>Ga0247610_10004403_pt1 | contig 15077 bp, 14 predicted proteins | sample 174DNAGHGhighgp2_FD_193483 | JGI IMG/M metagenome (GOLD analysis project Ga0247610, IMG submission 193483) | Sheep rumen microbial communities from Palmerston North, Manawatu-Wanganui, New Zealand - 1742 DNA GHGhigh gp2 | ecosystem: Host-associated > Mammals > Digestive system > Stomach > Rumen... | reverse complement strand
CAAGTTTAAGCTCCCCTGGTCATTGCTGTATAGGCCATGGCCCGAAATTTTGGTAGACGCCCCGTTCCAGTTTGTTCCGGGAGTCGAGCCGACCTTATGGATTATCGTCCGCGATGCGCAACGTTTCCCGACATTTATCGAGAAGATGGAAATTTCTGTCATCGATTCCAGCAGCGCAAATCCCATATCGGAAAAATCGATCGACCTGCAGATTCGCTTGACAAAGCAGTTCGAATTCCACCCCATCAAGCTAGGGAAGCTTCCCGCCGGATGCTACGACATTCACTGCAGAATTTACGCAAAGCGCACCGATTCGAATAGCGAAAAAGTTTCAGGCAACACCCAAACATTCGACCGTTGGAATTATCCAAGATTAAAGTCAGCCCCCCTGAAGATCCAGGTTCTCGCCGAAGAACCTCCGAAGGCTCCTGGGTTTGCCGCAGGAGAAATGCACTGCCACACGCACTATTCGGCAGACCATGTGGAACACGGAGCTTCGCCAGACGTTCTGCAACAGGCCGCCAAGGCGGTCGGACTCGACTTTGTCTGTTGCACGGACCACGCCTACGACTTCGCCTACACCACCGAAGACTACACCAAGGAAGCCGACACGCCGCTCACCCGTTTCGACGCTCTTCGAGCGGAAGTCACCAAACTAAACCAAGCTGGCGACATGCCGTTCATGATTGCGGGCGAAGAAGTTTCCGCCGGAAATTCCAAAGGTGAAAACGTCCATATGACAGTCCTTGGTCCCGACGGATACCTCCCCGGACTTGGCGACTGCGGACGCAACTGGCTAAACAACAAGCCGACACTCAGGATTCCAAAGCTCCTAGAGATGACTACGGCACATTGCTTTGCGGCGCACCCGATGCAGCCCATGGGTTACCTCGAAAAATTCATCTTCAGGCGCGGTTACTGGAGCCACAAGGACCTGAACCAGGACGCTCCCCATAAAATTCGCGGCATCCAGTTCTGGAACGGAATCCGGGACGAAGGATTCAAGCTCGGACGCGACTGGTGGATTGAAGAACTCGGCAAGGGTAACTACCTGCTTCCCATCGGCGGTAACGATGCCCACGGTGACATGAACGACACAACCTCCGTCAATTTGCCGCTTTTTTCGCTGAGGCATTCTCGTGAACATGTTTTCGGGAAAGTCCGCACAGTTATAAAAGAAGATTCCCGGTCGGAGCCGGGGATAACAAAAACGCAACTCACGCTCGCGACCATTAACGAAGCATTCGCAGGCGACAACTGCTACATTACCGACGGTCCCGCCCTCTGGTGGGAACGGGGCGAAAAGCAAGTCATTTTTCACGCGAGAAACACCGCAGACTTCGGCGGCGCATTCCGTTACATTCGAATCTACGGGCGCCGCCGAGCCGCCAACGGAAAGCTGGCCCCCGCTGAAACCCTTTGCATGGAAAGCCTCGTGATGCCACCGTCAAATACGGATATCACCGTCCATGCCGACGACTTCGCCTACCTACGAGCCGAATGCGAAACGGCCTCTGGCAAATTCGCCATGACCTCAGCCGCGGTCCTTTAAGAAACGGGCAAAATTTCAACTAGAGTTCGCCGTACTTCTGTTTCGGCTTGATTTCACCCGGCAACAACTGTCCCGGACTTGTACGCTGGGCGTCGCGACCGATAAAGTTCGGATTGAACTTTTTCACCTGCGCCTGCTTCTGCTCCGCCTGAAGGTCAATCATGTGACGTTCCCATTCCTGCATCGCCTGGTCCAGTTCCGTACGGGCGTTAAGCATCAGTTCCTTGAGCTGCATCAGCTCAAGCATCTTGTCACGCTTCATGATCCAAAGTTCTTCTTCTTCGGGCATGCGCTCGATGTTGAAGAGCAGGTTCATGTAGTCCTCTTCGGCAGCCCGATACGCCTTTTCCATTTCCTTGTAGACCATGTAACGGTCATCGACCATCGTCTGCTGCGGCGACGGATGCGACGTGCAACCCGCCAAGATAAGGGCCGCAAAAAGCAATTGTACACAAAAGAACTTACGCATAAGCCATTAAAATGTGGAACGTGAAATGAGAAATGAAAAATTTCACATCTCACATTTCTCATCACTGATTATTCATTTTCCTCTGCTTTCTTGATCGTGAACAGTCTTTCGAGCGTAATCTGGCTCTTGAAAGTCGCCGTATCCTTCGTATCGGGGTTCACCATCGTATGCGTTCCGACCTTGACCTCACGTTCCTGGCACGGCACACCTGTAGTCGGGTCTATCATTACTTCGAACTGGGTCTGGTATTCTGCCTTGAGTCCCTTATTGTACTTTTTGAACTGTTCGGGAACAATTCCACTATTCACATGCTGTTCCCAGATGTAGTACGGGAAGCTTTCCTTTTCCTGCAAATACACGATGTAGTCCAGACAACGGCGATGGTCACGGTTTTCAAAGCCCTTCACCACCACAGAGTCCACCTGAATTAGCGCAAAGTTCAAGCGGCCCTGGTCCTTCAGCATCTGCGTAATGTTCCCCTTAGTCGGCACTTCACCGAGCAGCAGGTGGTCCATTTCCCAGCGGTGCTTTTCAAGACGCTTCAGGTGTGGCTTATAATCTGGATTCAACAGCTGCTTACGCCAAACCTCGGGCATGGGAATCCTCGCGAGGAGTGAATCATAACCAGACTCGAGTCCGTCAACCGTCTTCACGTCACGATCAATAGCGGCCATATCGACAGACTTGACACGCCATGCCAATTCCGATGGCATATAATTTTTGAGGTAACCGCGAGACTTGTCCATCACGTATTCGCGATGCACTTTCAGAGTATCGCCCACATTGGAATAGGTTAGGTTAGCATAGGCAGCCGTCACCGTCCCCATTTTTTCGTCACCTTTCAGGTCAATGGTCGAGAAGTAGCCTTCTGCGTAAAGTTCCACGTCGACCGGAGCCGACACCTTGTAGTTCACGTTCACTTTTGATTCACCGCAACCACCAAGTATAAGGGCAGCTGCGATAGCACACCACATTTTTTTCATGAATTACCGATTCTTGGTCAATAAAATTTGCTTGGACAAAAGGACCTTGCCATCACCACTGACTTCAATAACAACAGGCCCCGGTTCCTTTTTGCGGCACAGTTCACGGGCAGTCATGAGTCCTCCGTGGCGGGACTTTCCCTGCAGCGTATAAACGCCCATCTTTTCGCTCACGGCCACTTCATGGTTCCAAATTTCTTCACCCTTATTAGCGATAGTGCCTTCGTAGAAAGTCGTTTTCAGCTTGGCGAAATCAAAGTTCTTTCCGTAACGGAACTGCACAATCAGCTGATCCTTCATTTCGAATTCGCTCGCCGTATCGGCAACAACTTCCAAATTGGGATTCCATTCCCTGCCACACAGGATTGCCGTTTCTTCGACGGTACATCCGGAAAACAGGCAACCAAAGGCAGCCAATGTGATAGTCAACCATTTTTTCATACAAGCCTCCTCGAACAAATCTATGATTAAACTAGCAAATTCCGTTTTTTTCGGCTAACGGGAAAGCACAAACAACATTTCCAAATGGGGCGTCTGCGGATAAAAAGCAAAGCCCTCGGCCCTTTTTAAGGAAAATCCCGCTTCGCGGAACCTTGCGAAATCCCTCGCAAGCGTTACCGGGTCGCACGAAACGTAGACGAGCCTGTTAACAGAACTTTTCACAATTGCATCGAGTGCGCTAGGAGGAAGCCCCGTACGCGGCGGATCCACAATCAGTGTCGCCGGGACATCGACGACATTTTCGGCGAGCCAGTCTTCCGCTGGAGCCGAGATATTTTCGATTAATTTATTTGTATTCTCGTCTAAATTCACATCGGCATGTTTCAAGCAGCCTTCGTCGCGTTCCACAGTCGTTATCTTCTTAAATCGATCCTTGAGGAGCGCCGCAAAAAAACCAACCCCACTAAACAAGTCAATTAACCAGGCATCGCTCGCCTCACCGTTTGCGATTCCCTCGTCGACGGCATTCTGCACGGCCAACACCAACTCGGGCAAAAGTGCCAAATTGCTCTGAAAAAACACAGACGCATCCGAACGAATATTCTTCCCTGCGATTTCAACGACACTCACGGCATTCTTTTCGAAATCAGAGGCAGGCATTCCCTTGTAATAGTAACTGACTTCACCTTTCCCGTTATCGAACAGGTTTACATCCAATTCTACGGTCTTCGGCTTATGACTTCCCCGACGATTTAGAGAACGATTCGTCGATTTTTCAGATTCGTGATTTCGTACAAATTCACCGTATATTCGAGAAGCATTCGCTTTTAAAAACTCATTCAACGCCGGAGTCAGAACGGGACATTTATCAAACGAGATAATCCCATTACTTTTCTGCATACGGAATCCATAACGGACCTTACCATCTCTTGAAGCAGAAATCACCACGCGAGCCCGATTCCGATAACCCCATGCGGGTCCCGTATGGATTTTGAAGTTCTCGGGAAGCTCCATGCGAGCGAGACGTCTAAAGTTTTCTCGTTCCACACGTTCCGAATACAGAGCCTGCCTTTCGCTTTCCAAATGTTGCAAGCTACAGCCACCGCATCTGCCATAAAGCGGACACTTCGGCTGCACGCGATCGGGACACTTTTCGAGAACACTCTCCACCCGACCCCGTGCAAAATCCTTCTTGTCTTGCAGAAGCTCGACCGTACAGAGTTCTCCAGGCAAGCCCCCTTGCACAAAACAGGCCCGTCCATCGGGCAAGCGGGCAAAGCCGTCGCCACCCTGCACCATTTTTTCGATACGCAATTCAAGAAGCATAGGGTAAATATAGTTATTAGTGGCTAGTGATTAGAGAGGTGGGATGTAAGATGTGGAATTTGGGATGAGGGATTGAAAAGTGAAAACTACATAATATAATCAAGTTTTTCTGCAAAAACGGGAGTGTCCGTAATTTTGCAAACTGCAGTTGACAAAATGCGCGTAAAATCTTTTTTCTCTTGTTTTTCGAAAAATCGTTTTCTAACTATATCCGCCACCAACCCCAAAGACCGCGATGAATAACTCCTATCTCATTCAATCATTCGTTCCCCATTTCTGCAAGAATTTCATTTCCCTTTGTGGCATCCGTCCTCAAGAGGCTCCGCTTCCCTATACGCTCCATACCGATATCGAACTCAAGGACTTTCCTATACATGATATCCACAAGATTATCGTTCTCGGTTGGCAAGTCAACCATATCGACAATCTGGACTTATCCAAGAAATTAAACGAAACTCTTCTTGACCTCATTCATTCAGGGAGCGACCTCACTGGGAAATGGAGCGACATTACGCAAGTCGGTTCGACCTCCATCATTGCCTGCGAATTTAGACGCATAAACCCAGAAGCCAACATCCGCTTTGTTCTGCGTAGCCAGAGCAAGAAAAAAATCGTCCGCACTTTCATCACCATTTTCGACACCAACCAGAACAGCATAAAAAAGATTCTCAACGAGGTTCTTGACATTTTCAACATTTTCGCACAAAGACAGGAAACACGCGTATTTTCGATTACACCAGGCGAAATAAGCTGCATCAGCCCCATCACCGTGGGTTTCAAAATTTTCCATGAACTCGTTTTTAGGGAAACACCTCCGATTCACATTCCCAAATACATGTCCAGCGGACCAGACGACACTTGGAAAGTGAATCTGTGTACGAATAAAATAGACCCCAGCCGCAAAGTCATCAAGGAAACCATCAAGACCGAAAAAGGAATCTTCAACGTCCAACGATACGCCACAGAAAAAGAGCAGCGAAAAGGGGCCAAAAAAGCCAAAAGAGAAAAACTCGAAGACAAAGTCGCCCGGCAGGACAAGGCACTGGAAGATTTGCAAAACGAACTCAAGTCCATTCAGAAAGCCTATTCGACTCTTCTGAACTCAAGCAACTCTGCTACCTCTAAAAGAGACCGCGAAATCGAATCTCTACGAAAGAAAATCGAACAGCTAAAAAAGTCCAAGGATTTCGCTATCGAAAAGAAAAACGAAGAAATCGACGAAATCCAGAAAATTGCCGACCAGATGCTGGAGCACCACAATCAAGAAAAAGAACGAATCGAAAACGACAACAAGACCTTCGACCGAAAGTTACAAGACGCCGACTGGCAAATCCAAAATCTTCAGGCCCAAGTAAGTTCACTCCGACAGCGGCAGGAACGCAGTGGAATCGTAATCCCGCCCGAACAGGAAACAGAAAAGTTCGCAGGAGAATTCGAGGTCGCCCTCATGAGCGCCCTCCACTTTGCAATGGAAAACAGCCCCGTCAAATCAAATTCGTGCAAATTAAGGTCTCGAGACATTTGGCAAGCGTTCATTACCGCCAATTCAGAAGCGGAATCACGATACAAATCCTACAAGCAAGACGTGAACCAGCTACTGAATGCCAGTCGCAAAAACAACTTTATGCGAAACACCGACATTCTGAACAAATTCGGCATCAAGTGCGACTCCTACACCAACAACCACAAGAAAATCCGGTTTGCCGACAATGACCCCCGCTATTCCAGTTGCTATTCTTCCACCCCTAGCGACAACTTCTGTGGAGCAAAGAATTTTACGGACGATCTCAAGAACGCCTTCTTCTATTATTAAAAGCTCTCGTTTTCAGCCGTATCCACTTTCTGCATTCTAACCTATACCCCATCGGCGCAATCGTATTTAGATTTAAAGTAAACACATCAAGGATGGTTGTATGGGTTACAAAAGGCATGTGAATACCGCCACGTTTTTTGTCGTGGCTACACTTAGCGCAAACAGTCTCTTTGCAGCAACAGCATTTCAAAATCAAGTTGGATTCTTGACTAACGGGCAAAAACAAATGGCCGTTATCGGTGCCGAAGGTAAAGAAATCGTTTTCAAGGCTGAGAACGGTGACGAGGTTCTCAAAGTGACGGCACCAAAGGCTGAAACATGGGCACCTGCAGGCGACACCGCCGCCTCGCTCGTCGATTTTTCTGAAATCCAGACGGCAGGCACCTACCAGGCATATCTCGGAAACGAAAAAATTGGTCACCCCATCATCATCGGCGATGACGCCCTCGAAGAAGCGGCAAAGGCTTCACTTAAGTTTTTCTACTTCCAGCGCGCATCAACCGCCCTCGAAGAAGAATACGCAGGCATTTACGCCCGCGAAATGGGACACCCCGACAATGCCGTCAAATACCACATTTCTACAGGAAAAGCAGACACTTCCGCAACCTTCGATGGTTCTAAAGGTTGGTACGATGCTGGTGACTACGGCAAATATATCGTAAATTCAGGAATTTCCACATACACGCTTTTGCAACTTTACCAGCACAACAAGGAATATTTCAAAAAACTCGACCTGAATATTCCAGAAAGCAACAATGACATTCCTGACATTCTTGATGAAATCCGCTGGAATCTATCTTGAATAGATGCTCACCATGCAAGATCCGACCGATGGCGCCGTTTTCCACAAATTAACCACATTGAATTTTAGCGGAGCCATCATGCCCCAATATGACGACGATCCGCGATACGCAATTGGAAAAACGACAACAGCCACATGGAATTTCGCCGCCGTCATGGCACTAGCCGCTACACAAAAAAGCTACGACATCACGGAATTACCGGCAAACAACTACACCTTAAATAAAATTTCAACGAATAGGGACATCGTAAAACAAACTACGGCATCTAACAAGTTGATTATTCGAAACGGATCCGTTCAAGTCCAGAAAATCAACAACCAGGGGCAAATCCGTTATTTCAACCTTGGCGGAAAAAGAGTCCGTTAATCGAGATTAAATCTTCCCAATACCTCCTCACACCAAATGCAGCACCACCCGGTGCTGCATTTTATTATCCACTTAATCCATTTTTTATTTAAAGAAGCGCGACAACCGCATTCCGTAACGCCAATTCGTCGCCGGAGTTGTCGATAAACCGAAGCACTTTGCCAGGAAACAAGCGTCGCCATTCCACTTCAGAGTTTTTGGCCGACTGCAGTTCAATGCGGCATTCCGCATCCGTTTCGCTAAAGCCGCGGTTTACAATCAAGCGATTCTTACGGATCTCGCGGTCAGCGTTCACCACCCAGATTTCGTCGAGACGCTCCACCAGCTCGGGAACATTTTCGAACAGGGCCGCCTCGATAAATGCCGGATTTTCGCGAAGCAAGTAATCCGTCAACACCGGATACACAAGCGATTCAAGCCGTGTCCTCGCAGACGAATCCTTAAAAATCAAATCAGCCATTCGGCTACGACAGATTCCCTTTTCGGTGAGCATTTCTTTGCCAAATTCCTGGGCAATCGCAGCACGCAGTTTATCATTGTCACGGTACAAGTGGTGTACGGCCACATCGGCATCAATCACGCGAATATTATGGTCGCGCAAAATACGTCCGACTAGAGATTTTCCCGCACCGATTGTACCTGTGATACCGATCATTACTTACCTAGAGCGATTAGACAAATACCAACAATCACGCCGAGCAGAGCGACAAACTTCATCTTGCTCTTGCGTTCCTTGAAAAGTAGTAAACCTGCAAAGAACGAAATCAGCACACTGGAGCGGCGGAACACCGTAATAATCGAAATTAGGGCATCGGGATCGCTCACCGCCACAAAATAGCAGCGGTCAGCCACAATCAAGAGAATTGCGACCAGTAACATAGACCAGCGAAACTTAAACGGGGTTGTCTTGTGACGCGTCGGGAACCAGGTAAAGGCACAAATGACGAACTGCCAAAGCGCCATATAAATACTGAACCATACCTGCACCGTCAGGGGATCAAAGTTCATACGCTGCAAGATAAACTTGTCATAAACGCCGCTGCATGCCGCAAGGATTGTCCCCAGCACCATGCAAATCACCCAACCGTTGCTAAAGAAATGTCCCATTTCCTTTCGACCGGCAAGGCTAAGCCCCACATAAGAGCAAATACAGATGGCAACCCCCGCCCACTGGAGCGCAAACGGGCGTTCCCCCATAAAGGTCACCGCAATAAAAATCGTAAATACAGGAGCAAGCGCACGGATGGTCGTCGCAATGCTCAAGGGCAAATGGGCAAGTGCGTTGTAGGTCAAAATCCAGCTGCCGCCCACGATAGCCGCCTTGCCAAACAAGTAAAAATGGCTCTGCAGGGGCATAGATTCACAGTGCCCCGTCAAAAGGAGCGGGCTCATAAAAAGGGCATAGAACGCGCTACAGAAGAACAGGGTCACACGGACGGCGTTATCCTGCACCGATTTTTTCTTGGCGAGGTCGTAGCACCCCAAAAAGAAAGCCGACAGAAGGGCTAGAACAAACCATGACATAACAACTCAAATTTAGAAAACCCTCTTGCCAAAGCGATATTTTAAACATATTTTTATCTTAACTTCAACAAAAGGAACCATTATGGGTATCAAAGGTAAAGCAACATCCCTTCTCGAAGAGTTCAAGGCCTTCGCATTCAAGGGAAACATCGTCGACATGGCTATCGGTGTCATCATCGGTGGCGCATTCGGTAAAATCGTAACCTCCTTCGTGAACGACATCGTGATGCCGTGCGTCACGGCCATTATCGCCATGGGTGGCGGCAAGGATGCCGGCGAAGGTCTCAAGGCCCTCTCCTACACAACGGCCCAGGGCGTCGTCATTCCTTACGGCAGCTTCATCGGCGGTATCGTCGACTTCCTCATTGTGGCCATCGTGGTCTTCATCGTCATGAAGAAGTTCCTCGGATTCATGCAGAACATGCGTAAGCAGGAAGCCGCCGCTCCGGCAGAACCGCCCGCACCTCCTGAACCGAGCGCCGAAGAAAAGCTCCTCACCGAAATCCGTGACTTGCTGAAAAAATAGTAGACAGTTCGAAGTAAACAGTAGACTGTAAAAAATGCCCCGGCTCTCCGGGGCTTTTTTTTATCAAAATACCGTCTACTTCCTACCGCCTACCGTCTACTTTAATTTCCGCATCGGCCTTAAACGGCAATTCTTCGAGCTGCGGCGTGGCAATAATCACCTGGCAGGCCTTTTCACGAATGAGCGAAGCTACCGCATCGCGGCGGTTCACATCAAGTTCTGCAAAGATATCGTCCAGTAAAAGAATCGGCTTGTTCAGGTAACGGCTCGCCACATCCACCGCGGCAAAGCGCATGGCGACAGCCGCACACCGGCACTGACCCTGCGACCCAGAAGTTCGCATTTCAGCCCCACCAATGCAGACCCCCAAGTCATCCTTATGGGGACCGGATAACGTTATCCCTTGAATTTTTTCGGCGAATTCCAAACCAGAAAGCTTACGTCGATAAGCTTCGCGTAAAGCGTTCTCATCAACGGAACCATCTTCGGATTCTCCAGAATTCGATGCGATATAGGCTGCGTTCGGTTCTGCGGCCATCGCCACCTTGTCCAGTTCCGTATCATCCAAAAATTCCGCACCATCGAGTGCGTCCAATTCCTTCAGAATCGAGCTCTTGTAGGTGCATGTAATTTCATCGACGCCCCCCGACAGCTTGCGGTAATACCCGGTAATAATCGGCGAAATTTCCTTGGACAGTTCTATGCGAGCAGCCCAAAGTTTTGCCCCGAGGTCAACAAGCTGCTCTGTAAGCACTGCAAAAAGTTCCTCACCTCCGGTTGCAGAACCTTCGCGTTTGAATTGACGCAGCCACTGGTTACGCTGCTGCAGTACGCGACGGTAACGCTTGAGTACCGAAGCATTCGCCTGAGACCTGAAACAAAGAATTTCATCGAGCCAGCGCCTGCGCACTTCAGGAGCACCGCGCAAAAGTTCGATATCCGAAGGCTGCATCACCACGGCGGGCAGGTTGCCGAACAACGCCGCCACCGACTTCAGGTTTTCGCCATTTTCACGAACGTCACAAGTCCTCCGACCCACGCGAATCGCGCGCGTCGTCGTACGGCCACCATCTTCAAAGGTTGCACGAACAATCAGTTCGTCACCCTTCCAAGAAATCATTTCCTTTAGATCGTGAGCCCTAAACGAAAAGCCCTGCGCAAGCAAATGGATTGATTCCAAAATAGACGTCTTGCCGCAACCATTCGGCCCATGAACCACGGTGATTCCCGGTCCGAACTCATGCTCAAACTGAGACAGGCTGCGCAGTCCGTCTATATAGATTCTTGAAATCACGGAATATAGCCTCGGAGTCCAAAGCTAAGCGGAGTCCAGATTCCCGCCTCCGTTTCATAAATTAAGGCGTAGTTCACATCGAACGGATACTTTTTCTTGCCGATACGAATCCTGAACTTGTAGCCGGCACCCACCGTCCAGTCCAGATCATCCATTCCCAGACGAAGCGTTCCATCGGGAATGATTTCGCATTCAAAGCCCACGCGCCCCGTCCAAACATGCAAATCCGGATCGAAGGCGAGCAAAGTATCCGCCACTTGATAATCAATCGCCTCCATCCAGGCATACACAGGCTTTCCCATCACCTTGGAGCGGTAGCCCAAACCAATCTGCAAGACCTTCGGGCGCACGCCTTCGGTACTCTCGACCGAATTATCGGTACTCGTATTCTTATTCCACTTTGCAGACAAGTTCTTGCTGAAGCTCAAGTTGCGAATGACCACCGAAGTAGACCACTTTTCATTCCATTGACGAAGCCAACTCAAGTTGAGCGTCACCGGACTGCGGTAATCGTCAACCAATTCCACGCCTTCGTAGTATTCCGCAATGTCCATATTGTCATAGCTCATGGAAAGCGACAGACCAAAAGCGTCACGACGTGTAACACGGTAGGCAAAACCCAAATACAACATCGTGAAATAGGGAGTCGCCGTGCCCATGGTTTCATCATCTTCATTAATGACATCAAAATTCAAGTCGCCGCGATAAAGCATCGCAAAGCCGACACCCATGCGCTTACCGACAGGACCTTCAAGTCCCAAGGAACCGCCCATACGATCCAAATCGCGTTTTTCGGCACTCAACGAATAGGCAAAATCATCGCGGAAGCCAAGAATGGCTGGGTTCCAATAGGCGGCAGGCATCGAGGCCGTATCCGCAGAACCCGTATTGCCACGACCCAGTTCGCGAGTCCCCGCACCCATACGTTCTACGAAACCGTCAAAGCTACCAAGAGTCGCCTTTTTCCCCGCAAACGCCGAAGACGCAAGCAAGGTCACTAACAAAACGAAAAGTGAAAAATGAAAAACAAAAAATGATTTTACCATTCTTAATTTTTCATTCTTGAATTTTAATTCTTCATTCCTCATTTGTGCCCTCCCAAGGTCATCACCTTTCCCCAGCCTATATGGCCGTGGTTATCCTTGACACGCACATAGTACACTCCCATGGTGCAAGGCCTTCCCGCCTTGTCCTTTCCATCCCAGAAATCTTCCTTGGGATTCGTGCTGCGGGAATTATCGGCACCGCGAGAAACATCCTTGACAATCGTGCGAATTTTACGCATATCGTAACTGAACACGTCTATCGTAATTTTGGAATCCTTGCTTACCTTATACGAAACCAGCGACTGATCCCCCGCCGTGATTACCGACGGCACCATTCGAACCGTTCCCAGATCGCCGCCCAACTTTGCTCGGTTCAATATCGTTGTCCAAGTTTTTCCCGAATCCGCCGACACCGAAATACCGTTACCGTATGTTGCAAGCGCAAGCCCCGTCACGTTCTTGGTCAACGGGAACGAGCAAATCGAGGTAATCGTTACGTTGCGGTCCGTCGCCCCCGTCTCGTAGCCGTAAAGCCAACTATTCCTTCCGTCATCATCGGTTTCCCAGGCACGGATTCCGGCCGAATCCAGCTTGAAGTATCCACTTACGTCACCACTGGCGACCGCAACTGCCACAAAGGCGGTCTTTCCGACAAAGGCCACCCCACTTACGGTGTAGTCGCCGTCATCGTAAACGTCCTTCTTCTGAACCTTTCCTGCCGTATCCAAAAAATTCACTTTCGAAAAATTCTTAGCACCGTCGCGGAGCACCCACAGACCGCCCTTCACGCGAGAATCCTTTCCCAGATTCGACGTTTCGGCAATAATCGTAAGCGGATTACCGCCCATCCAAAGTCCCGTCACGCGGGCATTCGTATCGAGTGCCGACGCTACTTTCGACACATTTCCATCGCTACTCCGTTTCCAGAGGCCCTTGGAAGTTGCAAGCCAAAGTTCCCCCGTTTGGGGATGCTGTTTCACATCGAAAATACGCGGGTTGTTCTTGTCTTTCCAGGGGTAATTGTACTTGGCCACTTCAAGCGCACCCGTCTTCAGATTCAGCTGGTACATGCTCGACTGGCGTTTCGAGACATCATGCATTCCAAGACCCGCAGCGCCTCGCGCCATCCAAAGCTGATTCTTGGACGAATCAAACGCGAACCCGCTTACGACATAGCTCATCGAGGAATCCACTTGTTCTACAACGGCTTCGGGCAACATGTGATGTGCTTCATCAAGACGGTATTCGTTGACATCTTCTTCTTTGGGACCACGAATCGAAAAGAACCCCTCGGCATTCAGATAGTTGCCGTCGTCATCTAGGCCAATCATCGGCAGCACATATCCCAGCTTGCCCGCCATGGTCGATGGAATTCGGCGAAGTTCGGCAAGGACATCCATCAGATAGCCATTTTTCATGGCCGTCATCGAATCTGACACCTGCCCCTGTTCGGGATCGATCGCACGGACTCCGTTTTTGTCCATGTGCAAATTCAACAACGTCATGCCGCTATAGATGTCTCCACGGGAAAACACCCAAAGCGACCCCACATTGCCCGTTTCGTTCACGTTCAGCGTATAGTTGCTAAAAAGTGTTTCCGCCGCATAGGCCGACAGGGCGGTTCCGCCTACAACAAGAAGCACGCTCCACGTTTTCTTGAATAAACTAACTAAATTCATAATCTACCGCATGTCGATTTCATCGACCCCTTTTACAGGCTTATATTTAAAATCTTCTGCCGAGACCTTCTTCATCACCTTGAGGTTCACGATGTTGTACCAGGAGCCGTTCCCGGACGGGTCCACCGTAAAGAGTCGCACCGGCGAAAAATCCTTTTTCGAAAGCCACACTTCCATCTGCGTGAACTGTCCCGCATATTTGGAAGGATCCAGCTTAAGCACCCAAAGTTTCTGGCCGCCAAATTCACCTTCGGCAATTTCGTTCGCCTTGCAGTTCAAGTACTTGAACAAGAGTTCCGACGGATGCAAGGAACTCGACAAGTCTTCGACAGCCTTGATGAGCACCTGTTTCTGCTCTATATTGTGTTGCCACAAACTTTCCCCATCGCTATAGAACTTTATTCCGGCCATGTCGAGAACAAAGCGGTCTCCATCGGCAACCAAGAGCTTTCCGTTCTGCGACGCAATATCTGGAGAATCCGCATAAAAGACCTGCACCCTGAAATCAAGGCTCCAAGCCTTCCCCGACTTGAACCACGCCTTGGATTTTTCCATGGCCTCGCTTGCGGTAACCGCCAAAACAACCTGCGTCGCCACTAGCAACAAAAACAAGCTAACGCGAAGGGACTTGATCATCGATAAAACTCCTATGGGCACCAAACTGGGCGATTATGGGCAAATTTACAAATTTAGCGCCCCAAATGCTTGGCTTTTCAACCTAGATATTTCTATCTTTGTGCAAGAAAAATTATTACTACTGGAAAATACGTATGCGCAAACTGATTTTGCCCCTGGCTATGGCTACCGCCACCATCGCTGCTGCCGCCGACATCGAAGTCAACGGCGACATCAACATGGACTACGCCAGCTACTTTGACCGCGACTTTGACCCCACCAACGCCGGCAACCAGGATATCGACCTCGCCCTCAAGGCCCATTTGGACGAAAATCTGACCGTCGTGGTCAAGGGAACCACGCATAGCACCTTCGTTAACGAAAACGGCGACTTGCAGGAATCCGAAGTCCGCCACGGCCTCGCCCGTTCTACCGCCATGGGTTCGGAAGGCCGCAACAACTCCTTCGATTTCGACGGCGTCCAGTTCCGCTGGGATGTCAGCCACCAGGTAGCCCTCGTCTTCGGCGATATGACCTATAGCGCAGGCGCGTTCAACTACTACTTCTGGCGTGACGTTTCCCGCTACGCTGTCATTGTCCGCGAGCAGAAGCTCCGTGGTATCGGCCTTGACGTCGGTAA
>Ga0247610_10004402_pt1 | contig 15079 bp, 16 predicted proteins | sample 174DNAGHGhighgp2_FD_193483 | JGI IMG/M metagenome (GOLD analysis project Ga0247610, IMG submission 193483) | Sheep rumen microbial communities from Palmerston North, Manawatu-Wanganui, New Zealand - 1742 DNA GHGhigh gp2 | ecosystem: Host-associated > Mammals > Digestive system > Stomach > Rumen... | reverse complement strand
TTAGGTATCAAAACAGTCAACATTGGGAAAAAGTACCTGTTTGGTTGACTATTATAGCGAAAACAGGTACCCAAACGGTCAACATTGAGGGAAAGTCGGCTTTTCCGCGCGACTTAGTCAACAAAACAGAAAAAGTTGGAACTAAGGAATTCTGCGAAAGGCTGGCATAAATAAAGGGGCTGCCAGATTTGGCAACCCCTAACAGTATTTGATTTAATCCGGTATCAATAACGGAAGAGTTCCTTGTAGAGGACCTTTACGGCGTATGAACAGTAGGACTCTGATACACCGAACATCATTGAGATCTCTGATGCGCCCTGGTTAACGATTCTGAGGTTGATGCCCGCGTTGGAGAGGGCGGAAGCCGCACGTGCCATGATACCAACGGAATTTGCCATAGCTTCACCGACGATCATGACGATAGCGAGGTCTCTGTCGACCTTAACGTCAGCACCGAGTTCCTTCTTGATGCGGTCAACAATGATGGCTTCCTTCTCTTCTGTGAAGTACTTCTTTCTGAGAACGATAGTAACTGTGTCGATTCCGGAAGGAATGTGGTCGATAGAGATAGCTTCATCAGAGAAGATCTTGAGGAGTGCAGCAAGGAAGCCTACCTGACGGTTCATCATGTACTTGCTTACGGTAACTGTTGCAAATCCCTTGTCGCCTGCGATACCTGTAACTAATGAATCGTAGTGAGTACGCTTGGATACGATCCATGTGCCCTTAGCTGCAGGATTGTTTGTATTCTTGATGTTAAGAGGGATGCCTCTTGCAAATACAGGATAGATAGCTTCTTCGTGAAGGACTGTAAATCCTGCATAAGAGAGCTCTCTCATTTCATCGTAGGTGATCTCTGTAATAGGGAAGGGGTTCTTAACAAGATTAGGGTTAACAGCGAAAACGTTGTCTACGTCTGTCCAGTTCTCATAAACATCAGCACCGACAGATGCTGCGAGGATGGAACCTGTGATGTCTGAACCGCCTCTGGAGAATGTGATGATCTTGCCGCTCTTGGAATAGCCGTAGAATCCGGGGAATACGAGGATAACGTCTTTCTCGTCCTTGAGCTTGGCGAGGTTGTCGTATGTCTCAGGAAGGATAACTGCCTTGCCTGCTTCGTCGTGCTCTAAGAAAAGACCGCAGACCTGAGGATCGCAGTACTTAGCAGCGTGGCCAGTGGAGTTAAGGTAGAAAGCTACGAGCTGAGCGCAGCAGTCTTCGCCCATTGCCTTAACGGAGTCAAGGTAAGCGATGTCTTCTGTGTAATCAGCCTTAACGATCTTAAGGAGCTTTTCCTCAATGCTCGGAAGAACTTCCTTAATTCCTAATTCATCAGCGATCTCGTCGTAACGTGCGAGAACAGCAGATACTTCCTTATCATATGATTCACCGGCGAGTCTTGCCTTGGCAACGGCAATAAGAAGGTCCGTTACCTTGGTGTCATCCTTGGTGCGCTTACCGGGCGCAGAAACGACCATGATCTTACGGTCTTCGTCTGCGAGAAGAATGTTGCAGACTTTCTGAATCTGAAATGCGTTGGCAAGAGATGATCCGCCGAATTTTGTAACTTTCATAGCTTTTGTGCTCCTTGACTTGTCATTTAGCCTTAATATAATATCACAAGCGCGAAAATATATATTTATAATTATTTTGTAGCCAAATAATAGTCTGTCTGTAACACTTGCACAGTACTGAAGAAGGAGAAAACTTTGAATATCTTCAAAGCGATGAAGCCGGAAAAAGTATATGAGAGTCTTGTCCTGATACCCTGGGGCGAACTCTACGAGCAGGGAATAAAGACAGCTCTGCTGGATTTCGACAACACATTGGGACCCGATCACGCGACAGAACCTGAAGATTACAGCTACAGGTGCGTCAGGATGATCGAGGATGCGGGACTTAAGTGCTGCCTTGTATCCAATGCAAAATCAGGCAGGTCGGCAAAGATAGCTGAGATGCTCGGTATCCCTGTGGTTACTTATGCGAATAAGCCCGGTACATCAGGTGTCTTAAAGGCCATAAAGCTTATGAACTCCAGACCGGAAGAGTCCGTAATGGTGGGGGACCAGGTGTTTACCGATGTTATTGCAGGCAACAGGTCAGGCTGCAGGACATTGATGGTTGAGAAGCTCCACAAGCCTGAGATCTGGTATGTTTTGCTGAAAAGACCTTTCGAAAAACTTGTAAGACTTGTAGGAAAATTTTGATTGTATTTGTAATACTTGCATAGAAACACTCTTTCAAGTAAAATTAGTCAGTTAAACGCTTATTTATTAAAAAAGGAGATTATGTATGATCAGCGCAGGAGATTTCAGAAACGGTTTATGTTTTGAGATGGACGACCAGGTATATCAGGTCGTTGAGTTCCAGCACGTTAAGCCCGGTAAGGGAGCAGCATTCGTAAGAACAAAGTATAAGAACGTTAAGACAGGATCCGTAGTTGAAAGATCCTTCAACCCTAACGAGAAGTTTGAACAGGCTCAGCTCACAAGACAGGATATGCAGTTCATCTATTCTGACGGTGACCTCTACTACTTCATGGATCAGGAGACATATGAGCAGACACCTATCCACCAGGATAAGATCGGCGACGGCATCAAGTTCCTTAAGGAAGAGATGGTTTGCAAGGTTGTTTCTTACAAGGGTGATATCTTCCAGGTAGAACTTCCTATCACAGTTGTTCTTGAGATCACAGAGTGCGAGCCCGGTGTTAAGGGTGATACAGCAAACAACGCTTCCAAGTACGCTACACTTGAGACAGGCGCTGTTGTTAAGGTGCCTCTCTTCGTTAACCAGGGTGAGAAGATCAAGGTTGACACAAGAACAGGCGAATACTTAGAAAGAGCTTAATTCAGTCACTTTATCTGCCGCAAGCGGGAGTATATCCGCTTACGGCAGTTTTTATCCGTACCTTTAAAGTTTAATCATTACAAGGAACCGATATGGAAGAAAATACAAACATCGAATCCATAAAAGGCGATCGTTCAATGACTCAGGGCTTTGTTGCCCAGTATGCATCTGAAGCTGCGCTCCAGATAGACGGTGTTTTGTCATTGGTTCCTTCTTTCGCGGTTGCACTTAAGGAAAAAGCGGGTGTTGTCCACGAAGGCAAAGGTGTCAGGGTAGTATTCGGCGATTCCGCTGAAGGTACCGTGTCTATCACAGTATATCCTGTTGTTAAATACGGTATGATCATCCCTGAGATTGCCTGGATGATTCAGGAAAAGGTTAAAAAAGACGTCGAGCACTTTACCGGTCTTACGGTAGAGAGCGTCGACGTTTATGTTTGTGGGGTCGAGGAGGTTTCATGAATTCATTAGTCAGAGCATTGATGTTCTTTTACTCGGTTGTAATTTCTGTAGTATCAGTTGTTCTTTTATATACACTTTTCGATGACAGTGTGCTCGCTAATCTCGCGTCCAATCTGGGCAAGATCGTTAAAGGCCCTGTCAGCAGATATATCTTTCTGGGTGTTCTGATGCTCCTGTTCGTTACTTCTATAGTATCCATCACAAACCTCATTACATCCGGAAGACTTAACCGTACCAGATTGAGAAAGAACGATATCGGTACTGTAGATATCGGACCTGATGCTATCGAGAGCATTGCGCTTAACGCAGCAAAGTCAGCACAGGTAGGCATCAAGAGTGCAAGATGCCATGTTGCACCTGCTAAGAACCAGGCACTGAAGGCTACAGTCTCATGCGAGCTTTATTCCAATGTTGAGATCCCTGCTGCCATGTCCAAGGTACAGGAGAAGGTTAAGAAAGATATCGAGAGATTTACCGGTATTGCAGTAGAACAGGTTATTGTCAGAGTCACAAAGGTTGAGCAGGCTCAGACAAGAGTAGAGAGCAGATAATAATGGAAAGGTTTTTGTCCAGGCTTTTCGAGAAACTTCGCAACACCAGAGCAGGTGTTGTGTTTGCTGTGATCTTTTTTATCGTTGGACTCTTACTTTGCATTTTCGGGTTCTTTAAGACCCTTTTTATCTTATTTATGACAGCGGTAGGCTTCTTTGTAGGTTCGTTCCTCTTTTCCGATACGAGCAAGTTCAAGAAATTTCTTGACAAGATATTGCCTCCGGGGAGGTTCAGATGAGCAGAATAGAAACAAGAGAGCATGCTATGGAATTACTGTTCCAGACGGGCTTCAGAAATGATCCCATCAGCGAGCAGATCGATCTTTTCAGGGAAACATATCCTGAGATCATTGAAGATGAAGATTATTTTCTTGATATCGTTTACGGTGTCATAAACAGCAGGGATGATTTAGACGCAAAGTTCGTTCCTTTCCTTAAGAGGTGGAAGCTTGAGCGTCTTCCTCAGACAGACCGCATCATCCTTGAGATCGCTGTTTATGAGATCCTTACAGTTGAGGATATCCCGACTTCTGTTTCAATCAACGAAGCTGTAAAGCTTGCGAAGAAGTTCGGCACATCGAGCTCATCATCATATATCAACGGCGTTTTGAGCAATTTCGTAAAGAGCCTCTGAACTCATGTTCGACTTTGAAAGCGTAAGCCATCTTAATGGCTACATAAAGCAATCTCTGCAAGACAATCCTTACCTTGCGGAGTTTTCTGTTGTCGGTGAGATATCCCAGTATGTAATTTCAGCAAGAGATCACGCTTACTTTTCTATCAAGGACGACCAGTCGGTCATCAACTGCGTTATCTTCTCCAGAAACAGATCAGCTCTTAGGATAGAGCCTGCTGTCGGCATGAAGGTAAAGGTTACCGGCGGCCTCGATTTCTACAGCGCCGGCGGTAAGCTCCAGGTAATTGCCACCAATATCGAAGACAAGGGCGCAGGCGACCTTCATGAGCAGTTTAATAAACTTTTCGAAAAGCTTAGAAAAGAAGGGCTTTTCGACGCTGAACATAAAAAGGCCATTCCGATACTTCCCAGAAGGATCGGTGTCGTTACTTCGGCATCAGGCAAGGTAATTTCCGATATCGTTAACACGATCCGCAAGAGGAATCCCCATCACGACATTCTTTTGTATCCTGCCAGCGTTCAGGGCGATCTGTGCCCGCCGGAAGTTATCAGCGGCATTAAGTATTTTAATGAGAATAAGAATGTTGACGTAATCATTGTCGCAAGAGGCGGCGGTTCTTTTGAAGAGCTTTTCTGCTTCAATGATGAGGGCATCGCCAGAGCAGTTTATGACAGCGAGATCCCTGTGATCTCTGCTATCGGTCATGAGCCTGATTACACGATTATCGATTATGTGGCTGATGTCAGAGCCGCTACTCCCACCGCAGCAGGTGAGCTCGTAATAGCATCTTATGCTGACCAACAGAAGGAGATAGATAATCTTGCTTTGAACCTTGATATTGCGATCAACCAGTTCGTTGATTCAAGACGCAAGGCTCTGGATGTATATAAGAATCACAAAGCACTTCATTCTCCCGCGTTCTATGCAAGAGAACAGCTTGCGGTGGTAAAAGAACTCCGCACAAGGCTCGATGCCCTGTCTTCCGGAATCGTTAAGCAGACTTCTTCCGAGATCAATGAAGTAAAGGTAAGGCTTGATGCATTAAATCCCCACAATGTTTTAAACAGGGGATATTCATATGTGTGCGATAAGTCCGGAAAGGCAGTAGAGTCTGCAAGTTCTGTAAAAAAAGGTGATAACGTCAGTATCGTATTGTCTGACGGCACGTTATTAAGTGAGATAAAAGATATTTCGATAAATAAGCACGGAGGAGCTAAAGATGCCTAAGTCTAAAGATAATGAGATGACATATGAAGCCTGTATGGCTGAACTTCGCCAGACAGTTGCCAAGCTCTCTGAAGGAAAAGCAACATTAGACGAGTCCCTGAAGCTCTACGAGAGAGGGATCGAACTCGTCGGTATCTGCGAGAATAAACTTAATGAAGTAACAGCAAGGATCGAAGCCGTAAACAAGGCAAACGGAACGACTGATCCTCTTAATATAAGCGAGACCGGAGTATAAGCATGGAGCACGATAATATTAATGCTCTGATGGAAAAGACAGAGCAGTGGATATTGCCCGAACTTGAAAATGTTTTCGATTCCAAGGAATCTGAAGACATTACTGTCAAGGCAGCGCTCTACAGTCTCTTTGCCGGCGGCAAGAGATTAAGACCTCTTATGATGCATTTGACATCCCGTATGTTCGGCCTTACAGATGAACTTGATGCTGATGTTAAGTATTTTGCGGCAACTCTCGAAATGCTTCACACATATTCACTCATCCATGATGATCTTCCGGGACTCGATAACGATGACTTAAGAAGGGGAAAGCCCACATGCCATAAGGCTTATGGTGAAGGCATCGCCGTTCTTGCAGGAGACCTTTTGCTTAATAAGGCTATGGAAAGACTTCTTTTGATCTGCGAGAAGGAACCCGGATATATCTATGCAGCATCAGCTATGGCTGAAAATGCCGGAATAAAAGGTATGCTCGGCGGCCAGAGCATTGATATCGCTTCTGAGGAAAAGGAGATCTCGTTAGATCTTCTTACAGAACTTCAGGAGAAGAAGACAGGTGCATTTATTGAGGCGGCTGTTGTAACTCCTTACTATCTCTCGAAAAAGATGAGAAGAGACGAATCGGCTTATGACAAGACAGCAAATGACTTAAGAAAGCTCGCTTCACACATGGGCCTCGCTTTCCAGATCAAGGATGATATTCTTGACGTGACGTCAGATAGTGAGATATTAGGTAAAAGCACAGGCAAGGACGAGAGGGATTCAAAGGCTACCTTTGTGACGCTTCTGGGACTTGACGGTGCCAAGGCAAGACTTGATGAAGAGATATTGAATATCAAGGCTATTCTCTCAAGGTTTGAGGCGGATGGTTTTGATACGGAAGACTACGTTACTTTAACGGACTTTTTGGTAAACAGAGACAGATAATGGATTATAAGATTCTTGGAAAGGATACCTCGCCGGAATTCCTCAAGGCATTAAAGCCTGAGGAACGCGAACAGCTGTGTGCGGAATTAAGAGATAAGATCCTTAATACCGTATCTTCAAACGGCGGACACTTAGGAAGCAACCTGGGCGCGGTGGAGCTTACGGTAGCATTGCTCTCGGTATTTGACTATAAGCAGGATAAGATCGTTTTCGACGTCGGACATCAGGCTTATTCATATAAGCTCCTTACCGGAAGATTTGACAGATTCAATACCTTAAGACAGAAGGACGGCATATCCGGTTTCCCGAGAATTACAGAATCTCCATACGATGCTTTTGATACAGGCCACAGCTCCACTTCGATCTCTGCGGCAATGGGTATTGCCAGGGCAAGAGATCTTGAAGGAAAGAAGTTTGATGTAGTGGCTGTAATCGGCGACGGCGCTCTTACAGGCGGGCTTGCTTATGAAGCTATCAATGATCTTGGTCACAGCAAGACCAGGATGATAATTATCCTTAATGATAATGAGATGAGTATCGATAAGAATGTCGGAGGTCTTTCCAAACACTTATCCAAGCTCAGAATCTCATCAGGATATATCTCGGCAAAGCAGACGACTGAGTCGTTCCTCCGCAAGCTTGGCTTTGTCGGACGCGGACTCATTAAGCTTATCCTCGCCATTAAGGACTTCTTCAGGTTCCTCCTGTACCGCAAGACTCCTTCTATGTTCGATGACCTTGGCCTTAATTACTACGGCCCTGTTGACGGTCACAACATGGAAGATCTCATTAAGGCGTTTGACGGTGCCAAGGAGGTCAAAGGACCCGTTCTTATCCACGTTCTTACTGAAAAGGGCAAGGGTTATGAGCCTGCCGAGAAGAATCCTTCCGATTATCACGGCGTAGGACCGTTTGACCTTGAGACAGGCGTTACACCGGGCAAGAACAGCTATACAACTGTATTTGCGAGCACACTCACGGAACTTGCTGTTAAAAACCCCAAGATCGTTGCTATTTCAGCTGCCATGACACTCGGAACCGGTCTTGATAATTATCAGATGAAATTCCCGGGAAGATTCTTTGACTGCGGAATCGCGGAAGAACACTGCGTAACGATGGCCGGCGGAATGGCGGTATCAGGATATACGCCGGTCGTGGCAATTTATTCCTCATTCCTGCAAAGAGCTTATGATGAGATGATCACTGACTGCTGCTTCATGAACAGCCACGTGGTATTTGCCATAGACAGAGCGGGTTTTGTCGGCGCTGACGGACATACCCATCACGGACTTCTTGATATCTCTTATCTTAATTCTATGGTAAACATGACCGTTTTCTCGCCCAGGGATTACACAGATCTTAAGAGATGCCTTACATATGCTATCGATACGGTAAAAGGCCCTGTTGCAGTAAGATATCCCAGAGGTGCGTCTCCTTTTGAGGCAAACGGTCCTTTGTATGCTGACCTCAATGACTGCGTTCTGCCTCATGTCGTATGCGATTACGGAAATGACTTTGCTATCGTATCCACAGGCAAGATCTGTGAGGAAGCAGACCGGGCTATGGAGATCCTGAAAGAGCAGGGGATCTTAGGAAAGCATATTAACGTGACCATGATCAAGCCCATGCCCGCCAAGGAGATATGGGATCTTCTGGTCGGCACAAAATATGTATTCAGCCTTGAAGAAGGCATTATCAGCGGCGGCTTCGGCGAAGCTCTCGAAAGGGAGCTCCAGATATTGGGCTTCGAATCCGACGTTACTGTTTTCGGCGTAAGAAATCCTATTGTCAGAGCTATGTCGCAGAAGGAACAGCTCAAGTACTGCGGTCTTGACGGTGTTACCGTTGCATCTTCCATCAAAGCAGCTCTGTCCAGATAATCTTATTTGCCTGATGAATATTTATTCATTATAATGTTTAAATATCTATAGGTCTGACAGGAGGTTTGTCTTTATGAATTACGGAATATGTTCCAATAGTTCAAGAGATAACGGTTATGAGACAGCGAAAAAGACAGCTGAGATCATCAGCAGCCTTGGTGCTACACCTGTCTTTGAGATCGGTATGGATGATGTTTGCCCCAAGCTCAAAGAAGTGCCGGGTGTACTTTTCGAAGATTTCGCAGATGTTGATATAAAGACGATCATATCGATCGGCGGCGACGGCACATTCCTGTCAAAAGTAGCTAAATACAGGGATCTCGATACTGAATTTGTCGGCGTTAATCTGGGTTCTATCGGTTTTCTTAACGAGATCCTTAATGAAGATCTCGAGAAGGATCTTGCCCAGCTTATCTCCGGTGATTATAAGACGATAGACAGAACACAGCTTAAGTGTGACGTATATAACAAGAACGGCAAGCTGAAGGGCTCTAGCGTGTGCCTTAATGACATCATTATCGTCAGAGGCGCAAAGCCCCATATCACAACGCTCGTTCTCTCCATTGACGGACAGATCATAGAAAGATTCAGAGGCGACGGACTTGTTGTTGCGACGGCAACCGGATCTTCGGCTTATTCGCTTTCTGCAGGCGGTCCTATCCTTATGCCCGGCATGAAGGATATTATCGTTACGCCGATCTGCTCCCATACATTAAACGGCTATACATATGTAGCAACTCCCGAAAGTGAGATAAAGATCACCTTGGAGTCAATAGAATCAGTGCCCTTGATCTGCCCTGACGGAAGGGATTTCGTAGATCTTGAGAGCTATGATTCTATAGAGATCAGGAAGTATGACAAAGTCCTTAAGACTGTCTGCCTGAAGCCGGACAGCTTCTTTGCCAATGTTAGAAAGAAGATCGTACAGAGAGGTTACTTCTATGAAAACCGCTAAGAATTCAAGACAGGAAAAGATCTTATCGCTTATTAGAGATAACGACATTTCGACACAGGAAGACCTTACCGCTAAGGTCAATCAGTCGGGATTCGAAGCGACACAGGCAACTATCTCAAGAGATATAAAAGAGCTGGGGATCATAAAGATCACACTGCCTAACAGAGCTACAAAATACTGTGTGCTCGACAGAACAGGCGATACAGCTCCCGGCAGACTTCTTGCTGTATTCTCCAACAGTATCATCTCCGTAAACCAGGCAATGAACATTATCGTCATAAAGACATTGCCCGGTATGGCTAGTGCAGCTGCATCAGCACTTGATTCGATGCATCTTGAAGACTGCGTCGGAACCATTGCAGGTGATGATACGATCTTTGCCGCATGCCCCGGAATCGAAGAGGCAAAGGCCTTCCTTACTACTATCTCAGACATGATGGAAAAAGGCTGATATTAATGCTTGTAAGACTAGAGATCAGAGATTTTGCAGTCATAAGCAATATAGTTTTCGAACCCGGTAAAGGCCTCAATGTAATAAGCGGTGAGACCGGTGCCGGCAAGAGCCTTATTGTCGATGCAATAGGACTTATCTTAGGCGCCAAAGCATCCAGGAATCTTATTAGAACAGGTAGCCCTTCAGCGTTTGCCGAAGCGGTCTTTGACTGCTCTGATCTTAATGACGAAGAATTTAAAAAGATACTTGAAGACAATGGAATCGCAGATGATGACGGAATGCTCATTATCAGCAGGACCGTTTACGACAGCGGCAAGTCCGTTGCAAGAGTAAACGGTACAGGCGTTACCAATGCGATCTTAAAAGATATCTCTTCAAGGCTTGTCGATATCCATGGCCAGCACGATACGCAGGCTATTTTCGATGAATCAACACACGTAAAGCTCCTTGACCGTTTTGCAGGTGATAAGTGCATCAACCTCCACAAAGATTACGTTAAGAGCCTTCAGGAGTTCAAAGACCTGGTTGTCAGGATAAAGGAGATATCTTCTTCGCCTGATTACCTTGAGCGCCGCCGCGACTATCTTGAGTTTGCTGTTAACGAGATCGAATCAGCAGGCTTTAAGGATGGTGAAGAGGAAGAACTCCACGATACAAAGAAGAAACTGTCGCAGAATGAGGTTCTTTTCGAGAGTCTTAAAAATGCAGGTGATCTTCTTAACGCAGAGACTGACTATCAGAGTCCCGTGCAGTCTGTAAACCAGGCGAGCCGTGAGCTTCTCAAAGCTTCTCAGAATGATGAGAGCTTAAAGGAGATCGCTGAACGCGCACAGGCACTTGCTTTGGATCTTGATGCACTGGCATCTGATGTCGGCAAGGTCTTATCAGACCGTAATTACGATGAGGGCCTGAAAGAACGCACCGAACAGCGTATCGGACTTCTTTACGAGCTCAAAGCCAAGTATGGTGCGACCATTGCTGAGATCAATAAGTTTGCTTCCGATTCAAAGACTGAATTAGATGCGATCGAGAAGAATAAGGACATCCTTCAGGAATTGAAGAAGCAGCGTACGGTTAAGGAAAAGGAACTCCTTGATCTGGCAGAAAAGCTCTCTTCGGAGCGCAAGGTTTGTGCCAAGCAGCTCGAAAAGGCTATCACCAGGGAATTAGCTGATCTTGAGATGCCTGATGCGATCTTTGAAGTAAGCTTTGTTAGAAGAGAGAAGGCTAAATTCTTCTCGATGTCAGGTATAGACGATATCGCTTTCCGCTTCAGTGCAAACCCCGGCCAGCAGGTAAGAGCGCTCTCGGCAATAGTATCAGGCGGCGAAGCATCAAGGATCATGCTCGCAGTAAAGAATGTTTTAAGCAGGGTGGATCTCATCCCGACACTTATCTTCGATGAGATCGACACAGGCGTATCAGGCAAGGCATCACTTGCTATCGCAAATAAGCTTAAAGCAATCGCTTCAGACCACCAGGTACTTTGCGTTACACATACGGCACAGATCGCTGCCGCATCTGACAGAGGCTTCGTTCTTACAAAGAAAGTCTCAAACGGCAGCACTGAAACTGTTTGCACTGTTCTTGACGGTGCGAATAAGACCGGCGAAGTATCAAGACTTCTTTCAGGCAGCGATTCAGATTCCTCATTAAGACTTGCAGAAGACCTGATCAGGTCTTTTAACTGACCACAATTTCTCAAAATTTATCTGTTTTTTAGCTGAAGCTTTTGTTTGCATGCCTTCACGGGCCTGAAATTTGATAATGTCAAAGAAATGTCGAACAATCTGACGGCCGAATGTTCGACTTTATCAAATGCTTATCAAAAATATTTGCTTATATTCAAATGTATGTGTATTATTAGCTTGGAATAGCTATTGTCAAAAATGTTTGTTTTTGATGATGGCAAGGGACAAATTAAGATTTTCTTTTATTTGAAGGGGTATGAAAATGAAGAAGATTGTTGCAACGCTTTTAAGCGGTGTCATGCTGACATCGTTTGTTCTCTGTGGATGCCAGAAGCCTGTTGAGACTGATGATGGCGATGAGAACGAGATCCAGACTGAAACAGAATATGAGAAGCCGGACAACGGCGGCACTACTCCGCTAACAACAACTGCGTCCGTACAGATCAACGAGGACAACGTTAAGAAAGTTAAAGACCTTTACGATTCCAAAGAACCTGAAGGCCGCAGTGTTGTTCCTTTTTATCTTGATGGTATCAGAGGTGGAGGCTGTTATTCTGTACATGATGAGAATGTTTATTTCGACTATACAACGATGAAAGGTGATAGCGAGATAAGCCTGAATATCCATTCTGATACACAGCTTGTTTCTGTTACTTTCCAGTTGGGATATGGTGAGACCCGTTATTACGGAAATACTTCGGTAGGTCTTGCCTCTGTCGAATCATTGATCGATACATTGATCGATAACCCGCGTGCGGTTGATCTTTACGATGATTCTGCTCTTTCGGCAAACGAAGAGAACATCAAGAAAGATCTTCCTATTATGTATTCACGACTGATTGCCTGCGCGGAAAAGGCATTCCCTGAGCTTGGCATAGGTCTTGAAGATTTGGGCATTGATTTAGGGGATAAATACAGATCTCTTGATCCCACACAGACGATAAGCATGGAAGTCGTAGTCAAGAACGAGCACAAATTCGTAAATGGTATCTGTTCCGATTGCGGCATGTGCTGGACTGAATACTATTATGATGCTATCGGTAAGCTTGATAACGATGAAGCTAATACCGGCTGGCGTTCATTGTATGGTCAGGATTCTTCCACGATGATGTCTCCCGGTGATTATGTACAGTGTTCCGCTTCCGACAAGGAATCCGGCGATGTGTTCTATCACTTTATAGACACCAAGAAAGAAAACAGAGAGAGCATTACATGCAGGATTTACTGCCGTAAAGATGGCAAGGGCGTAGATACTGCAATCAGAATGAATTATGAGCAGAATATGTACTCTGTCGGTCAGGGCATTGTTGATTACAAATATAATTACTGGCTTGAGATCAAAGCAGATGCCGGCGATTATGCAAAAGTGTTTGAGTCAAAGGAATCATTCAAGAAATATGCAGAAGTAATTCTGTTTATTACAGGTGATGACGGAGTTGGCCGCAGCGCATGGGGGAATAAGAAAGACGCAGAACTGAAGAAGGAATTTGAGGCTGAGGGCTGCACATATTTAACCAAAGATGAGGCCCTTGATTTCTTCTGGGATCATTGTCAGGGTATCCTTGCCAGCATGGATACGGGAATGATCTGGCTTGATACATCGCTCGCAGATATGGGAGTAAATTGGAGAAAACAGGATAACTGATAAAGCAAAGGGGATTTGGCGTAAGTCCAAATCCCTTTTTTATTTCAAAGCTTCTATGACTGTCTGCATATCCGAAGGGAGCCCGGCTTCATAAACATGGACCTCACCGTCAAACGGGTCCAGGTATTCGATCCTGTAAGCATGAAGTGCGACTCTGCCGATCTTTGCATCGTAGATGTCAGCCAGCTCTTTCAGAGCCTCATTAGGGTTATCATCTGACAAAGGTCCGTAAAGACCGTCGCCTAAGAGCGGATGGCCCACATGACAGGAATGAGTCCTTATCTGGTGGCATCTTCCTGTCTCAAGTTCGAATTCCACAAGCGAGATATCAGAATGCTCGAAATATTCTAATGTCTTGTAATGAGTGACCGAAGGCTTGCCGTCGGTCGTGCAGTCTCTAATCATGACTGAGTTGGGTCGTCTTGCTATAGGGAAATCCATTGTGCCGTCAGCAGGATCGAACCTTCCGTAACAGAGCGCCTTATAGCGTTTCTTTATATCAGTTGTTGCAAGCATATTGTGTGAATATCCGTCCTTTGCGACGATCAGGAGCCCGGATGTCTCTCTGTCGAGGCGCATTACGGGGTGGAGAGTATTCGAAGACAGGGAAGTGAGGAGAGAATCCTCAAGATGACCGTGTGAAGGGTGGGTGACCATTCCGGCAGGCTTGTTTACGACGGCGTAGTGCTCATTTTCGTACACTATTCCGACATTGGGCGGAGGAGTAAGGGCTGCTGAGTTATCCTCATACTCGAAATAGAGCCTGTCACCGGTCTTAACAGGGTCCTTAACGCGGGCGTGGACACCGTTAAGCTCTACTGTTCCATAGAGCTTTACGCGCTTGACCCAGGTGGTGCTCATCTTGAACTCGCGCCTCATTATCTGCTGGATCTCGCAGCCGTTATATTCACTTTCAACAAAATAATCTATTCGCATTGTTTAATTCTAACAAATTATTGACAGATAGGGCATTTATTTCTACAATATTCAATGGCTTGTCAGAGCCATTTTATACGTTCTTTGACAACTAAATAAATTTGGAGGTGAGTACCAACGTGCCACAAGTATCGTTATTATTCGTAATAATCGCGGGCGTTGTTGGTCTTATTCTGGGTATAGCAATAACAGCAGTTTATTTTAAGTCCGGTATTTCCGGCGAACAAAAGAGACTTGCGGAGGACATTGCCAAATCGAAAGAGGAAAGTAATGTGCTTCTTGCAAATGCACAGAAGGAAGCAGAAAACAACAAGCGTGATTTGCTTTTGCAGGCTAAAGAAGAAGTCTCCCGCGTCCGTTCTGAATTGGAGCGTGAAGCCAGAGAGAAGAAACAGGAACTTGCAAAAGAACGCAATAAGCTCGAGCAGAAAGAAGAAAATATCAATCGTATTGAAGCTAATTGTGAGCGCAAGCAGGAAGAGATCGAGAGACGTCAGCAGAATGTTGCTGAACTCGAGGCAAGAGCCAGGGACTACGAGCAGCGTAAGAAGACTGAACTGGAGAAAGTATCAGGTCTTACAGTTGCAGATGCCAGAAGCCTGGTGCTTGACGAAGCAAAGCGTGAAT
>Ga0247610_10004401_pt1 | contig 15085 bp, 13 predicted proteins | sample 174DNAGHGhighgp2_FD_193483 | JGI IMG/M metagenome (GOLD analysis project Ga0247610, IMG submission 193483) | Sheep rumen microbial communities from Palmerston North, Manawatu-Wanganui, New Zealand - 1742 DNA GHGhigh gp2 | ecosystem: Host-associated > Mammals > Digestive system > Stomach > Rumen... | reverse complement strand
GCTTCTTCAATCCTGAACTTGTTGACGAAAGAAGTGTAGTTCATGTGGAAGCGGACATTCACCACTGCTGAGATGTAACGTGTGTTAGTTCCCAAATCCTCGGCAAGTTTTTTGGCTGAATAATCCTTATCCTTGTACTTCTTTTGCATAACGATGATGTTAAGGATCTTCTCCTTCATCTCGTCCATCAACCTAGGGTTCACCAGACTTCTGTAAGCAGCCTCTTTTTCCTTTTTTTCTGTAATGTTATACTTGGCCATAACCCTATTAAAATTATTAATACTAGAATTTCACTGCAAAAGTACAAAAAATTTTTAATACAAGGGTTGAAATAATATATAAAAAAAATTAAAAGCAGGGAAAAATTTACAGATTCTTCAACAAAATGGCGCGAGACTCCCGTAAATAAGCACTTCTCACCTCGATGACCCTACTCCACTCGCCACTGAACGAACCGGTCACATTCAAGTCGATTTTCCACTTGCCATAGGACTCCAGGCGGTCAATCATCAGACCCACCGACATGCGCGAAATATCCTCAGCAGGCATAAAACGGGAGGTCTCGCCTTTCTCGTCGCTGGTCAACTCAACAATCAACTTGGCATTCAACAGGTCGACAAGCAGGTCGTTGACAAAGCGAATTGGAATATTGGTAACCTGGCGCAATTCAAGGGCTGAGAGGGCTTTCTGACCGTTGGCAAATCGTTTACAGATATGGCTCATCAGCAGGGCAGCCAGCATCAGGCGATAGCGATGACTGATCTCGCGGGTATTGGCGTCATAGTCGTAATAATCGAGGTTCTGGTTGGTATAACAGAGCTCGGCACCAAACAGACAAATAGTCCAGGAGATCTGTACCCACAGCATGAACAGCGGAAGGGCAGCAAACGAACCATAGATGGCGTTATAGCTGGAGAGGAACATCTGTGAATGGATGTAGAAGATCTGCAGGCCCTGCATGGCGATACCGGCCAGAATGCCCGGCACAAGGGCACAAGATATCTTGACATGGGTGTTAGGCATAAATACATACAAGGCGATGAACATGGCGGACATCAGCACATAGGGCGAGAGATCAATGAGAAAGCGCAAGGTGGAGCCTAACAACTGGAAATCGGGCATGGAATTGGCTATCGTTGCCACGAAAATAGAGATACCCGAAGTGACCACAATAAAGATGGGGAACACGAAGAATACCGCCAGATAATCGGTAAAGGTGCGGAAAATGCTGCGGGGCTTGGTGACCTGCCAGATTTCATTAAACGCATCCTCGACATTGCTGACCAGCATCAGCACGGTATAGAGCATGAAAATCAAACCAATTCCCAAGAAAACACCGGATTTGGTGTGGACCAGATAGCTGTTGACAAAGCCAATGATGACCTCAGCGGCCTGAGGTTGCGACTCAAAGGCCTGACGGAACCACACCTCAATGAAACGGCTGTAGCCAAAGCCACGGGCAATGGCAAAGACCACCGCCATGATGGGCACAATAGCCAACAGTGTAGAGTAAGTGAGGGCTGCCGCTTTCTGCAAAACTCGCTTGGCGGTAAAGAAGCGAATGGCTAGCACCACCTTCTTCAGCACTTCCAGCCACAGGAACCTAAAGGGAGAGACATCGCCCTCGGAGATTCTCCACAGGTCCTTCTCGAAAAACTCTATAATCTTCTTATAATCCATATTGAAAAAGAAAGCAGTGTCGCTATAAGCCGGGTTCTGTAACTCCTCCGAAGAGGAGACGCCTGTCATTTATCTACTCTGCCTGTTACCAGACAGCTCTAGCATTCTACCCTCCATCGTATCCCGAAGGATTCGGACGAACAGCCCTCAACCGATGGTATACGCGAACTTGCAGCCTCCAGATGGGACAGCCTGACGATCACCCGCCAGCTGGTGGTCTCTTACACCACCTTCTCACCCTTGCCAACGATAACGAAAACGAAAACGCTAACGAAAACCTATGGCGGTCATTCTCTTCTCCCATATCCTACTGTCACCAATAGCTGGCACTTTCACCAGTGGAGTGTCCTGTGCTGCCCGGACTTTCCTCTCGTGTCTGAGACACCAGCGACAGACCGTGGCACTGCTTTCTGGCTGCAAAATTACGAAAAAATAGCAAAAAGCAACTATGCGGAAGCAAATTTTTCACTTTTCACTTTTCACTTTTCACTTTATTTTGTACCTTTGTACCCGTTTTATGAAATAGGTATATGGAATTAGCAAGTAAATACGACCCAAAAGAGGTCGAATCAAAATGGTATCAGTACTGGCTGGACAATAAATTGTTCGCCTCAAAACCCGATGGTCGTCAACCCTATACGATTGTCATCCCACCGCCCAATGTAACAGGTGTGCTGCACATGGGCCACATGTTGAACAACACCATCCAGGACATTCTGGTGCGTCGTGCCCGTATGGAGGGTAAGAATGCACTATGGGTTCCTGGCACCGACCACGCCTCGATTGCTACAGAGGCTAAGGTGGTGAAGAAACTGGCGGAACAGGGCATCAAGAAGCATGACCTGACACGCGAGGAGTTTCTGAAGCATGCCTGGGAATGGACCGATGAGCATGGTGGCATCATCCTGAAGCAGTTGCGCCGTCTGGGTGCCAGTTGCGACTGGGACCGCACCGCCTTCACCATGGATGAGAAGCGTAGTGCCAGTGTTATCAAGGTGTTCGTAGACCTCTATAACAAGGGCCTTATCTATCGTGGTTTGCGCATGGTAAACTGGGACCCCAAGGCACTGACCGCCCTGTCTACCGAGGAGGTGATTTATCGTGAGGAAAAGAGCCACCTGTTCCACCTGAAATATTATGTGGACGGTCTAGTAGAACTAGATAATCTAGACGAACTAGAGAAGGCTGGAAACATCATCCACCGCGATGCCAAGGGCTTCTATGCCGTTGTTGCTACTACCCGTCCTGAGACCATCATGGGTGATACTGCTATGTGTATCAACCCCAAAGACCCGAAGAACCAGTGGCTGAAGGGCCGCAAAGTCATCGTACCGCTAGTGAATCGCGTCATTCCCGTCATCGAAGACCGTTATGTGGACATCGAGTTTGGTACAGGTTGCTTAAAGGTAACACCTGCTCACGATACCAACGACTATATGCTGGGTAAGACGCACAACCTCGAGACTATCGACATCTTCAATGCGGATGGTACCATCTCTGAGCAGAGTCCTATCTATGTAGGCATGGATCGTATGGACTGCCGCAAGCAGATTGCCAAGGACCTGCAGGAAGCTGGTCTGATGGAGAAGATTGAGGACTATGTCAACAAGGTGGGCTACTCTGAGCGCAACCCTGACACAGCCATCGAGCCGCGTCTCTCCATGCAGTGGTTCCTGTCGATGAAGCATTTCGCTGACATCGCCCTGCCTCCCGTATTGAACGATGAGCTGAAGTTCTATCCTGCTAAGTATAAGAATACCTACAAGAACTGGTTGGAGAACATCCAGGACTGGTGTATCTCACGTCAGCTGTGGTGGGGACACCGCATTCCCGCCTATTACTACGATGAAGAGAAGTTTGTGGTGGCTGAGACTCCAGAAAAGGCGCTCGAACTGGCTCGCAAGGAGAGTGGCAATGCCAACCTCCAGCTTTCTGACCTGCGTCAGGATGAGGATGCACTCGACACGTGGTTCTCGTCATGGCTGTGGCCTATCTCACTGTTCGATGGTATCAACAACCCCGGCAACGAGGAAATTAAGTACTACTACCCCACCTCAGACCTCGTAACAGGTCCGGATATCATCTTCTTCTGGGTAGCGCGCATGATTATGGCAGGTTATGAGTACATTGGCGACATGCCTTTCAAGAATGTGTACTTCACTGGTATCGTTCGCGACAAACTGGGTCGTAAGATGTCGAAGTCATTGGGTAACAGCCCCGACCCCATCGAACTCATTGAGAAGTTTGGTGCGGATGGTGTGCGCATGGGTATGATGCTCTCGGCACCTGCTGGTAACGACATCCTCTTCGACGAGGCACTCTGCGAACAGGGCCGTAACTTCAACAACAAGATTTGGAATGCCTTCCGTCTGGTGAAGGGTTGGAAAGTGGCTGAAATGCCACAGTCTGAGGCTGGAAAGATTGCTACCGCCTGGTTTGAGGCTAAGTTGAAGCAGACCAATGATGAGGTGAACGACCTCTTTAAGAAATACCGTATCTCGGAGGCTCTGATGGCTGTCTACAAGCTGTTCTGGGATGAGTTCTCGAGCTGGTATCTGGAGATGGTGAAGCCCGCCTACATTAATGGTGAGCCTCAGCCCATCGACAAAGCTACTTACGACAAGACGCTGGAGTTCTTCGAGATTCTGCTGAAAATGCTGCACCCCTTCATGCCATTTATCACCGAGGAACTGTGGCAGCACCTGTATGACCGCAAGGAGGGGGAGTCGATTATGCGCGTGAGTCTGAAACTTGACGCCCCCAGCAAGGCTGACAATGAGTTGGCTGCTCAGATTGAGAACGTGAAGCAGATTGTTTCTGGTGTCCGCATGGTACGCAACCAGAAGAACATAGCGCCTAAGGAGCAGCTAGACCTGCAGGTGGTGGGCAAGAATGACTATGCTGCCTACGATGCCGTTACCATCAAGATGGCGAACCTGAAGGGCATCAGTGTTGTGGCTGAGAAAGATGCTACCGCCAGTGCCTTCATGGTGGGCACCGACGAGTTTGCCGTACCTGTTGGCGACATGATTGATGTAGAGGCTGAAATCCAGAAGATGGAAGCACAACTGCAGCACCTTGAAGGTTTCCTGGCTGGTGTCAAGAAGAAGCTCAGCAATGAGCGCTTCGTAGCCAATGCACCTGAGGCTGTGGTAGCCCTGGAGCGCAAGAAACAGAGTGACTCTGAGGAAAAGATTGCTGCACTGAAAGAAAGCATTGCAGCATTGAAGGGTCAGAAATAATTCTTAAATTCCAGATAAAAAATAAGGTGTTCGACATGAACACCTTATTTTTTTTATCTTATCCTGTCAGCTGCTCTCACCAAGCGCTCATCAGCAAGGATGGCCTTGCGCGCCATGAAACAAAGGATGGCTGCGATAAGTGGGAAGCAAGCGACAATCGGCAGATTCTGATCGGCTTTGCCCTGATGGATGAGTACCGCCAGCGCGATGTACCACGCGAAGTGTATCAGAATGGTCACCAGACAGAGCTTGGCCTGAAAGAGACGCTTCTTATATATAAATATGGTGTAAAGGCTGAGGGCCGAGGCTAATGCCTGGATAACAAAGAGGGGCCACGACAACCAGAACACCAGTCCCAGGATGGCTGCCACCAACAGGAACAGGGTTTGCTTGCGTTGTATCATACGCGATTAATCGTAATTTTCCTGCTGCTGCTCACGGGCAGGGTCACGCCAGTAAACCTTGTCCTCAACAAACTCCTGAGTAGCCAGCAGTGAGGGCTTTGGCAGCTTCTCGTAATAGCGAGAAATCTCAATCTGCTCGCGGTTCTCGAAGACTTCCTCGAGGGAGTCATTGTAAGAAGCAAACTCAGCGAGCTTCTTAGACAGGTCTTCCTTGATCTGAATACTAATCTGATTGGCACGCTTAGCGATGATGGCTACACTCTCGTAGATGTTACCAGTCTCTTTGCAAAGGTCCATAATGTTACGTGTAACGGTGTTTACCGGTGCTTTTGATTTCTTGTAATCCATATTTTTAAATTAAATTTTTCACTTTTCACTTTTCATTTTTCACTTTCTCAGTCGCCTGTGATTTTCTTGCATTTTACGATGTACTTCTGGGCGGTAGCGCTTTCCTTGGAATCGGGGAACTCGTTGAGGAAGCCGTAGCACTCGTCTTCTGCATCGCGATAGCGCTCGATGCGCTTCTCCTCAGAACTATTCTCAGCCAACTGGAACTTGCTCTTCATAATCAGGATAGAGAACTTTTCGCGCAGGTCGGAATAGGGATAGGCCTTGAGGGCATTCTGGGCCGTGATGATGCACGACTCATAGTTCGACTCGGTATTGGAGTTGATGTTGCCAAAATAACCGCCCAAGTTGTAATAGAGCTTGGCAGAGAGGTATTCCTTCTGCACCAGATTGTCCTGCAACTTGAAAAGCGCCTGCTGGGCTTCATCGCGACGGGGTGAGTCGGGATAGTTGTCGAGGAAGTTCTGGTAGGCATTGATGGCTGCTACGGTAGGGCTCTGATCCAAGCGGGGCTCGGGAGTACTCTCATAAAGCGATTTACCGATATAGAAAGAGGCCTGCTCAGCGAAATCGCCCTTGGGATAGCTGGCGCAATACTTGCGGAAAGTAGCGCTGGCTGATTCGTAGTCACGATTACCATATTCAGCCATACCGAGCAGATAGAGACTCTCCTGGGCATTGGTGCGACCCTTCTGGGCAGTAACCAGCTCCTGAAGGAGGGTTGTAGCGTTGGAATACTTGCCCATGGCAAAGCACTCCTTGGCATATTCATATTTATAAGCTCTGTCGTCGGACTTGAGGACACGGTTGAACTGGGTGGAACAACCCGTCAGCAAGCATGCCAGACAACCTATTAGGATATACTTTTTATTCATTATCACGCAATTTGACGTGCAAAATTACGCAATTTCCATTGAAAAACAAAGTTTTTTTGATAAAAATTAGATTTTAAGCCTACGAATTAGGATAAATTTCGTACTTTTGCACGATATGAACTTCCATTTAACATCAAAATACAAACCTACAGGTGACCAACCGGAGGCCATCAGACAACTGACGGACGGACTGGAGCGTGGAGACAGGGCACAGGTGCTATTAGGTGTGACAGGTTCGGGTAAGACCTTCACCGTGGCCAACGTGATAGCCAACGTGAACAAGCCCACGTTGATTCTGTCGCACAACAAGACGCTGGCTGCCCAGTTGTATGAGGAAATGAAGGGTTTCTTCCCGGAGAATGCAGTGGAGTATTATGTCAGCTATTATGACTACTACCAACCAGAGGCTTACCTACCCCATACAGATACGTATATTGAGAAGGACTTAGCTATCAACGAAGAAATAGACCGACTAAGGCTAAAGGCGGTAAGTTCTTTAATGTCAGGTAGAAAAGATATTATCGTTGTATCTTCAGTTTCATGTATTTACGGTATGGGCAGTCCGGTGGCACTGAACGAGAACATCATCGAGATTCACCGCGGACAAATCATTGACCGTAACGCATTGTTAAGGAAATTAGTGGCTGCACTGTACGTCAGAAACGACCTAGAACTGAAGCGTGGAAACTTCCGCGTAAAGGGTGATACGGTGGACATTGCCATGGCCTATAGTGAGGTGATTCTGCGCGTGACCTTCTGGGACGATGAGATAGACCAGATAGAGGAACTGGACAGCATGACCATGATGCGAATGGCTACCTTCGACGAGTATAAGCTATATCCTGCCAACCTGTTTATGACCACCGAGGAACAGACAAACATTGCCATCCGGAACATTCAGGATGACTTGGTGAAACAGGTGGCTTTCTTCGAGGAGATGGGCGACCCCATCAAGGCTCAACGCATCAAGGAGCGCGTGGAATACGACATGGAGATGATCAAGGAACTAGGCCACTGCTCGGGCATTGAGAACTATTCGCGCTACTTTGACGGTAGAGAGGCAGGCGAAAGACCGTACTGTCTGCTGGACTTCTTCCCCGACGACTATCTGATGGTGATAGACGAAAGTCACGTGAGTGTGCCACAGATTGGGGCGATGTACGGAGGTGATAGAGCCAGAAAGACCAATCTGGTGGAATATGGCTTCCGACTGCCTGCCGCCTTTGACAACAGACCCCTGCGCTTTGAGGAGTTCCAGGAGATGACACATCAGGTGATTTACGTATCGGCTACCCCAGCAGACTTTGAACTGCAAGAGGCTGAGGGTATTGTGGTGGAACAGCTGATTCGTCCTACAGGACTGCTGGACCCTGAAATCGAGGTAAGGCCCACGGAGAACCAGATAGACGACCTGATGGATGAAATACAGACGCGCATCAACAGAAAGGAACGCATACTGGTGACCACACTGACCAAGCGAATGGCTGAGGAGATGAGCGAATACCTGTTGAACCACGGTATTCAGACAGCTTATATCCATAGTGAGGTGACTACCCTGGAGCGCGTGAAGATACTGGAGAACCTGAGAAACGGCACCTTCGACGTACTGGTGGGCGTAAACCTGTTGAGAGAGGGGTTGGACTTGCCGGAAGTATCGCTGGTGGCCATTATGGATGCTGACAAGGAGGGATTCCTGCGCTCGCATCGCAGTTTGACACAGACAGCCGGTCGTGCAGCGAGAAACGTACACGGCAAGGTGATTATGTATGCGGACAACATTACCGCCTCGATGCAGTTGACCATTGACGAGACCCTGCGCCGGCGCACGAAACAGTTGAAATACAACGAGGAACATGGTATCACGCCCAAACAGATAGAGAAGGCATTGAGTGTTTCACTGGTAGAACTAGAGCGCGAAGCGAATGGTCAGAAGCCTGCAGCCAAGGGCCAGCAGCCTGTGGCTGCCTTTGCTGCCGACCCCATCATTGAGCGCATGACCCGACAACAACTGGAAAAGAGCATTGCAGAGACTACTCGTCTGATGAAGGATGCGGCCAAGAAGCTGGACTTCCTGCAGGCGGCCCAATATCGCGACGAGATTATACGTTTGCAGAAGGAATTAGAATTAAAATAACTAAAAATTGCACGTATATAAAATATAATTCGTATTTTTGCACGAAATTAAACAAAAGAAGGACTATGAAGAAGTTATTTATTACCTTGTTAATGCTGGTGCCTATGACGCTATGGGCACAGGATAATACATGGGAGCGCCCTGAGGTGGACGAGCAGGCTGAAGCTGCCAAAGCAAAGGAGAATCCCGACGCGAAATACCTGAAAGGTGCTGTGCCTGAGGTAAACGGAAAGGTGGTATTCACCAAGCACATCAATGCGCCTGGCAAGTCGGCTGCCCAGATTTACGACATCCTGCACCAGTATCTACAGAAGATGGTCAAGGAGAAGAACCAGTTGGAGAACAGCAAACTGGTGACAGAAGATACCCAGAAGCATGAGCTGGTGGCCAGTTTCGAAGAGTGGCTGGTATTCAAGAAGGGTGCTCTGGTATTGGACCAGACGCGTTTCTACTATGCCATCAAGGCTGAATGTAAGAACGGTGGTGTAGATGTGACCATGAGCCACATCCGCTATCTGTATGAGGAGGCTCGTAATCCCCAGCGCCTGGTAGCAGAGGGTTGGATAACCGACAAAGATGCGGTAAACAAGAAGAATACGAGACTGTTTCCTGGTTCGGGAAAGTTCCGCAGAAAGACCATTGACCGCAAGGATTTCCTGTTTAACAAGTTCGAGTCGTTGCTGAATGAAAATTAAAGTTGTACGCAACTGGCTGAACTTCCTGTTTATCATAGGTGCCATAGCCGGCATGCTGATGTATTATAAGGTATCGCGCGAAACAGGCATCTATGTCATCTTGGGCTCCATGATGATTAAGTTCACGGAGTCGGCACTGAGAATGATGTATAAAAATGAAGAATAAGAAGAGACTCCTGATACTACTCACCCTCGTAGCCTGCACTGTACTTCAGTTGCAGGCTCAAGTGTATAATGAAATGGATGAGTTTGGTAACATCCGGCAAAGGGATGAGAACGGCAATGCGTTCAACCCCAATAAGAGGGACTCGACGAAAAACAACAAGGAGGTGCCCAAAGGGGTATGGGCTTGGACGGTAGACAGAAAGTTCGGAGACATCCGTAAGGCACAGCTGGACACCATGCCGCACCTTTACCAGAACAGCATCTATAACACGGGAGTGTTTGGGGAGTATAACTCGACGGGTAACAACTATACCGCCCGACTGAACCGCATCTTCATAGACCGTAAGCCGTTCAGCGAGTTCTTCTTTGTGGATCCCTACGACTATACCACCAAGGAACCGGAGGATTTCCTGTATCTGAACACACTGTCGCCCTATACGCACATCAGTTACGACAACTGCGGTGACAAGCAGAATGGTGAGGACCATATTGATGCGAAATTCGGTATCAATGCGGGAAAAAGACTGGGTATGGGCTTTGACCTGGACTATTACTATGGCAGAGGCTATTACCAGAACCAGGCCAACTCGCACTTCAGGGCTTCGCTGTATGCCACCTATGTAGGAGACCGCTATCAGATGCACTTTCTGGGTTCTGCCTATCACCGCAAGGCTACGGAGAACGGGGGTATCGTGAACGACAACTACATCACACACCCGGAACTGGAGACCACGCAGTATTCGGAGGATGAGATTCCGACGGTATTGTCGAGAAACTATAACCGCAACAACTCACAGCATCTGTTCTTCTCGCATCGATACAACATCGGTTTCTACCGGAAAGTGAAGATGACCGACGAGGAAATCAAAGCGCGCCAGTTTGCACAGGCTGCTGCCAAGGACAAGGAACAGCGCGAAGCCCAGAAGAAGACAGAGGGTATGCGGGAAGACAACCTGGGTAGAAGGAAGAATGAGCCTGTGAAGGAAGGGCCCAAGGGAAGACCGGACAATGCCAAGATCATGGGTGATGAGCCGGGAACTCAGAAGGATACACCTGCAGACAGCACGCGCATCAAGGTAGAATCGCAGGAAGCAATGGACAGTCTGATGGCAGAGAAAGCCAGACAGGACTCGATAGACGCCACCATGAAGAAAGAGTATGTGCCCGTAACGAGCATTATCCATACACTGGATTTGAACAACTACGAGCGCAGGTATAATGCCGCAGTGACTCCCGACAACTATTATGCTGACACGTTCTACGACACAGACGATGAGGGTAATTACGGGGGTGATGGTGTGAATGACAAGTACAAGTATTTCTCGGTGAAGAACACCTTCGGACTGGCTTTGCTGGAGGGTTTCAACAAATACATGAAAGCAGGACTGAAGGGTTTTGTTTCGTATGAGTTGCGCAACTATAAGATGCCAGCCATCTTGGAAGGTGATACCGAATACTATCTGGCCAAGCACTCAGAGCACTGTCTGAACGTGGGTGGACAACTGTCGAAGACTCAAGGTAGGACGTTCCACTTCAACCTGGCTGCTGAGCTGGGTGTAACAGGTATGCTGTCGGGAGCACTGGCCGTGGACTTCGACACAGATCTTAACTTCAAACTGTGGGGGGACACCTTAAGACTGGCTGCGAAAGCGTTTTTCCATCGCACCAAGCCTAGCTTCTTCCACGAGAACTATATGTCAAAGCACCTGATGTGGGACCAGAGTCTCAGTGCGGAGACCAGAACACACATCGAGGGACTGTTCACGTATGAGAAGACAAGGACACAGTTGAGAGTGGCTGTGGAGGAGTTGCAGAACTACATCTACTACGGAATGAGCTATAATACCACTTCAACCGGTAGAGAGCAGTTAACAGGTGGTGTATTTCAGGAGAGTGGAAACATCAACGTACTGACCGCACAACTGAAGCAGGACTTCACACTGGGTGTACTGAACTGGGAGAACGTGATCACCTATCAGAACTCGAGTAACAAGGACGTGTTGCCCCTACCCGACCTGAACATCTTCACAAACCTGTATCTGAAGTTCCGCATTGCCAAGGTGCTGTTGGTTGAATTAGGTGGTTGCGCCACGTATTTCACGAAGTATTACGCGCCCGACTACCTGCCACAGATTGGACAGTTTGCCATTCAGAAGAACGAAGAGAGCAAAAAGGAGATTGGTGGCTATCCGTTTATTGACGTGTATGTCAACATGCACCTGAAGCGTACCCGCTTCTTCCTTGCCATGAGTCATGTGAACGCAGGATCGGGTTCGAAGGAGTATTTCCTGACGCCACACTATCCCACGAACACCCGAGTATTGAGATTTGGCGTTAGCTGGAATTTCTATAACTAGCCCTGGGAATCCTAGGCTATCCTAGATTACCTAGTTTCTTCCAGAAACAAGCGGTTAAACACCTCCCGCATAGCCGCGGAATTCACGATTAAAGAGCGTAACTCATTGAGTTTGCGCTCATTTTCTGACCCTTGAATCCACAAGCGCAGATAACCATTGGCACTGTATTTCTCGTCCATATGTTTCATGAAACGGTGCCAATGACCTTCCATATCGAGTTCTGGATAATTGGAGAGCCCGAACTGGATGGTTCTGCGGATGACATGCTCCGGGTCAAGGTCACGATCGGCCTCCGCAACAATCTTACCATAGATGCTGCGAGGGGTGCGGGAAGCAGAAGCACGATGGTCTTCCACGGCTTCCTTCATCATCTTAATTTGTTCTGGAGAAAACCAGCGCTTCAAACGCATATCAGCCTGCAGAATCTTGCCACTGGTGATATGATGAATGGCTCGAGGACCAGAGAGTCCCAAATCATGATAGGCAGCAATGGTATAGGCCATATTGATGTCTGCCCCCGTATTGCGCGCCAAAGCCAGAGAGGAACGGATAACTCGCGTGACATGCTCCATATTATGGGCCTTGTCGAACTGCGCATACTGGGGTAAAATCTGAGTCTCAATGAACTCAACCAAATCGAGGGAAGGATTATTTGTTATCATATCGCTTGCAAAGATAAGAAAAAGTTTAGAGATTAGCGTTGAGAGTTTAGAGATTTTTTGTAATTTTGCAGCCAGATGGACGAAAAAAACATAAAACAAGATTCTTGGCAGGCTTGGCTATTGGCTGCCCGTCCCAAGACACTAACAGGGGCTATGGTTCCTGTGATGATTGGTTTGGCACTAGCCTGGACGGATGGAAAAGAGTATGGAGATGATGTGTTCAACACGGTGGCAGCCATTCTCTGTGCCCTCTTTGCCATGATCATGCAGGTGGATGCTAACTTCATCAACGACTTCTACGATTATGCGAAGGGAAATGATGATGCAGCGACACGTCTTGGACCGTTGAGAGCCTGTACACAGGGCTGGGTGAAGATAGACTCCATGAAAAAAGCCATAGCCACGACGACGATTTTAGCTTGTCTGGTAGGACTGCCCCTCGTCTATTATGGGGGTCTGGAGATGATACTGATCGGACTCTTGTGTGTCGTGTTCTGTTTCCTCTATACCACCCACCTGTCGTACATCGGACTGGGTGATGTGTTGGTGCTTGTGTTCTTCGGTATTGTACCCGTATGTATTACCTATTATATACAGTTGCACACCATGACCTGGGAGGTTTTCCTGGCTTCCATCGCCTGTGGACTGGTGATTGACGGATTGTTGATGGTGAACAACTACAGGGACCGGGAGAATGATGAGCGCGACGGAAAGAGAACACTGGTGGTGGAGATAGGAGAAAAGTCAGCAGAACGTTTCTACCTGTGTCTGGGTATCACAGCAGTGCTTCTGGGCATTATCTTCTGGGTAAACGGACATGTGTTGGCATTCGTCCTCCCCGTGCTCTACCTGTTGTTACACACCTTTACCTGGTTGAAGATGAAGCGCATCAACCATGGTAAGGAACTTAATGTATGTCTGGAAGAGACTGCCCGTAACATGTTGGTGTACGGACTGTGCGTCAGCATTGGACTCTTACTGTAATCAGCTTTTACAATAAGGTCAGCTTGGAACTCTTACTTGAGGTAAAGGAAGTAAAGAGCCACTGCAATGGCGACAAGCACAAGGGTGATAATGCTCTTGATGAGACAAGAGGCTACCTTCTTGACAACGACAAAGCCAATCACAATGAGGATTAGCAGGGCTATATAATAAGTGATATTCGTTTCCATAATCAAGGGTTATTTAAAAAGATGACGAAAAGCTGCAGGTACGGTGGTTTCAAACTCCATGGGCTGACGGGTTACAGGATGGTAGAAGCACAAGAGCCAGGCATGCAGGCACAGGCGATGCAAAGGATCATCACCATTGCCGTATTTGGTATCGCCACAGACGGGATGTCCCATATCAGCAGCATGTACACGAATCTGATTCTTACGACCGGTCTCCAACTTAAACTCTACCAGTGAATGGTCGGTGGTGCGGTCCATCACATGGAAATGGGTAATAGCCAGTTTGCCGCCATTGTCCACAGGGGAAGAATAGGTAATGTAAGCCTTGTTGTCCTTCAACCAATTCTCGATAGTACCTTCATCCTGCTCCATCTCGCCTGAGAGCACTGCCACATAACGACGGTCATAGACGATATCGTGCCAGTTATGTTCCAGAATCTGTTCGGTATCAATATCCTTGGCATAGACCATCAAACCCGAGGTGTCACGGTCCAGACGATGCACCACATGGGCGGTACAGTGCTGATGGGACTTACGGAAATAGTCATCTAAGACGGTCTTCACATTCAGCGTAGAATGACCTGCAGCCATGGACAGGATGCCGGGTTGCTTCTCGATAACGATGAGCCAGCGGTCTTCATAGACAATGCGCAGATAGTGGCTCTTGAAGACTTGTTGGTTGCGCTTGGTCTTGCTGAAAGCCACCTTCATACCGGGCGTCAGCAGAAAGTCAAACTGGGTCACCGTCTTCCCATTTACACGTACACCCTGACCTTGAAGGGTCTGCTTGATTTTGGTACGTGTCTGGTGAACGTTGCTCAGCAGGAACTCCAGCAAAGGCTGTTCTTCCTTGACCTCATAATGGTCGTATTCTCCCTTGGGATTTGCGTTGTATCTCATAATTGACTGCAAATTTAAGCATAATATTTGATAATTGATTATTGATAATTAATAATTTTGTGTGGCGGCAGCAAATTTTTCACTTTTCACTTTTCACTTTTCACTTTTTTTCGTACCTTTGCGGGGTATTTTAAGAATAACGTTATTTTGATAGAGAAGCATATTGTATTAGAGGACATCGACCCGGTGGTATTCTACGGCATAGGAAATACACACCTGCAGATGATGCGGGCCCTGTTTCCAAAACTGCGCATCGTGGCACGTGACAACGTCATCAGGGTACTGGGAGACGAGGAACAGATGGCTGCCTTCGAGGAGAATGCAGAGCGTATTAGAAAACACGTACTGAAATTCAACTCGCTGAAGGAGGAGGATATTCTGGATATCATCAAAGGTCGGAAGACACAGGATGAAGTGCCTGACGGTGTGGTGGTCTACAGCATGTCAGGAA
>Ga0247610_10004399_pt1 | contig 15090 bp, 14 predicted proteins | sample 174DNAGHGhighgp2_FD_193483 | JGI IMG/M metagenome (GOLD analysis project Ga0247610, IMG submission 193483) | Sheep rumen microbial communities from Palmerston North, Manawatu-Wanganui, New Zealand - 1742 DNA GHGhigh gp2 | ecosystem: Host-associated > Mammals > Digestive system > Stomach > Rumen... | reverse complement strand
GGGAGACGGCCGGGTTGATGTGGCAGCCGGAGATGCGGCCGATCGAGTAGGCCATCGCGACGATGACAAGGCCGAAGGCAAGGGAGGTGGCGACGAGGTCGACGCCGGACCACATGGCGACGCCGCAGCCGAGGACGACGAGGACGAAGGTACCGATGCATTCAGCGATATACTTTTTGAAATTATTCATGAAATGAGTTCCTTTCGGCACACATTATAGGTCTTTGTTCTCAATGAACAAAGCGATTTTTGTGCTACAATATCGGCATGGAACAACATTTGCTATCGGCGGGTCCTCTTCTAAATGAAGAGGGATCCTTATGCGAGGCGGGATACGCCTTCTCTTTGGTCAAAGAATATGACCGCAAAGCGATCAAGGGGATGAAATCCCGCATCAAAGAGTGGGATTACTACTATATCGGGAATGACCGTTATGGGATCGCTTTGACGATCGACGATAACTCCTACATGGATTTATGCAGCTGCACCATCCTCGACTTCGAGAATGGTTCCTATTTGGAGCAATCCCGGATGGGGGCCTTCTCCTTCGGGAAACGGAATCTTCCGCCTTCCAGCGTCGAAGGCGTCACCCATTACGCCGACAAAGCGGTGGACCTCACCTTCGAGCATAAGGACGGCAAACGCCACTTATTCGGAACATGGAAGTCGTTCCACGAGAAACAAGACCTTCATATCGATTTGTGGTTAGAGGAAACGACCGCCGGGAAGTCGATGGTCATCGCCACCCCCTTCCTCAAGAAACGGCACTTCTATTACAACCAGAAGATCAATAACCTCGCCGCCAAAGGCAAAGCGACCCTCGGCGAACGGGAGTGGGACTTCGATGGCTCGATCGGCGTCCTCGATTGGGGCCGCGGTGTCTGGACCTATTCGAACACCTGGTATTGGAGTTCGCTAAGTTGCTTCCAAGACGGCCATAAGATCGGTTGGAACCTCGGATACGGCTTCGGCGATACGCGTGCCGCGAGCGAAAATATGTTGTTCGTCGACGAGGAAGCATATAAATTGAATGACGTCCGTTTCGAAATCCCCAAAGAAGGGAAGAAGGACGACTTCCTCAGCCCCTGGCGGATCGTCTCCGAAAACGGGGACATCGATCTCGTCTTCGAGCCGATCCTCAATCGGCACGGCGGGGCCAACGTCCTTCTCATCAAGAGCGATCAGAATCAGGTATTCGGCCGTTTCAGCGGCCAATTCCGCCTCCCGGATGGCAAACTGATCGAAATCAAAAACCAGACGGGTTTTGCGGAGAAAGTAAGCAATCGGTGGTGAAAAATATGGTGATTTGCAAAGAAAATGGTTGGATTATCTCCACGAAAAACACGAGTTATGTCATCGGCCTCTTGGTCGGGAAACCGGCGTGTTTCTACTACGGGAAACGCCTCCCGGACGATTCCGACATCGCGGTTTTGTTCCGCGAGGTGACCCATGCGATGGGAACCTCGACCACCTATCTCCCCGATGAATCGAAGATGCTGACCTTGGATGTCCTTCCTCTCGAAGTGAGCACCCTTGGGAAAGGCGATTATCGCACCCCGTCCGTTGAGCTTGAATTCGCCGATGGTCACATCACCGACTTCGTTTTCGAATCCGCCGAAGTCCGTCAGGCGGAGAATCATCCTTGCCTTCCGACCCCGCGCGGGATCTCTGAAGAATTTGTCCTCAATCTCAAAGCAAAAGGTTCCTCCCTGGAACTTCACTATATCGTTTATGAAGAGACCGACGTCATCGGCAAATACGCCGTCCTCAAAGCGGAAGGCGACCTCGTCGTCCGTCGGTTCGCCTCATCCTCGTTATCGCTTCCCAATCATTCTTACGAACTCGTTTCCACCTATGGTTCTTGGGCCAACGAAGGCAACCGAGCCATCATGGCTTTGAAGCCGGGCCGTTTCGCCTTTGGCAGCGACAATGGCGCGTCCAGCAACCGCCACAACCCGTGTTTTGCCATCCGCGAAGCCAACAAGGGTCACTTCGGCGGGAACGCCTATGGCTTTAACCTCGTTTACAGCGGCAACCACGAAGAAGCGGTGGAACTCGATACCTTCGGGAATATCACCGTTCAAACTGGTATTTCCCCGAATGGTTTGCACCGCCATCTCCAAGAAGGCGATTCCTTCGCCTCCCCGATCGCCGTCCTCACTTATAGCGATTCCGGGCTCGATGGCGTTTCAAAGCATTTCCAATCCTTCGTCCGCGAATCCGTCGTCCCGATGAGCTTTGCTCATAAGGCACGCCCCGTCGTCTATAACAACTGGGAAGCGACGATGTTCGATTTCACCAAAGCGAAGATCGAAAGCTTAATGAAGAAAGCCTCCGACATCGGGGCGGAGCTCTTCGTCCTCGACGATGGTTGGTTCGGTGCCCGCGACTCCGACAAAGCCGGTTTGGGTGATTGGACCGTCAATAAGAAAAAAATCCCCGGCGGACTCGAGAGTCTGGCCAAGCACGCCAAGAAACTCGGAATGCGATTCGGCATCTGGATGGAGCCGGAGATGGTCAACGAAGACAGTGATTTGTATCGCGCCCATCCCGACTGGATCATCCGCGATGCGCGCCTTACTCCCTCTAAGAGCCGTCACGAATGGGTTTTGAATCTCACGAAGCCCGAAGTGGCCGATTTCGTCTATGAAGCGGTGGCGGGCGTCCTCAAGAGCGCGGAGATCAGTTATGTCAAATGGGACATGAATCGTCCTTTCTCCGACATCGCCGATCCGAATGGTCAATCCAGTTTCATCTATGATTACTATGTTTCTTTTTATAAAGTCCTCGGCAGAATCGTCGCCGATTTCCCCGAAGTTCTCTTTGAGAACTGCGCTTCGGGCGGCAACCGTTTCGACCTTGGCATGCTCTCGTTCTTCGCCCAAAGTTGGATGAGCGACTGCACCGATTCGTTCCAGCGCATCCTCATCCAAAGCGGCCTCTCCCTCGGCTATCCTCTCTCGGTCATGAGCAACCATGTCGCCGCGAAGGTCAGCAACCAATTGCTCCGCGAGACGACCCTCGACGACAAATTCGACGTGGCTGCCTTCGGCATCCTCGGTTATGAACTGGATCTCAATGATATGTCGCCGCTCGATGAAGAGATTCTGAAGAAACAGATCGCCTTCTATAAAGAACATCGCGAGACATTCCAATTCGGTTCCTTCACCGAACTCGAATCCTTCGACGGTGGGGAAGACGCTTCCTGGCAAGCGAAGGGCGAAAATGAAGTGTTCGTCGCCCAATTCAAGCGGGTCGCTTCAATCGCTCCGCGTCCGGGTCGTTTGATTGCCCGCGAGCTAGAAGAAGAGACTATGTATCATTTCGCCGTCCGCGAACAATCGGTTCCTCTCACCAAATTCGGTCATCTGATCAATATGGTTTCGCCGATCCATCTCAATCCGGAAGGCCATCTGATCACGACATTAAATCGCCGCCGTGACATGAAGAGCGAGCACGATGAAGGCGTCGTCGCCGGATCCGTCCTTCTCTCGGTGGGCGCCCCCTTATCGCCCGAATGGCTCGGCGTCGGTTACGACGACCACACCAGATTAATGGGCGACTTTGGCGCGCGCTTGTATCATATCGCGCCCGTTAAAGAGAAATAATCGTTCTTGACCGGCCTCTTCCGATGGGGTAGCATATTCAAGCCCAAAAGGGCTGGATATCGCGGGGTAGGGCAGTCTGGTAGCCTGCCAGGCCCATAACCTGGAGGTCGGTGGTTCAAATCCATCCCCCGCAACCAATCGTTAATTACAGTATCGATACAGTTCGGTACTGTTTTTTTGTTATATTGTTCGTGAGGCGTTTTTATGAAAGATAAGGTTTTGAAAGTATTAAAAATAATCGGAATCGTGGTGTTTTTCCCTTTAGTATTTTTGTTTTGTTTAACATGTGTTGTTGTCAATGTGGTTCTTACGGCGATCGATAAGAAAAGAATGAATACTCCTCTTGGGGAATTTGTTGAAGTAAATGGCCATAGAATGAGTGTTTTAGTAAAAGGAGAAGGAAAGCACACTTTAGTATTTCTTCCTGGACTTGGGAGTGATTCCCCGATTTTGGAATTCAAGCCCCTTTATTCTAAGTTTGAAAATGAATATCGCATCATTGTGCCTGAGAAGTTTGGCTATGGGCAAAGTGATATCGTGAAATACAAACGTGATATTAAAACAACCGTTGAAGAATATCGTGAAGCATTGTCTAAATTAGGCATCAAAGGACCATTTGTTCTATGCGCCCACTCTAACGGTGGAAATGAAGTGGAATATTGGGAGCAGAATTATCCAGAAGAAGTGGAAGCTTTCATTGGTTTTGATACAAATCTTGCTGCCTATGAGGATGATTGGGATTTCAAAGTTAGTTCTTGGGATAAGTTTATGATCTGGCTTTTTAGAGTTACTGGATGGAATAGAAAAGTGGTTAGGCCAGGCCTTAAAAAACTTTTAACTAAAGAAGAAAGGAAAATTGTAAGATGCCTAGCTAATAGAAATACGGATAACGACGATGTTTTGAGTGAGGCCGGTATTTTCAATAGCGTTGCCGGTAAGTCGGTCATTAATGAAAAACCTCTTCCAACTCAGCCAACCCTTCAATTCGTCAGTATGCCAGAATGGTATATCAAAGGTGAAGAAGGTCATGAATTAGATGATGAAGCCAAAAGATGGTTAAAGGCACACGAAGACTTAGTCAATGCCTCCATAAATGGCAAAATTGTTTTCCCCTCTGATTGGCACTGTCTCCATATTGTCAACGTTGATAAGGTATATGAAGAAATGGATAAATACTTAAAAGAAGTGCTGTAGCATTCTTTCGCAAAAGTGTAGCTATTGTATATTTCTTGCGTCTAGTTCCAAATGTAAACTACAGTATTGATGCAATGTCAGTACTGTTTTCTTTTTTTGTATAATATTTAATATGAAATATTATGACTTTAAAACCTTTGAGGAAATGTATGCTTGGCTATTAGACAATTCCATAAAAGAGACAGAATTATTCGTGAAAATCTCTCGGCAAAAACCAGAGAAATGCATTGATATATTAAGTTATTATGACGCGGTTAAGGCCGCCTTATGTTTTGGTTGGATTGATTCAACATTAAGGAACATCGATGGCGGACTCATTCAAAGATTCTCTCCTCGAAAAAAGAAATCCCATTGGACGGAAACGAATATCAAGCGTTGTATCGAGTTAGATCAAAAAGGTTTGATGAGAGAGGAAGGCAAAAGAGTTTGCCCCGCTTTTTCTTGAGTTGTCTTCAATTTGTGGACAACTGAATTCTAATATATTATCATATTCATATGATAAAACACTCAATAAGGACCTTTAATAACAAAGAAGTTCGGGCCGTTTGGGATGACGAACAATCGATGTGGTGGTATTCCGCGGTTGATTTTATCAACATTCTCGTTGAGCCAAATTCACCAAGAAGATATTGGAATAATGTCAAAGTCAGAAATCCGGAGCTGTCACCATTTTGTGGACAACTGAAACTATATGCCGACGATGGTAAAAAATATGTTTCGGACGTCATCAACGAAGGCGGGGTCAGATTGCTTTTGACCATTATTCCATCGAAATATAAAAAGCAGATTCTGGATTGGATCGCCGGCCTGCTCGATCCCATTGACGAGCAAAGCAAACGGAAAGCCTATCAACTCTACAAAACCGATTTGATCAGCGATGAGGAAATCGGCAAAACCATATCTTTGCAAAAAATACATGCCTATCTGTTTGAGGGTTTGTATGAATTTGCCGGCAAAATTCGAACTAAGACAATCTCCAAAGGCGGATTCGTGTTCGCCAATGGGGATTATCTGCCGCAGACGCTTGCTCAAATCGATAAGATGCCCCAATCTTCATTTGATGAGATCGTCGAGAAATATGTGGAGATGAATATCGCCCACCCATTCTTGGAGGGCAATGGCCGCGCCACGAGAATTTGGCTTGATTTGATATTTATCAAAGAGCTCAAACAATGTGTCGATTGGTCGAAAATCGATAAGAAGGATTATTTCGATGCGATGATGGAAAGCCCCAAATCCGATCAAAGAATCAAGAAAGTCCTGCAAGATGCCATGACTGACGACATCGAAAATCGGGAACTCTTCATCAAAGGGATTGATACATCCTACTATTACGAGGAAGTCGAATGAGGACAAGCCGCTCCTTTTTGCCCTTTTTCGCGAAATGTTTTATATTACCCTCATGAAGCGTTTGGAATCCCAAGAAGATTATTTGGAGAAGATTCTGCAAATCTCCCAAGTCAAAGAACACGTTCACGCGGTGGATATCGCCCGGGAAATGTCCTTTTCCAAACCCTCCGTCTCGGTGGCGATGAATAAGCTCAAAGACATGGGCTACGTCGAAATCAACGAGAAAGGTTGGATCACCTTGACTTCTTCGGGATTGGCGATCGCCGAAAAGACCTTGGAAAAACATATCATCCTCACCAAGATGCTCGTCAGTTTGGGCGTCGATGAGGAAACAGCCAAAGAAGACGCCTGCCGGATGGAACACGACATCTCCGATGCGACCTGGAAGGCGATCAAAAAGCACGCCGATTATCTAGATAATAAGTAAGATAAACCCAAACAAAAGGATAAAGAGTTAGTTACGGCTAACTTTTTTCTTTACACGGGCATAGATGCGAATATAATAGGCACAGTTAGTTATTGCTAACTATTGAAGGAGGAACGGAATATGCCCATCGCGCTTGCCCCGCTCAACACGGAAATGAAAGTGGTCAAAGTCCTCGTCGATGACAAGACCAAGAAGCACCTAGAAAGCCTGGGCATTTTGCCGAACGCCTCCATAACCGTCGTCTCTTCCGTCAATGGGGGAGTCGTCGTCGCGGTCAAAGAAGGGCGGCTGGCGCTCGACCGCAGCATCGCCAGCAAAATCCTAGTGGCATAGAAAGGAAGGAATCATGCTGAAGAAACTGGATGAATTCAAGATCGGCGAGACTGGCCGCATCACGAAGGTGGAAGGCGAGGGGCGCCTTCGCCGCAGACTGTTCGATATGGGTGTCACCCCCGGGGCGACGGTCTATCTCCGCAAAAAAGCCCCCCTGGGCGATCCGCTCGAAGTGACGATCCGCGGATATGAGCTCACGCTTCGCAAATCGGAAGCGAACTTAGTCATTCTCGAAGTGGAGGGGGAAACCAAATGAAACGATTCGCATTAGCCGGCAACCCCAACTGCGGGAAAACGACCCTCTTCAATAACCTGACCGGCAGCACGGCCCACGTCGGCAACTGGCCGGGCGTCACCGTCGAAAAGAAAGACGGCGTCTATAAGAAACTCGCCGAGCCGATCTCGATCATCGATTTGCCGGGTATCTACTCTTTATCCCCATATACCAGCGAGGAAGTCATCTCCCGAAACTACATCCTCGATGAGAAACCCGACTGCGTCATCAACATCGTCGACGCGACCAACTTAGAGAGAAACCTTTACTTAACGACTCAACTGTTGGAAATCGATGTTCCGGTGGTGGTCGCCGTCAACATGATGGACGTCCTCGAGAAAGCCGGGGACACCCTCAACGAGAAAATCCTCGAAGAGAAACTCGGGGTCAAGGTCGTCAAGATCAGCGCCCTCGAGGAAGATAACCTCAAGACCCTCATGGAAGTGGCTTACGAGGCTTCTTCCTCACCTCGCGAAGGCCGTTCGATCCTCCGCGATGAGAATCTCAACCATCTCATCGGCGACGTGAAAATTGCCTTTAAAGGCAAAAAGGTTGAGAATCCCTTATTCCACGCGGTGAAACTCGTGGAAAACGATGAGATCGAAGCCCAGATGCACCCCGATTTGATGCCGATGGTCTCCGAGTTCAAGAAAACGATCAAAAACGAGACGTTCGGGGACGATATCGAAGCGATTATCGCCGACGACCGTTATAACTACATCGCCGACTCCTTCTCCGGAGTCATCGTCAAACACGCGGAGCCGGAGGAAAGCAAAAAGAAAGTCAAAGAGAACAAATCTGACCGCATCGACAAAGTCCTCACCCATAAGGTGTTCGGCTTATTGATCTTCGCCGTCATCCTCTTCTTGGTGTTCCACCTGACCTTCTCGGAGAACTTCATCTTCCTAGGCGGGGTCTTCGAGCGCAAAGGCATCGCCCCGAGCTTCGAAGGAACGATCTACGAAGGCCTCTTCTGGACCGATGGCGGCATTAACTCGCCGGGGGTCATGCTGTTCAATTTCTTCGACATGTCCTTCTCCGCCATCATCGAGGTGACGAAATCGGCGATGGAAACCGCCCTCGGGGTCGGCCATTGGCTGGTCGGCTTCGTCTGCGACGGCGTCATGTCCGGCCTATTCGCCATCCTCGGCTTCTTGCCGCAGATCCTTGTCTTATTCCTCTTCTTCTCCATTATGGAAGACACCGGATATATGGCCCGCGTCGCCTTCATTTTGGACCGCATTTTCCGCAAATTCGGCCTTTCAGGCCGCGCCTTCATCCCGATGATCATGGGCTTCGGCTGCTCGGTCCCGGCGATGATCAATACCCGCACCCTGGCGGACGAGAACGAAAAGATCTCGACGATCCGCGTCATCCCCTTCTTCTCCTGCGGCGCGAAGCTGCCGATTCTGGTCGCCATCGCCGGCGGTGTCTGCGAAGTGTTCGGATTCACGCATATCGATGTGATTACGTACTCGATGTACGTCCTCGGCATCATCGCCGCGATTATCTCCGTTCTTGTCTTGCGTCACACGACTTTGAAGGGCGAAACCGCACCATTCATCATGGAACTCCCCCAGTATCACTGGCCGCAGTTTAAGTCCCTGATGATCCACCTTTGGGACAAAGCGAAGCACTTTGTGAAGAAAGCGTTCACCATCATCCTCGCCTCGACCATCATCATTTGGTTCCTCTCCAACTTCGGTTGGAACTGGCATTTGGTCGAGGATATGCAGGATTCGATCCTCGCCTCCATCGGTCAGCTTTTGCAGCCGATCTTCACCCCGCTTGGCTTCGGTTCCCAATTAACTCCGATTGGTTGGGTGTTCGCCGTTGCCGCGATCACCGGCCTCATCGCCAAAGAGAATGTCGTCGCGACGATCACCACCTTAGGTGCCGTTGCGGTGGCCTATCTCAATAGCGGCCTCGTCGACCCGGCGATCATCGCCGCCATCGAAGCCGATGAAGAAGGCATCGCCGCGGCGACGGAGATGATCCGTGCCACAGGCATCACCTGGCAAGGTTGCATCGCCTTCATTGCGTTCAACATGCTCACGATTCCGTGCTTTGCCGCCTGCGCGACCGCTAAAGGCGAACTCAAGAAAGGCACCTTCAAGAACACCTTGGCCTTCTGGCTCATCGTTTCCTTCGTCGGCGCCGCGTTCGTTTACTGCTTATTGTCCTGCTTCAGCGCCAACGACTTTGTTTGGGCGTTGCCGGTCACCCTCGGCGTGATTATCATCGCCGTGTCTCTATGGGTGACCTTCTATCTTCGTAAGAAGAAAATGGCGAAAGGAGCCTAGAATGTTTCAAAATCCCGACACCTTATGGATTGAAATCTTGGCGATTGTTCTCATCGTCGCTTTCCTCGCGTTCATGATCGGGCGCCATATCTATAAGCGCGTCCATCACCAGCCGACAGGCGAGTGCGCCTGCTGCGCCAAGAAAAAGAACGCTTTGGTGAAGGAATATAAGAAACACTATTCGAAAGACTAAGTTGCAATAAAAGTCCCGCTGAGCGGGGCTTTTTTATAGAAATGATTGGTAAACATGGATTTGTTAAAACTTGCCAAAATGGTAAATATTCTATTGATAAAACTTGCCAAAATGGTAAATTATTAGCGTATGACATTGGCAGAATTGAGAAAACAAAACAACCTAACGCAAAAAGAAGCGGCCTCTTTGGTCGGTATCCCTTATCGGACTTACATTCGTTATGAGGAGAACCCATCTTATGCGACGAAGTTCAATTATCGGATGATTTTTTCCGAACTGGCTGAGAAAGTAAAAATCGACGAAGAGAACGGAGTTCTTTCTATTGAAAGAATTAAAGAAATCGCAGTGCCCCTTTTGAAGGCAAAAGGCATCTCGTTCTGCTATTTGTTTGGCAGTTACGCGAAAGGGACCGCCAAAAAGACAAGCGATGTTGATCTTTTGGTGGATACCGAAATCACCGGCCTAGCGTTCTTGAATCTCATTGAGGAACTCCGAGCCGCTCTGCACAAGAAAGTCGATTTATTGCGGTTGGGCGATCTTGAACAAGGAAACCCCATCGCTCTTGAAATACTGCGGGAGGGAATCCGACTCTTATGATTCAAAAAACCGATTTGCGCATTTTGGCTTTGATGATTGAAAAAGCCAACCGACTCATTGAAATCTGCACAAAATACAGTTTGAAACAAATCCAAAGCGATTTCGTCATCTCGGATGCTATTCAATATGAGTTTGAAAAGCTTTATGAAGACAGCACGAGATTATCAATGGATTTGCGGATGTCGCATCCCGAATTGCATTTGGATGATCTGAGAGGCATTCGAAACCGAATCGCCCATGATTACGAAAGCGTAAGTCTGAAAATTCTCGTCGATACGGCGAAAAAAGACATCCCTGAGCTGAAAGAAACGCTTGAGAGATTCCTGAAAGCGAATTAAAAACGGCCACTTGGCCGTTTTCTTTATTTGTACTCAATCCAGTTGGTGATCGAATTCCAACGTCCGCCCGGATTGGTCCGAGTCAGCTTGATGCCTTCAAAGGTATAAGAGATAAGAGTGTCGAGCGAATTGGTGCGCGTCGCGACAAGGGCGGCGTCATTGATATAGAACTGTTTGGTCTCGGCGTAATAGACGCTGTCCTTGTACACGGTGACGTCCATGATGACGCTCTTCTTGGAAAGATCGACCAATGTGGTGCGGAAGGTTTCGCCATCGATTGTTTCATCGTACGCGCCGCAAATGCGCGGCCAGAAACGGATATCGATATCGGGGATGGCATATTGTTCTTGGGCCTTCTCTTGGGTCTCATAGACTTGGATGTGGCCTTCGGTGACGCCGTACGCATCCGCGGAGTAATAAATATAGGACCCTTCCTGCTTGAAGGCGACTTCGGCGACGGGGACGACGCTCCCGCAACCGGTGAGGCTGATGGCGCCGACGGCGCCCAAAAGGAATAGCTTCGTTTTCTTCATGCCTTCAATTTGGCACAAAAGGGGCGTTATCTCAATCTCCGATTGCATAAAACCGCAAAAACCGCATAAAAAAGATTAAAAACCGCGCAAAAAGCGAATATTCGTTTTTCCCCTTTGACACCGCTTATAGACGCGCGTACCCTACCCTATGTCCGTTGCCCGCGTTGGCAAGCCTACTATGGAAAAAGCGAAAAAGAAAAAGCTCATTGAGCGAATCGTCATATTGGTTCTCGCCCTCGCAATCGTTGGATTGCTCATTTATTTCGTGGCCGATGTTTTCGTGCCTTTCATCAAAATCGAAGTGAGCAACGATCCCGACAAAGTGGAAAAGGCCCGCGAATTCCTTACTAGCAGAGGTTGGAAAGGCTACCTAACCATCTCGCTTGTCGAAGCATTGCAGATGGTCGTCATCTTCATCCCGGCCGAGTTCATCCAGACCACGACCGGCATGACCTATCCCTGGTGGCAGGCCATCCTTTTGCTCGATGCCGGCGTCATCCTCGGGGCAACCATCATTTATTTGATCGTCAATGTCTTCAAATTCAACGGAGACGTTCTCAATAAGCAAAAGAAGATCGCTCGTTACGAGAAGATGAATAAGTCGAAATCGACGATCATTCTCATGACATTCCTCTTCTTCATGCCGGTCATTCCCTTCGGGGCGATCTGCTACTACGGGTCTTCTAGGAAGATCAAGTACTGGAAATACGCGTTGACCTGTATGCTGGCCGTCTTGCCATCGATCGGGACCTCGATCCTTTTGGGCAGCGCGGTCAAGGAAGTCATCTTGGACGCCATCCCGGTTTGGGCCCTCGTTTTAGTCATCATCGGCGGCATGGCGATTCTCTTCGTTTTGGTCTTTATTTTGCTACATCTCTTCTTCTTCCGTCACAATGACGGCACCCCAGATTCGATTTTCTACGGCTGGCTCATGAGTGCCATCGGCTTCATCCTGCGGTGGAAGTACAAGTACAAAATCATCAACAAAGAAGCGTTGGATGGTTTGGAAGGATCGTTCCTCATGATCGTGAATCATCACTGTTGGAGCGACTTCAACGCGATCTTCCATCTCGACCCCGACCGCGGCTACGCCTTCGTCATGAATCAGTTCTATATGCGCATCCCGATTCTCGGCAAGCTGTTCAAACGCGCCGGCTACATCCCCAAGAAGATGTTCGCGATGGATTTGCCGTGCGCCAAAAAAATCTTCTCCGCCCATAAAGCGGGCTACCCTGTGTGTATTTTCCCTGAAGCGCGCCTCTCCACGGATGGCGGCCCCGCCTACATCCCGGCGGCCGACGGCGCCCTCGCCAAATACTTCCGTTCCCCGTTGGTGCTCGTCCAAATTCGCAACGCCTATTTCGCCAAGCCGAAGTGGCGCAAAAAGACGTTTCGCACCAAGGTCGAAGTCGAAGTCATGCGCGTCGTCTCGCCGGAAGAACTCAAGGAAATGACCCTCGAAGAAGTCAATAAAGTCATCGCTGAGAACATCCAGTTCAACGAATTCCAGAACGAGAGCCTCGTCTACAAACAGAAGAATAAGGCCAAAGGCCTTGAAAGCGCACTTTATATGTGTCCGCACTGCGGCGCCCTCTATTCCAATGTCACCAAAGGCAACAAGATGACCTGCTCCAACTGCGGCAAGGAATACGAGATCAAAGAGAACTATCATTTCACCGACCCCGACATCAAGAACCTCAGCGAGTACTACTCCGAGATCAAGCGCATCGAGCGCGAGCATCTTGATGAAATCAATATGGACATTGAGGTCGATGTGAAGATCTTCACCGACAATAAGCGAAAGATCCGCAAGGACAAAGGCGTCTTCCATTTCGATTCTGAAAAGGTCGTCTATACCTCCTCCTTGCAAGACTTCTCGTTCACTTACACCGTTGCCGAACTCGAAGGGATTGCCTACGGCATCAACGAAGAGTTCGAGATGTACTACAACAACGAACTCTACTATTTCTATCCCTCCAACATGGACCGCAAAGTGTGCACCCGCGTGGCTTTGCTCTATGAACTCTTGAAGGAGCGCGAAGCGGATGGAGCAAACAAAGACTAATTCCAAGCTCATCAATATCTCCAAAAAGACGTTCATCTCCGTCCTCATTCTTTTGCTCGCCTTGATGATCGTCGCGATCGTTTTGACTTATGTCGTCCCCAAGGGCCAGTTCGGAACCAAAGTGGTGGATGGCGAAGAAGTGGTGGACTACCAGACTTATATCGCCCTGCCTAATGCCAAAGGCATCCCGATCTGGAAAGGGCTTCTTGCCCCCTTCATGTTGTTGGCTAGCGGCGACGGCATCACCGTCATCCTTCTTTCCGTATTCCTCATCGTCATCGCCGGGGCCTTCCAAGCGATGAGCGACAACGGCGGGGTCAAGACCATCGTCGGCAGGGTCATCGCCCGCTTTAAAGAAAAGAAGTTCCTCCTCCTATCGATCATCGCCTTCATCTTCATGCTATTCGGAGCGATGCTCGGCTTATTTGAGGAGATGCTGACCCTCCTTCCGATCGTCGTCATTCTCTCCGTCTCCCTCGGTTTTGATTCCTTCACCGGATTTTTGATCTCGATCGTCGCCTGCGGTTTTGGCTTCAGCAGCGCGATCACCAACCCGTTCACCGTGCTGTTTGCCTCGCAGATCATCGGGGTCAATCCGATGGCCAACATTTGGTACCGCATCATCATCTTCCTCGTCATGTATGGATTGATGGTTTTGGCCATTTTCTTCTATACCCGCAGCATCGCCAAAAAGCCCGAGCGGTCCCTCACCTATGAGCGCGACCAGAAACTCCGGGGCCAGATGGCGGAAGAAGAGGCGGTCGATCCTGCGAGTGAGAAGCGGATTTTCCTTTCCTACATCATCTTCTTCGCGGTGGTCCTGGCCGTCATCATCGTCTTCAGCAGCATCGCCGTCATCCGCGATTACACGGTGCCTGCCCTGATTGGGGTCTTCCTCATCGGCGGGTGGCTCGCTTCCCTCTTTTCCACCCGTTTTAATTGGAAAATCACCGGCAAATCCTTCCTAAAAGGCGTTTTGAGCGCCCTCCCTACGGTGGCGTTCATCCTGCTGGCCTCCTCGATCAAGTACATTTTGGTTGAGGGCCAGGTGCTGCCGACGATCGCCAACAAAATCAACGACTTGGTGTCCTCAGGCAATCCCTACACGGTCGCCCTCATCCTGTTCCTCATCGTCTTGGCGCTCGAATTCTTCATCTCCAGCTCGACGGCGAAAGCGATCTTCATCATGTCGATCTTGAGTGTCCTCTCCCTCGGTCTCACCAGAGAGATGCAGGTTTTGATCTACACATTCGCTGACGGATACACCAATCTTTTGTTCCCGACTTCCCCCGTCCTTTTGATCGGCTTATCGATGATCGAGGTCAACTATTTCAAGTGGCTCCGCCGGTCGTGGCCGCTCTTCTTGATCACGTTCGCTTTGGTCATCGGCTTCCTGATGCTCGGCATCGCCATTGGTTTCTAGGGCGAACTTTTAAAAGTTGATATCTTTATCTTGAAAGATATACTAACTGCGTTATGAAAATTGCATTGTTTGGCGTCCCCGGAAATATGGGGAGCGAAGTGTTCAAGACGCTTCTCAAGGAAGACTACATTGAAGAAATCCGTCTGCTGGTATTCTGGAAGAAAGGCTTGAGCGCCCTTTTGCGCGAGGCCAAGAAAGCCAAGAAGCCGGTCAAAGTGCACTATGGCACGGTGGCCAATCCCGACGATGTCCGCACCGTCATCGACGGCGTCGACTATCTTCTCAACATGGCCGCGGTCATCCCGCCCGAAAGCGACATCCATCCTCTTTCGGCGATCGAAGCCAACGAAATCGGACCGAAGGTCATCACCAAAGTCATCGAAGAACTCGGCGACAAGCAGCCGAAGTTCATCCATATTTCCACGATCGGCACCTATGGCGACCGCAACTGG
>Ga0247610_10004397_pt1 | contig 15093 bp, 1 predicted proteins | sample 174DNAGHGhighgp2_FD_193483 | JGI IMG/M metagenome (GOLD analysis project Ga0247610, IMG submission 193483) | Sheep rumen microbial communities from Palmerston North, Manawatu-Wanganui, New Zealand - 1742 DNA GHGhigh gp2 | ecosystem: Host-associated > Mammals > Digestive system > Stomach > Rumen ... | reverse complement strand
CCCAATCCCCAATCCCCAATCCCCAATCCCCAATCCCCAATCCCCATATTGAATTTTATTAAAAACAATAAATTTATAACTAAATTAATAAAAATAATAATTCATTTTATTTAATTTATTAATAAAAAAATAATAAAAATTAACATCTGCAATAAATGAAAATTAATTTAAATTTTCACTTTATAGTTTAATAGCAGTTTTATTTACTTATCTTTTGCAAAATCATCATAATCTTCAACAGTAACTTTTATATCATGTTCAAAAATATAATTTTGTCCATTTAAATCACTATTAAACATTCTAAATTCAAAAAACCCAAATGGTTCTTCTTTATAATATTTATTAGACATCAAATCATTCTTATTTCCATATATATATATTTTCACACTTTGATTCTCAAACTCTTCCTTATTTTTTTCATCCTTCTTTTCTTCTTCTTTTTTGTCAGCATTATCACCTTCTTTTTTTTCTTCTCTTTTATCCTCCTCTTTTTCTTCTTTATTTTCTTCCCTTTTTTCTTCTTTTTTATCCTCCTTATTTTCTTCTTTATTTTCTTCCTCTTTTTCTTCTTTTTTATTTTCTTCATTTTTTTCCTCTTTATTTTCTTCATTGTTTTTACTTTCATTTCCGCTTTTTTCTTCTTCACTCTTTTTACTTTCATTTTCTTCTTCTTCCTCTTGTTCCTCTTCATTTTCTTCTTCATTTTCATTGCTTTCACTGTCATCATTTTCATTACGTTGAATAGTATATGTAACTCCTACCAAATTTAATTTTTGTTTAATATTATTTTGAAGATTACTAAATAAAAGATGTTTATTAGTTGGATCAATTGTAGCATTATTTAAAACAAGTCCATCTACCCATATTATTTCATTATGATAAACAGTATTATAATAAGTTAGATCTCTTTCATTTCCAATTAAATCTTCATATGTTGGATATTTTGTAGAAATGAATTTTAAGATCATCATTTCGGGAGTAATTTTCGCATAATCATTTTCTCCATAGTATTTCCTACAAAAATGCAACTTTATAGAATACATAAATAAATTAATATTAGTAAATAAAGGCAAATGATAATATTTCATACTTCCTTCTGATAACCATTTTCTAAATAAAGATATACGATTTTGTAAAGCTTCTTTATAGACACTAAATTTTATATTTTTGTTAAAATATTTTATGTCTGAAAACATATTTAATTCTTTCGGTACTTTACCTTTGTTTAATATTTCTAAAATACTCAAATGATAATTATCAAATGAGCAACTTCCTTCTAGCATACCTATTATCAATCCAAGTTCTCTGTGCATAGTTTCTAAACCTTTATTAAAAGATATTATTTCATACAATAAACTTTCATCAATAGGATTAAAATATAGACCATATTTATTTTTTTTGAACAAAGAAGAATTTATTTCATTTTCTTTATTTTCTATATTTATGGCATCTTCTTCATGTATATATTGTATATAGGTTGGTATTATTTCTCTAAATTTCATCAACATTAGATAAATTTTGGAATAATCTATCTCTTTCATATATTTATTAACATTTTCAATTTCATGATTATAGTCAATAATACTTATCACATTATTAAATATAATATCAGTATATTTTTCCTGTTTTTCCTTTTGCTCTACAACTGATTGGTTAGGTACTAAACTTTCAAATTCATCAGAAAAGAAATGATCAAAGGTTTTATATATATCTTCAAAAGATAAATCTTCATGATTTTTTTTTATATTTATTTTAATATTTCCAATATCTATATAAAATTCTGGTGACATAAAAACTTTAAAATTGAAAACATCTGAAACTAATTTATTTATTTTACATTCATCATTTTTATCAATCTGTTTCGTATAAATAAATATAGTATTTATTACTAATATCAAAGTCATATAATTAAATCCTGTAGAATTTTCCGCATTTAAGAAATCATTTTTGTATTTATCTTCAGTGAAATTTTCTCCCTCTATATACGTAACAAGAAATTTGCATAAAGTATAAAGATCTTTTCTATTATAAGTGAAAGGATTTTTTAATTCTGTTGCCTGCAATACTCCAAAAATTATAATATACGAATATATTACTTTTCTTAAAAATAGCCTTAAATATAGCATAGGAGTATTTATCAAAAATGTATATACTTGAATAGGTATTTTACTAACCAAGCTAAGTATATGATCTTTTACTGATCTAAATTTAATTTTATTATTTTTACTATAATCATCTTCAGATATTAAATTATCATTGATTATTCTGCATTGCTCATATAAATTTACGTTTTTCATAACTTCATCTATGTTGCAAATTAATATAAATTTAAAATTAGGAGAAAAATCATCTGGTTTCATTTGTAATATATCATTTATTAATTCAGTGAATAAAAATCCTAGCAAATGAGCATTTTTAATAATGACTACACCCCCCATTCTCATATTATTTTTAATATAATCATAATCTTGCTGAGTTAAGTCAACATTATTATCTAATATTATTTCTTTATATTTTATCTCTGTTGGTACTGGAGCTCCTTGTTGTTCTTGAGGCTGTTTTTGTTGAAGTTGGCCTATAGATATATTATTTTGGGAAGCGTTATTTTGCTCTATTTTACTATTATTATTGTCAATACTTCCTTTATTTATTGATTTATCTGCTGCTATTATAGACTTATCTAATTTACTTTCTCCTATACTGGAATTATTTAAATTTTTCTCATTATTTGTGCTAAACATTTTCAAATAACAATATTCATATAATATTTTATCATATATATTCATATTAGTAGAAGGAGCTATTAATACTAATGCATGATCTTTGTATATATTGAAATTTTTAAAAGCTCTTGCAATATCTAAATCATCTATTTTTGATTTTACTACATGACTATAAAATTCTTTATTACTATTCTTTTCAATAAATAATATATCCTCGTTTTGTGGATCAAAAGAGGTGTTCAGCAATGTGTTTTTCAAAAATATTTGTATCAAAAATTCTCTTTTTTGAGGTTTTATTAAATAAAAAAACAAAAATTTAATCAAAGGATTAACATTTTTTTCTAATTCTGCATCAGGAAATACTAAATTATTCAAAAAATAATTATTAGTCAGATCAGTTAAACTATCTTCTAAATATTTATTCCATATTTCTTTATTCTTATCAATATTGTCAAAAATGTCCTGCAATAGTTGTCCTGAACTAGAATTTATTTTTTTTAAGATAGACCACTGTCTATTATTGATATTACCTAAAGGAGATTCTTCAATTTCAGATTCATCAAAACATTCCTCAAAATTAGTGTCAAACATGTGACAATTCAAAAAGCATTGCTTAAATGGTACAGGCAACTTATTTTCTAAATTCACACTTATAAAAGCGAAAACTAATAGTAAAGATTGTTTTAATTCGTTATCAATAAATATTTGATTTAATTTATTATATAAAAATATCAATAATGATTTTGCATCCTTCGCATTATTATATATATAAAGTTCTTTTAATACTGGATTTATTTTTATTCTATTAATGTTATCTTCTTCATTTTCTTTCTTTTCTTTTTTTTCTTTGTTTTCATTATTTTCATTATTTTCATTTCCTTCTTCCATTTCTTCTTCATTTTCCTCTTCTTCTTCTGTGTTGTTTTGCTCAGAAGGATTTAATTCATTTAAATTTTTTCTACTCATTTTACTCTTATATCTACTTTTTTTTAGGGAACTATCTTCTTCATCATCTTCGTTTTCCAAATTTTTTTGATATTCATTTAAAAATATTATTTCATCTCTAATTTTTATTTTTTCATTTATAAATTCTATTAAATATTTGGACATACTTGAACGCTGAATTAAATATGATGTATGGAAAAAGCAAAATTTATATAACCATTTTATTATTTTGGCTGAATCAACACAGAATTTCATATAATTATCATTTAGACCTGCTTTTTGTTTTCTTATTTTATTTTCCAAAATTTCGATCATCTTTTGGCAGTTTGAATGAATTATGCACTCTGCCTTATATTTTTCATTTAAAGCTTCGGTATTCACCAATTTATCTATATTTCCACTTAAGTCAAATTGTAAAATAGTATTTATTATTTTTTTCTCAGTATCAATTTTAATCAAAGATTGTTTTATTCTTTCATTTCTAAATTTTTTATATCCATTAAATGCTAATTCATTCCTTGTTTTGGATATGTCCATAAATATTCTCTCTTTTATATCATCTTTAGATAAATTAAAATTGATAAATAACATAGAAAACCAAATATTATTATCTATATTCATCATTTTATTTCCATATATATTTTTAAATAAAAATAGCTTGAAGCTATCATTTATTTCATATTTATGCTCATCTATAAAAACATATTTTTTTGAATTGTTAGTACTGAATCGCTGATTTATAAATTGATTAAATTGATAATATATTTTATTAACATCTATGATATTATCAATAAGCAAATTACTTCCTAGTCTTAAAGAATTTTCTAATTTTTCTTTATAATCATTTGTTTGCTCTGAATTATTATTATAGCTTAATATTTGGAAATTTTGCATTTTGTCAAATTCTAAATATTCTTTAATTATTTCTTTAGCACTTTGGGTATAATCTAAAATAAATGGTACTCGCTCTTTACTTATATTCAAGAATATGAAATTTTCTTTCAAAAATTCATTGTATATACCACTGCTTAAAAATAATTGTTTATCTACTCCATTTACATCTAAAAAGTTAAAAATTAATTCAGGGAAGTCTATATCTCTTATATCTGATGAATAATCTTTTAATTCTTTTTCATCATCATCAGCATTTTCATCACCTTCTTTTTCATCCTGTTCCTTTTGCTTTTCTTGTCCTTCTGATTCTTTCTTTTCTTCCCCCTCTCCTTTTTCTTTTTCTTTTTCTGTTAGATTTTTTTCTTCCAAAGTCGAATTTATACTTTGTAATATGAAATTTTTTAATTTTTGTCTATAATGATAATTTAATATTGGGGCAAATGATATATATGATGAAAGATATATCATATAATAATCAAAGTAATTCAATAAATTTAAATTGAATTCCATTTTTTTTTGATATATAGCCTCTTTTTCCTTTGTCAATTGAATAAATTCTATATAAGCTTTGTTCAAACTTTTAATCTTATCTATTTGTATCTGAGAATTAGCTTTATTTATTTCATAATTTGATATTTGTGATTCTATTTTTATTATTTCATTTTCCAAAGCCTTATAATCTCCCAAATATTTATTTAATATATTTTGGTGGCCTTCAATTTGTTTTTCTAATTCTGTAATTTCTTCAACTAATCCTGCATTTTCTTCATAAATTTTATTAAATTTATTTACTCTATTAAAATATTCACATATTGCCCCTGCTAATTTATATGGCTTATTAAATTTATCATTTGCAGCAAATTCAGAATTTCCAACAATGGACTTAACTATTTCTTTGTAGTGTGGATTTGCTTTAGAATAATCTACATTTACCAATCTTTTAAAATGTTTAGTTGATATATTCTTTTTAATATAATCCCAATCTTCATAATTTCCATCATTTAGTAATTCGAATATTTTAGATAAAAGGAATTTTCCAAAATTGAAATTCTCCCAAGTATTTTTACAATCAACTAAATCCTTATCATTTAATTTACTCAAATTATTTGCTGATTTTTTTATTAATTCTTTATTATGCTTCAAAGCCTCTTCTAATTGAGCAATCTTTTTAGTTCTTAATTCCTTAGCTGCAATCATGGGCTTCTCTTCCTCATTTCTTTTGGCTTTTATTTTATTTTTTTCTAAATTTTTTTCTGAAATTAATTTACGACTATCTTCAATTAGTTTTTCATTATTTTCTTTTTGGGGATTCAAATTTTCGATCTCATTTTCTTTTTCTTTGATAGTAGTTGAGCATCTTTTTATATTATTTAGAATTTTTTCATAATTTTCTTTATTTTTAATCAAAATATCTTTAAATTTTTTGTAATTTTTTGAAATATATTCACATAAATTGAAATAATGCCTTTGATTTATAGATATATCTAAATTAATTTTGTGACCAAAATCTTCATATAGAAGCTTTGTATAATTGTATATATCTATTAAAATTTTTGTTAAGTTATTACTTATCAAGCAATCGTTTTTATCAAATATAATATTAGATATACTGCATAAATTATCATCATCATAATCATTGATATAAATAATATTACTTTTGCGACTAATTATAGGGTAGTTGATGAATAATTTATTATATAAGAAACTACTAGGATTTATTGTGGTGATAATATTCAAATTATTTTTTAGTCTTTCTTTGATTTCATTAAAAGATAGTGTAATGCTTCCATATTCAGTATTAGTTGTATTCAAAAAATTCCTAAATCTATCAAGAATTTGTTCAGGTTCGAATAAATTTGACATAACTTCTAATAAATACAATTTATCATCCTCATTAACATTATCAAAAAGTTCTTGTTGAAATAATAAAAACATTTTTCTATTATTAAAAGTAACTTCTTGTAATGTTTTAATTATAGTATCATTTTCAAATGCATTTCTCCCTCTGTTTAATAATAGGTTGACATTTCCTTCTTTGATATTATACCTCATTATAAACAAAGCTATTTTTACTAATAATTCTTTTCCACAATATTCTCTTCCTATAATAATTATATTTGGATATTCATTATTTAATATTCCCAAAATTCGTATTAAATAATCAATCATAATATTATTATAATCATTAATTATATAATAAACATCCTCGCTGCCCTTGGCCCCTCCATTATAATAGAAATCTGAATAATAATTTTTAATTTTGTTGACAATAAATTCTTTTATTAGTTTTTTCTCATTAATGAAAACATATTCTAGATCTTTTGGATTTATATATTTATTTTCCTTATTTTCTTCATATACATCTATAAAGTTTTTAAAATACATATAATTATTATCTTTGTCAATATTATTAAATATTTTTATATCTAACTTATCTTGTTTAAATGATAAATTATATGCTTCGATCATACTTTTTTTGAATTTATCTATGTGTGAACTTTTATTAATTTTATTGGTGTATAAAATGAATGTCTCATATAAAAATATTTTCTTTAAATATTCAGGATATTCATTTGTTCCCCTAAATAAAAACATATTAAATCTTTGTATAATCCTAGATACATCTCTCATTGTGAAGCAATAATGCAAATTATCATATGTGGGCTTAATTTGTTGAGACAGCAATTCATTTAATTTAAATAGAACAGTAATATATTGATTAGCAGTTATATTAGATGTATTTGGAATATAATTTCTTAAATGAAATTCCAAAGTAGATTTAAATATACTCGAATAATTGGTTAAAGGTAGATTTAGACTTATTATAGAAAAGGAATTTATAAATCTTATAAAATCACCAACTTTATTTTGATATTCATAAGGAGAATTATATTCTTTTTCTTCCTTTGAATTATTCATTAATGAAAATGTTGTATTATAAATATTACTAGATACAACCATATTAAAATCTTTGTAGTATTTCATTATATTATACTTAAAATCATATGTTGTCTTGGTGTTTAATACTAATCTCAAATATTCATTTAGTTGATTACTGCAATCATTTACATGTAGATCATCTATAAAAACTACTGATTTCCTTAGATATTTATCTCCTAATACTTTTCTTGAAATTTTATCTAAATGAATATTGATACTATTTTCAACATCTTTTGAACTTATTTTATGTGTAATATTTATTTTTATTTGTTTTACTTCATTTAAATCCTTTTCTAATTCTTTCAAACAATGGTCAATTATGGCTGTTTTTCCACTACATGGTTTACCGATGACAAACAAAGGTATTTCTTCTACTACTAGTTTATTAATGATATATTGGTAGCTTATATTCTCAATAGTATTAACAAAAATATGATCATAATAAAATACTGTATTTTTAGGATATGCAGGTAAATGATATTTATTGTCCTGTAAAAGTTGAGACCACAGGCAAAAAGTATAATTATTTTCTTCTAAGTAATAATCGAAAATGGGCCCTTTTAAATCATCTGATTTAAATAAATCTCCCACAGTTTTTTCTATTTTATTTCTAATTAAAAAGTTAGTTAATAAATTCATAATCCATGAACTACAGAATATAAAAATACTTAATGTTTGGCGTTTTATAACTTCTATTCTAGGAATATAATCTAAATTTCTTCTTCCTATTTTTATGTCAGTAAAATCAAAATCGGGTAAAAAGGCATCAAATATGTTTATTAAATTTTTAATAATAAAGCTTGGACTGATTGAATGTGATATACATTTTAATTTATTGTTTTCTACAAAGTCTATAATGCCTTCACCATAATTCTCAAATAAACCTTTAATGTAGCTTTTTAATTCCTCATTTTTTGAAGTTTTATAATTTTTTTCTACATATACATAGCAGATATTAAGCCAATCGAAGCTTTCATACTCAAATGATATTATTTTTTGTTTAATTACAAATGAAGGACTAACATTAGATATATCGCATGTTTCATAAAGGAATTTTTTAGTAGATAAATCTAAAAAATCTACATCTGTTAAAGTTAAATAATTATTTGGATCAAATAAATTTATTAGATAATTGTACCAAAGTGGAGATATTGAGCCATCAAATACAATTGCTTTATATTGATTTTTCTGAGATTCAAGCTTATATTCATCATTAATTTGTTCTTTCAATTCTTCTTTTTTATCTATTATTTTATCCTTAATTTCGTTTCTAAATGAATTATCTGTCTTATTGAATTGCTCTATATTTTCCTCATTCACATCAGCAACTTCCTTTTTTTCTTCATTTTCTTCATTTTTATTCTCTTCATTTTCTTCCTTTATTTCACCAATGTTATTTTTGTTTTTTTCTTCTTCATTTTTTTCATTTCTATTGTTTCTTTCAGTGGATGAATCCACTATATTATTATTATCATTATTAATAATTACACTTTCTCTTTCTTTATCCTTTTCATTATAGTTTGACTTTTTTTCTTCCTCAAATTCAAATTTGGCGAGCAACTCCCCCCTACTACATGACATTTTTTTATATTGATACTGCAGTTCTTCAATTCCCTGATTGTTATCTAAAAAATGTATTATATTTTTAAAAAATATGTTATTAACTTGATGTCCTACTTTTATATTATTGTTAATAAAAATTTCTTTATAATCTTTTGAGTTCTGGTAAATTTTAATATAATTAAATATTGGATATTTATCATTATTTAATTCATTCAATTTAGTTGATATTTCTTTTAATGAAACTATAGCATTAGATTTCCCACTTAAAGAAGCGCCTAATAAAATGAAGGATTGTGAATCTTTTAGTGAATTATATAAAGTTTGAATTTTGTCTTTATATAAATTATTGCCAAAAGAAAATTTAGATAAAGAATCAATGAATATTTGGTCTTCTTCACTTATTTTTTCTATTATATTATCTTGCTTTTCATTTGTTTTCATATTATTTTTCTGGCTATGATTTTTATCAGGTTTCATATTTTTTAATTCTTTGGCTATTTTTTCTTTTTCTTCATAATCGAACAAAATTATTTTAAATAAAGTATCTATTTCCTCTTTATAATCTTTATTTACTTTAATAAAAGGATATATTATTTCTGATAAAAAGTTTTTCACAATATCATATATAGTTTGCTTGTTAATTTCATTCCTTTTTAATATCAAAGAATTTTTAATGTGGTCATAAAACAAAGGAATTATTTGTTCTTTTAAATTATTTTTATTTATTAAATGGCTTTTCCATTCTAAACTTTGTATTATAAATAATATTTTTTTTGAAATTTCATCATTTTTGCTTATAGCATAAGTATCTATTACTAATTTTAAATAATAATTTAAATTAATAATATTTATTCCAATAGTTCTGAAATTGTTTTTTAAAGCATATGGAATTATCATGTCCTTATTAAAATTAGCATTATCTATATTATAAGTCAAAAAAATATTAAATTTTTTATTATTAATAACATATTTTTCTCCATCCATATCAACAAAATTACCTTCTTCTTGCTTACAATGTAAAAGCCTCATTACTTCACTTATTCTATTGACAATAGCTCTCAAAAAATCAAATTCAATTATTTCAATATTATTTATGCATATTAACTGCCCACTATTCATATTTCCATATAACAAATTATTCAATCCTCCTACACTAAATTGGGAATTTGCAGTAAAATAGTAAATATGTCTTCCTAGTATATTAGAAACTATAGAAAGAGTTTCTTTCTTGAAATAACTCTGATTATTATATAATATAAAACTTTTATGTATATTAAAAGAATTTAATATAGACAGGAAAGTTTTTTCCGTTTGAGGTATAGCGAAAAAGTCATTGAACAATCCAACATATTCGTTTCCATACTCAAAATTATATTGAAATAATTTAATAGTAACCGAATCAACTTCAATTTTAACTTGCAAAACTTTTGTATATGCATAGTCAGTGTTTTTGCTGACATCATCTCTTAGCAAATTTTCAATACTTTCAATCATATAATCAATAATAGATATAATAGTTATAATAAATCTTATTTTAATAGGAGTATTATCATTGTTGTTTATTATTTTAACATACTTAGTTTTCCATTCATCTTTCAATTCATTATAAAAATCAAACAATTTATCGAAAGCTTCGCTTTCTTTTTCAAGAGTTTTTTCCAAAAAATAATATATAATATGATAGAAACACACAAAGATTACTTGGTACAAAATATCTTTGTTATTATATAAATCTAAAATTAATTCTTTAGGTTTAATGCTGGATTTGGGTTTGAAAGCTCCATCAAAAGTTTTCTTAAAAGTTTTCAGGAAATCTTTTATTTTTTTATTAATACCAATTTGTATAGATTCAATTCCATCTTTAAAAGTTCTTGAAGTCTTTATATATTTAACAGTCAATTTCTCGTCATAATATTTAGTTGTCATTACTATATTTTCATCGCTATCTTTTCCAGGGTTTATTTCCTTTATAAATGGGAAAATTTTTTTTAATAATATTTCCCTTATTTCATATGAGTCTTTTAATTCAATTAAAGCGATTAAATCATCATCGTTCAACAAATAATATTCTTGACACTCTTTTCTTCTTCTCAATAAATATAAATGAATTGTTTTATAATTTAATTCATAACTATTTATTATAGTTTTTAAGTTACTGATGCATCTCTCATGAGCATAATCTATATATTTTCCCATGACCATTGAATCCTTTAATAATTTGACTAATGACTTAGTAAGAGATTCGCTGATTAATTTCTTGAATTCACTAGGGAATTCTTTGCTAAATTCAGTATTATATAAAAGAGTATCAATTCTCAGCATATATATTTGATAATCTAAGAAAACTTCTAAGAAATACTGGTATTTATATATATTTGTAATTAATTTACTCATTTCAACTTGTTTTACAGCCACATATGGATTTAGCATTTCCTTATTTAATACTGCTAATAAGGATTCAATAAATTCTTGCTCTGTATCAAAATCTTCAAATTTAATAATATATTTAGATATACCCTTTTCATCAACTTTTAACTTAAAAGGAATATGATGAGCAGTAAATTTATCTAAAGTTTCTTTGTATAGTATTTTTATTCTATTTTCTTCATTTGCTCTCCTATTGATTTCATCCAAAGTGGGAAGAACATCGAATATTCCTGGGATATTCAATATTCTTTCCAAAAGAAAATTTGAATCATTGAAATCTATGTTATTCAAACTAAGAGAAGACTTTAATAATTCTCTTAAATAGTCGACTTTTTGGATATTATTATTTTGAATTATAGTTAAAATATGGGAAACTTTTTCATATATTAGTACTTTTTCTAGAAACTCTTTTGCCACTTGAGAATTGTCTAAATCTTTAGTGGATACTATGCACAAATGCTTCCAGGCTTTTATTCTTTCTATCATGCTATCTGTTTTAATCTCCATTACTTGCATTTTTTCCCACTGAATTGTCAATTGTTGATATTCATGCAAATATTTCCATATATTCTTTTTTAATTCATATTCATATGAAACTAAATCTAAATTTTCAAAATTCGATTTATCATTTTCTTCCATTTCTATATCTATTTCTTGTTGTTGGAAAATTTTCTTATTTTCAATTGCTCTTGAAATGAGTAAAGATTTATCTTCTAAAAAGAGTAAAGGGCCCAAAGTATCTTCATTGTATCTATTTATTTGCTCTTCATTTAATTCATAGTGTATTTTATTTAGCATTTCATCATATTTTTTTATTTTCACCATTAATTCAACTCTATATTGTTTTATGTTTTGTTCTATGAAATATATCATTGAGTCCAAAAATCTTTCATATTTAGTTCTTAGTTGAGTTAAATGGTCATATTTTCTTTTTTCAAAATCTTCTAATTTTATTTCTTTATTGTTATTAATTATAATATTTAATTCTCCAATTTCATCCATTTCTTCATCTATTCTAGTTCTTTTAGATGTGCAATCATCCACAGCTTTTTTTAATTTAATAAATGCTTCGACATCCCCTGGCTCAACTATGATATTAATTTTACTATAATTACTTTCAAGCTCTTCTGTTAATTCTTTCACTTTACGAACCATTATTTTTGGAATGATAGTATGTATTTTATTTAAGCATGTAGTAGGAGTGCCTATTATTTGGTTGAGAAATTCTTCTAATTGAAATTCAAATAATCCTATATTAATTTTTTTTCTTATTTTTTTAACTCTATCATCTTCAGATTTGAAATTTAAAATATATTCATTTAACTTCTCATGATTAGCTTGTTCTTCAACAGCATTAAAATTAATTTTTGAAAATTTATTATAATTCACCAAGGCTGGTGTTAATTCCCTGGCTTTATCTTCCAAAGAATTCCTGCATTTATCAAAAGAACTTTTTATTGAATTATTTAAATCACAATAATTATCATCTTCTTTTATTCTTCCACTAAGAGAACCATTTTGATCAACTGAAACATCAAAAACTTCCTCAAAGCAAACCATATATTGAGGAAACTCTTGTGGGTCGATAAAATTTTTTACTTTTATAACTGCAGAAATATTTCCTTGGATAAAATGCTCAAAAATTGAATCACTGATTAGTTCCATGGAAGGTGCATATGATATTTTATCTTTTAAATTAAGAACTATAACTGTTATCAAAGGGTTATCTACCCAATTATTTAAATATGAATCATATAAACGTTTAAATCTTTTATCGAGTATTTTCAATGAGTTAATGATCAATTCAAATTTGGTATCATTAAATAGGAAATCTATTAAACGTATAAATTTTAATAATTTTTTAAAATGCCTCTTTCTAGTGGCATCTTGAGCATATGGTATAGCATCCTTTAAAAATGATTTTAAATTTGATTTATCATCTTTTTCCTTTTGTATTGATAATCTTTTACTTTTCTTCTCTGATTTTTCTTCATCTTCTTTGTTGTCCTTTTCCTTTTCTTCTTTTTCTTCTTTTGGGAACATTAATTTTCCTTTTTCTTTTTCCTTTTCTTCCTCTTCTTCATATGGATCTTCTAATGTTATATTTTTTATTATTTTAAATTGCTTATATGATTGAGTGCATGCATTTGATAGCAATCTTTTTATTTTAACTCGATATTGGTCTAATTTTTTATCATTCAATTTAAGTCCATCTAAATAAATTTGGGTGAATTTATTAAGAAAAACAGGAGAAGAAATATTTAATTTAAATAAGTCATAAGTAGTCATATCTTTAAATAGTCTTCTTATTTCTAAAATCCCATTTAATAAATTTTTATCCACATAAAAAGATTTTTTCCTTAATTTTTCAGTATAATATACTCTCTTTTTTTTTCTATAGTATCTTTTCCATAATCCAAATAATCCTGCATTTTTAAAGTTTTTAAATAATGGTATATTTAATAGTTTTTTGTATTTAACATAATTATTTGTCCATTCTCCTATACTATATAAATGTGGAACACCTTTTTGGTAGTGAATAATTGTGTTTTTAGATATTGTTATATATTCAACATTTTTACTTATGATATTATTATTATTTTTATTCATATTTGATATTTTTGCAAAATCAAATTTAAGTTTTTTATTGATGTCTTGGTATGAGCATAATGAAAAATCAACTGGGCCTCCTACTCTTTTGGCATATAAAAAGTCATTATCTTTTAAAAATAAATGCTGCTTGAATGTTGAAAAATCAATAATTTCAGGCTTATTTTGAAATAATTTCAAATTTTTGAATTTTTTCAATTTTATTTTTGGTATTTTTGGTATTGCTTGAATAGAACTAACATTATTATCTTGTAACTGTGGAAGTGAAATTAATGAATCTTTTTTATCTTCTTTTCCATCACCAATTCTCTCGTACATCATAGTACTATTACTTCTCCTCATTTGCCTACTGTTTATAGGTCTATTTGTTATATTTATTTTATTGTACATGCCATTTGTTGTTAATGCTTCATCATTTATATCATTTTTATGTGACATATTTGATAATTTTATTTTATCTAATAAGCTCATTTGTTCATATTGTTTATCTGATAATTTTTTAATATCTATTTTTTCTAATTTCATTAATTTTTTTCTATCAATTAATGAAGGAAGATTTATATATTCTCCTATATCTTTTGGAATATTATTTTTTGTGTTCCAATTTTGTATGATAACAGTTCCATTCAATCCTTTAAATAAATCAGGAACTGATTTACAACTTGACATAGCTGGCTTATCTAAAATTGATCTATTTATTTCCTTTTGCCTAATTGGATTTAATTTTTTTCTGTGTATATTAACTTCTGCGACTGGATTTAAGTATAATTTATCAACTATATCATTATTCATTGATTTTAATTTGTTTAATTTAAATTATTAAATTTTATATAAATATTTTAATTCATAATTTTAATCTCACACAGAATAATGGGGATTGGGGATTGGGGATTGGGGATTGGGGATTGGGGATTGGGGATTGGGCCCAATCCCCAATCCCCAATCCCCAATCCCCAATCCCCAATCCCCAATCCCCATTTAGAAGATAATA
>Ga0247610_10004395_pt1 | contig 15098 bp, 11 predicted proteins | sample 174DNAGHGhighgp2_FD_193483 | JGI IMG/M metagenome (GOLD analysis project Ga0247610, IMG submission 193483) | Sheep rumen microbial communities from Palmerston North, Manawatu-Wanganui, New Zealand - 1742 DNA GHGhigh gp2 | ecosystem: Host-associated > Mammals > Digestive system > Stomach > Rumen... | reverse complement strand
TCTTTTTGCTCATTCTTTTAAATGAATTGATTTGTTCGTTTAATTTTGTCATATATAGTTTTCAAAGAATAAATTCTTGGCACTTTTTGTGAAGCGCCTTTTCAATTATAACTCATTACAACTTAAAGTCAATAATAAGTTTTAAAAAAGTGGTGGTTGGGAGTGGTTTCGAACCACCGAACCCTTAGGGAGCAGATTTACAGTCTGCCGCGTTTAGCCTCTTCGCTACCCAACCATATCTAAATGTACATACCCGTTTTCGGTGTAGTGCTTTTTCATTATATCATATTAAAAATTGTTGTCAATAAATATTTTTAGTTTTTTTATACTATTTTTTAGTGTTTTTTAAAAATAAAAATAATAGTTATATTGTTACAATTGACTAACTCATATATCTAGTAATAAACTTTATCTAAGGTGAAGTTATAATGGTTAATTATTTAAGGAAAAAATTTATTAAAAATTATAGGGATGTTAAAAATACTACAGTAAGAGCAAACCATGGAAGACTTGCAGCCTTCTTTGGAATATTCTCAAACCTACTTCTATTTATAATAAAGATTATTGTAGGAATTCTCACTTTGAATATATCAGTTTTTACTGATTCTATTAATAACCTATCTGATATGGCGTCAAGCATTGTAATACTAATTGGATTTCACTATTCTAAACAGCCTGCAGATAAGGAACATCCATTTGGACATGAAAGAATTGAATATATAGTTGGATTAATTATATCGATATTAATTATTATATCCGGAGCCATAATGGTTTATGCCTCAATAAAATCAATAATTAATTATGAATATGAAAAATTAAAACTAAAAATAACTATAATTTCTTTATCCTTATTATTTATAACTATTCTTGTAAAACTATATCAATCAATTTTTAATAGAAAAATAGGTAATATTATAGATTCAGATGCCATTAGGGCAACAAGTCAAGATTCATTTAATGATAGCTTAGCCACATCATTAGTTTTTATTACATTATTAATAACTTTGATATTACAAGAAAACAATATTAAATTAAAGTTTTCATTAGATGGTTATTTAGGTATATTAATATCATTATATTTAATATTCTCCGGATTAAAATTTGCAAAGGATGAAATTAATCATCTAATAGGTAACTCAACAGATTATAAATCAAAAGATGAAATAGTTGAATTAGTAAAATCATATAAAGGAGTAATTGGAATACATGATGTATTGTGCCATTCATATGGGCCTACTAAAGTATATATGACATTACATATTGAACTGAATTCTAATACTTCTATTATTGAAAGCCATGATTTAGCAGATTTAATAGAACATGATATATTAGATAAATATAATGTATTATTAACAATTCACGTTGATCCTATAGATTTAAGCGATCCTATATTATCTAATATAAAAGATATATTAGACAAAATAATTACAAATTATACTTATCACGATTTAAGAATTGTAAAAAGGAATAGAATTAAAACTATTGAATTCGATTTAGTTGTACCATATGATGAAGAATTTGATTTAGCTAAATACAAAAGAAAACTAAAGAAAAAACTAATTGAAAATCATATCAATTATAATTTATATATCACTTTAGATAGAAAATAAGCAGCTTTTGGTTAAAAACCATAGCTGCTTATTTTTAATTTTTTCTTACATTATCGTATTTATTATAATATTCACTTTTAATTAATGCATTTGAAATGTATTGAGCTTTTCTTAATTTTTGATAATGTGAAGGAATACATCCTAATACCTTCTCATTGGCAAGTATAGCATAGCTTAAATTTGTTTTAAGCATATTTCTACCCATCAATGTAGATACTCCATCACATTTAAAATCATCTTTTATTCCTAACATATAAGATAATGTTGGTAATATATCAACCTGACCACATTTCTTATCAATATGATTTTTTAAGCTTGGTCTTAAGCTCATAATATTATAATTATATGTATTACAGTTATCACCAATTACATAATAATCATTAATTAAATTCTTATTATATATTAACGTTAAAGCTGTATATGTTGATGCCTTTGTCATCCACTTATATTCTTCTTTTGATTCAGTTAATTTCTTTGTTCTATTAGACATGTATTTATGAATACCACCATGATCACCCATTACAACAAGTGTAGTGTTATCCATTAAGCCATCTGCTTCTAATTGACCTACAAACTCAGAAATACATGTATCAACATAATGACATAATGATAAATAATTATACATATATGACCCAATTTCATTTTTAATCTTTTTATTATTATTTAAAAATAACTTATCAATTGAATCAGGTAAAACCCAAGGAATATGAGTTGAACATAATACTGTGTGAGAATAGAATCTACTGCCACTTATAGGCTTAATCATTTTCTCATATGCATATTTTAACATTTGTCTATCAGGAATATATCCACATACTCTATTTAAATTAATTACTTTATCATAATCATCAATTTCAGCATCATCTTCTAGTAATGAATCACCAAATTCAACATTATCAAATCCAAGTGTTGTATCCATTACACCTTTATAATTCCAAGTTGAGCCATATGCACCATTTAAATATGCTGTTTTATATCCTTTTGATTTTAATACATCAGCTAAAGATAAATATTCAGATTTAGCAAATTGATTAAAAGTTATTACTCTACTTACAGGGTATTGACTTGTCATAAACATTAAGTCACAATCACTACTATTACCAGTTCTAACTTGCTCATATGCATTCATTTGTACACTGTTACCTAATAATGAATTTAAGAACGGTGTAATTTCCATTCCGCCAATTTCATTACCAATTACAAATGATTCAACAGCTTCTAATTGTAAAACAACTAAATTAGTATCATTTAATTTATTACCTAAATCATATAAATCTGTGCTATTAGATTCATCTTCTTCTAATAAGCTTTCATATTTTTTATATAATTTTTTATCACTCTTTGACATAGAAATATTCCAGTCATAATCATAAACCTGCATAACATCCATAATATGGTAAATCATATTACCATATGATGCGACCTTTTTAGTTGTATTTTGAGGATTTAATGTTTCACTTGGAATAGCTAAAGAAACAATAGTAAATATAATAACAGATGAAATACATGTCGTTAATTTTAATTTAAATTTAATATTATCCTTTTTAAATCTCTTAAATACAAAGCCTAATGTAAATAATATAACAAATATAAATGTATCAACAAAGAATAAAAAATCTGTTTTAGCATAATGAACCCAATAGCTCATTGAAACATCGTTATTAGGATTATGTGGCATTATAGTCCAGAATAGGCTTGGAGGGCCTTGGAAAAATCTAGAATATTTTAAATCCATATATACAAATATAAGTGTTGCCACATATATTAATGAAAAATAAATATATCTTAAGAAATTTTTAAATAAAAATCCAAATGAAAATAGCATAACATAAGTCAATAGAAGCATTATTATTCTTGGCCCAACAGATTTTAATCCATAAAAGAATGCCATTTCAAATTTATATGGATTATCTGCCATACCAACATAATATATGACTTTTATAATAGATGCCATAAATAATAATATAACAAATATAAAATTATAATATTTAAATATCCAATTCTTCGCTAACTGAAGAATCTTCTTCAATTCTTGTTTCATTATTATTACCATCCTTTTTATACTTCTTCCTTCTTGCCATAACTGTAATTGTAGTAATACCACTAACTAAAATTAACCAATAATATGATATACCTCTAACTAATATAGCAGCCGTCTCTGATACACCATCAGCTGCTCCTTGATATATTCCTTCATACAATTGCTTAATTGAAGCTTCTGCAGCACCAATACCACCAGGAATAGGGAATGAATCAGAAATAACTGCATATACTGTTTGAGCAAATATAATATAGAAAAAGCCATGTTCTGATAAACCAAAGCCTCGATAAATAAAATATGCAATCGCAAATGTTGCGAATCTTTTTAATATACATAATAAAAGAACTATAAATGACATAAATAAATGTTCTTTAACATATCTATTCGAAGCTTTAAAATTCATAACTGTCTTATAAAGCTTTTTACATTTATCATAAGGATTATAAAGCATATGGTGATGATGAAGTGTAAATATTATTCTAGCACCAACCTTATATGCGAAATCACCCATAAACATAAATATAATAGAAAATGATGCTAAGAATAGATTACTACATACACCAAATATTAATAAACCAACCATTAATCCATTATGCTCTGAATTATGGAAGAATTCATTCCAATATAAAATTGCAGCTAAAACCGCAAGTATTATTAAAGCTAACTTATTTAAAAATGAATACAACAATACCATTGTTGTAGTTTTAGAAACAGGTAAATCATCCTTTGCCTTCATTTCATAAACCATCATTGGCTGACCACCAACTGCGAATGGTGTAATTTGTGAGAAAAACAAATCAACTCCACAATATCCAAATCCAGTTATAGGATTTATATTGCATCCAAGACCATTTCCCATGAAAACATAACATAAGCCTTGTAAAAATATTTGTAAAAATACCATCATCATAGCTAATGTTAAATATTTTGAATCTAATGATTTCATTGCATGTGACAAATCTTTATAATTGATATCCTTAAACAAATACCAAAAAGAAAAGACAAATAATAAAATAATTAGAGTATATTTAATTATCCTTTTAATTATCTTTTTATTTTTCATTAGACTCTCCTTATAAGAATAAATAACTCACGCCAAGTGAGTTACTTAGATAAAAAGTACAAAACTATAATAGTGATACATAAAACTAAACCTATAATAGTAAAAATAGGAATTAGCTTTTTTCCTGCCTTAGGTAATTTAATTTTTAAAACAAATAGAATACCAATAATACCTAATGCAGCTAAATAAATAAATCTAAAATATTCAATGTCAAATACAAAATTTAAACAATATACACATGGAATCATTAAAGATGCCATAGTAATAGGTAAACCTGTATAATATTTTAAAACTGTATTTTCAGTTTGTGTTCTTTTATTTTCTAATGCATTAAAATAACCTAGTCTAACAAGACCAAATAATACATACATTAATAATATAATGATAAAGAATATAGAATACCATTTATTCCATAATCCGTCTAATAATCTATAACCAATAACAGCAGGTAAAATACCAAAGGCTACTAAATCAGATAATGAATCAATTTGAATACCAAAATCCTTTTCCATTTCTGTTCTATCCTTTTTAGTTCTAGCTACCTTACCATCAAACATATCAAATAAGCCACATGTTAATAGACATAAAGCCGCAAAATCAGTCGCATGATTTACGTCAACTAAACATAGTCCAATACCAAGACATGCTAATAGGACACTTAAATATGTTAATAATACTGTATAATTCCAATAACCTAACATATGTCACCTCATCAAATCGAAATAAATTTTAACATATTTGCATAATATTATCAAATAATTATTTCTTTATTTTCTTTTCAAGTTCATATGAATGTAGCATAATTACTCTTTTACAGCCTTGACACTCAAGTTTTATATCAGCGCCAGTTCTAATTACTTTCCATTCATTTGAGCCACATACATGATTCTTTTTAGTAATTAATATTTGACCTAATTCATACATTATAATGGTCTCTCCTTAATCTTTTGAAATAATCTTGGATATTTTTTATTAGATTCTTTTATCTTTCTAACAACTATTATTTCTCTTTTACCTTCATTATCAGGTAAGTCAAATGTAATAACTTGTTCTAGCTTTCCACCAAGAATTTCTATTGCATTTTTAGCTTCTTCTAATTCATCAGATGCATTACCCTTTAGGGCAACAAATAAACCATTAACCTTAACAAGTGGCATACATAATTCTAATAAGATATTTAATCTTGCCACAGCTCTAGCTGTTACAATTTCATAATAATCTCTTTTTTCTTTAACAAAATCTTCTGCTCTTTCATGTAATGCCAATACATTATTTAATCCTAAATAATCCTTTAAATCATTTAAAAACTTTATTCTTTTATTTAATGCATCAATAATAGTAATATTTAAATCTGGTCTAGCTATCGCAAGTGGAATTGATGGAAAACCAGCTCCACCACCAACATCTAAAACCTCTTTAATATCTAAATTACCTATTGCCTTTAGGATAGTTAAAGAATCATAAAAATGTTTATTATATACTTCATTTTTTTCTGTAATTCTAGTTAAATTCATGTATGAATTAACTTCAATTAGCTTATCATAATACAAAGAAAACTTTTCTTCCATTAATTCATCCAAATTAATATTAAGTTTTAAAGCTTCCTCTTTAAAATTCATTAAGCCATTCTCCTTAATCTTTCAACATATAAAACTAAAACAGAAATATCTGCAGGATTAACACCAGATATTCTTTGAGCTTGACCTATAGTTCTAGGTCTTACCTTCTTAAGCTTTTCTCTTGCCTCTAAGGCAATATTATCAATATCATCATAATTAATATTGTCAGGTATTAATTTTGATTCATATTGTTTCATCTTATCTGCTTGTTCTAAAGCTTTTTTAATATATCCTTCATATTTTAAATCAATTTCTACTTGTTCTAAAATAGAATCTAGATATTCATCATCAATATCTAATTTAATATTTGATTTATTCATTAAATCCTTAATAATAGAAACATTAATCTCAGGTCTTTTAATTAAAGCTTCAAGAGATAATGATTCTCTAACAGGAGTAATTAAATCCTTTAATGTATCATTAATTATATTTAAATTAATCTTTAATTCTTTAAATAATTCTTTAGTCTTTTCAATACTTGAGATTTTCATTTCTAATGAATCATATTGTTCTTTAGAAACTGTACCACATAAATAACCATATTTTCTTAATCTTAAATCGGCGTTATCATGTCTTAATAATAATCTATATTCTGCTCTTGATGTTAATAATCTATATGGCTCTTTTGTACCTTTAGTAACTAAGTCATCGATCATTACACCGATATATGCTTCATCTCTTCTTAAAATTAATGGGTCCTTACCTTTTAATTTTAATCCTGCATTGATACCTGCAATAATACCTTGACCTGCAGCCTCCTCATAGCCTGATGTACCATTAATTTGTCCTGCAGTAAATAAGTTATTTACAATTTTTGTCTCTAAGCTTGGATATAATTCTAAAGGTGAAATTGCATCATATTCAATTGCATAAGCATATCTTATTACCTCGCAATCCTTTAAGCCTGGTAATAATCTAATCATCTTATCCTGTATTTCAACAGGCATAGATGTTGAAAAGCCTTGAATATATTCTTGATCTAATTCTAGTGATTCAGGTTCAAAGAATATTTGATGACGTTCCTTATCACTAAATTTAACAACCTTATCCTCAATTGATGGACAATATCTAGGTCCTACACCTTCAACAACTCCACCATACATTGCAGATTCCTTTAGATTTGCTTTAATCAAATCATGAATCTCTAAATTAGTATATGTTAAATAACAAGGTGCTTTAACATTTAAAATTGAATCATAGCCCTTATCGAAAGAAAACTTCCATAAGATATCATCACCATGTTCAACACTAGTTTTTGAAAAATCTATTGTTGATGCTTTAATACGAGGTGGTGTACCAGTTTTTAATCTTAAAACTGTAAATCCTTCTCTCTTTAATGCCTCACTAATACCATATGATGTCTTTTGACCATCAGGTCCTTCTTTTTTAGTCCAGTGTCCTCTTAAAATTCTTGATGATAAATAAGTACCTGTAGTTAATATACAAGCTTTACATAAGATTTTTTCACCATTTTCTAAAACAACGCCCTTAATTGTCTTATTATCAACAATTAAATCATTAACTATAGCTTCCTTTAAAGTAAGATTGTTTACTGTTTTTAAATGCTTAAGCATCTCTTTACAATATAATAATTTATCAATTTGGAATCTTAAAGCCCAAACAGCAGGTCCCTTACTTCTATTTAACATCTTTGTTTGAATTTGACACTTATCAGCATTCTTTCCCATGTAGCCACCAAGTGCATCTATTTCTCTTACAACAACACCCTTTGCAGGTCCACCAATTGATGGATTACATGGCATTGAACCAACCATATTTAAGTTTCCAGTAATTAAAATTGTGTTAAGACCCATTTTTGCAGACGCGATTGCTGCCTCGCATCCAGCATGGCCTCCACCAACTACTACAACATCATACATTGTAGTCACCTTCTTTTCCTATGATATTCTATCATAAATATAAATAAAATACTATTATTAATTTAATAACTAAACTTAAAGTATGTTTTTTATATTTGACTTATATATTAAAATTTTGGTATAATTAATTAAATAAACGATTCTATAAAATAATTTAACATCGAAAGGAGGAGTCTATGTGAAAAATATAGATATAAAAGAAAAAATTCTTTACTTACAAAAAGGATTAATTTTTCTTTACAATATTAACGATAAAAAATTCTATAACATTCACAAAGGAAACACCTTTCTAAATAATGAAAACACGTTTGATGAATTTTGTGACACATTTATTAAAACATTTGATTTAGTTGATTCATTTAGGTTTAAGCTATGGAAATTCTTTAATAACTTAGAAGCTCCAAATGAGCCATTTGATTTATTATTGAGTTATACTCAAAATAATGGAATGCCTATAGTTTTAACATATAAAGGATATAAAGTTGATGACGAAAATATACTATTTAGTATAACATCTGAAAAATCCGAAGATAATGATATATACGATGACTTAACTAAATGTCACAAAAAAAACTATATTGTATCTGAGGTAGCAAAATCAATTAGTGAAAATAAAGAATTTGTTTTAATGATTATTAATATAGATAACTTTAAAACATTTAACGAAACATTTGGGCAAATGTTTGGAGACATGATTTTAATTGAAACTGCTGCTTCTATTAAAAGAGCAATTGGTGATAGAGGCTCTATCGCAAGAATTGGTGGAGATGAATTCTTAGCTTTAATTCATGTTAAGGATAATTATGATGTAATTCATGAAACTTGTAGACAGGTTAGAGCTGAGGTTGATAAATTAAATGGTAGTAACATTAAAAATGCAACTCTATCTGCTACTATAGGATGTTCATCATATCCAAGTGATGGTGACAATTTTGAATTACTATACAAAAAAGCCGATTCAGCATTAGTAAGAGGAAAAAGAAAAGGAAAAAACTGTTTCATAATCTATTCTGAAGAGCGCTGTGGAAAGGTAACACTAGATAGTGCTATAACTTCTGGTAAAGCTATAGATAAAAATATTAGTACTATTAATAATTACAACGTAATATCAGGAATAATAGAATTATTAAATAGACCTAGTGCTTTAAAAACTAATTTTATAGATAGCTTATCTTTAATTGGAAATTACTTCTTACTAGATAGAATTACATTATCTGTAATTAATCCAGATGATGGTAAAATATCAGATTATCTATCTTGGATTAACCCTTTATCAGATAGAAAAGTATCTAAAATTATTCCAAGGGATGAAAATGTACATAATTGGAGATTAGTATATGACAAAATAAATATGATCAAAATTAACCAAGTATCATCTAATACTCATTTACCAATCTATAAACAATTAGAATCTGAAGGTACTACCGCAATGGTTGCTTTCGAATTACAATTCGATAAGAAAATATTTGGTCAACTAAGATTTGATATGTGCTCTATCAATAGATTTTGGCAACCACAGGATGTTTCTTCTTTTATGCTTTTAGCAAAAGCATTTGCTATTACAATTTCTAGAAATTATTCAAATTTAAAATATTATAATGAATTATATGTTGATAAGCTAACTGGAATCAATAATTATTCTAGATGGCTAATAGATGTTAAGGATTTTATTGATAATCATAAGGATACAAAATATTCTATAATTACATTTGGACTAAGAGATTACTACTCTTTAGTTAGTATAGTTGGTTCTAGTGAAGGTGAAAGAATAATAAAGAAAATTGCTGAATGGCTAAAAAAATCAAACTCTTTATTATTCTGTAGAGTAACTGGTGAAATATTTGCTTTATTAACATTATTAACTAGTGAAAAAGACATAAGATTAGAATTTAGTGATTTAAATAAATATTTAAAAACTGGAAGACGCAGTTCAAACACATTAAAATTTAAAGCAGGAGTATATACTGTACTTGAAAACGAAGATTTATATGATGCACTAGATAAGTCATCATTTGCTATGGACTATGAAGATGAAAATGATGACATAGTATTCTTTACAGAGGAAATCTATAACGAAGCTAAGGAAGAAAAGCTATATGAATTACATATGGAAAAAGCCTTAGAAGACAATGAATTCATGCTATATATTCAACCAAAGATTTCGACAACAACTGGAAAAATTGAAGCTGCAGAAGCTTTAACAAGATGGAATTATAAATTTAAAACGATATTAGCACCATATAAATTTATTCCTCTTTTTGAAAGAACTGGATTTATTACTCAATTAGACTATAGAGTATTTGAAAATGTTTGTATATTTTTACGTGATTTAATTAATAACGGAATAAAACCTGTTCCTATTTCAATAAATGTATCAAGATACACTAAGGATTTTGATGAATATATTAATACAATTAACTCATTAAGAGATAAATATAATATTCCATCAAATTTATTAGAACTAGAAATAACTGAAGGTATGTATACTGAAAATGTAAATGATATAAAAGAATTCGTAGATAAGCTTAAAAAATGTGGCTATTCTATTTCTATTGATGATTTCGGTTCAGGTTATTCAAATTTAAATAATATAGTTAATTTAAATTTTGATATATTAAAATTAGATAAATCAATATGCTCTATGACAAATAAACGTGGTGAATTTGTATTAAAAGCTATTATCAATACAGCTAAATTTAGTGGTCATACAGTTGTATGTGAAGGTGTTGAGACAAAAGAAACATACGAAAAATTAAAAGCTATGGGTGCAGACTTAATTCAAGGATATTATTTTGATAAACCACTTGAACAAAGTGAATTCAAAGCTAAATATATGAAGTGATAAAAAAATGGTAGAAACAATTTTAGTTTCTACCATTTTTTGATTACATTAAGTTTTCTTTAAATTCTTTTACAATCTTATCAACTGTAAATCCATAATAATCAAATATATATTTAATTGGCATAGATGCACCATAAGTATCAATACCCTTAACATATGAAGCATATTTATACCAAGGCATTGTAGCACCCATTTCAACTGCCATTACCTTAATATCATTATTGAAAATTGATTCTTTATATTTCTTTGTTTGCTTCTCAAATAAGAACATAGAAGGCATTGAAACAACATTTACCTTAATTCCTTCTTCTTCTAATTTCTTTGAAGCTTCAATACATAAATATAATTCACTACCACATGATAATAAAGTATATTTAGATTTATTATTAACTACATAATAAGCACCATGCTTAACGCCTTCAGCACTTGTTTCCTTTAAATTAGGAATTGCTTGACGGCTTGATGTTACTACAGTTGGATATGTATTCTTTTCAAATGCTAATAACATAGCTTCAGTCATTTCTTTAGAATCTGCTGGTCTAATTAAATTAACATTTGGCATAGATCTAAACATAGTTAAATGTTCAATTGGTTGATGTGTAGGTCCATCCTCACCAACACAAACTGTGTCATGTGAGAAAAAGAAAATTGAAGGTATTTGCATAATTGCAGCTTGTCTAACTGCAGGCTTTAAATAATCACTGAATACAAAGAATCCAGCACAGAAGCCTCTCATACCACCATGTAATGTAATACCATTAATCATAGCTGCCATTGCATGCTCTCTAACACCAAATTTAATATTTCTTCCTAATGGATTATTTTGACCATAAATACCATCTGCACCCTTAACCATAGTTGAAGCTGTTAAGTCTGCACTACCACCAATAATATTAGGTAATTTAATAGATAACCAATCTAATACCTTACCCATTTCCTTACGAGTTGATTCTTCAGAACCATCTTCCCAAGTTGGAATATCATCAAGTGATTCAATCTTGAAATCATCATAAATGAACTTTTCTAATAATTTATAATCGTCAGGATAGTTCTTCTTATAATCATTTAAAAGAGCATTCCAATTTGAGCATTCCTCATATCCTCTATCTTTAACATTCTTTGTGTAGAATGAATAAACATCATCATTAAATGTGAATTGAGGCTCATTATATTCTAAATTCTTTCTTAAAACCTTAATATCATCTTCAGACATAGGCTTACCATGAATTGAAGATTCACCACTATTTGGTGCACCATAACCAATTACTGTTTTAATTTCAATTAATGTTGGCTTATTTGAATTCTTAGCCATATCAATTTTATTTGATATATCATCAATATCATTACCATCATTAACCTTAAGGTAATTCCAGTTCATTGCCTTAACCTTACCTTCAATAGATTCAGTATTAGCTAGAGCAACCTCACCATCTAATTGAATATCATTAGAATCATATAAAACAATTAATTTACCTAAGCCTAAATGACCTGCTAAAGATATAGCCTCTTGTGCTATACCTTCTTGTAAGTCACCATCACCACATAAAACATATGTATTATGGTTAATTACATTTAAGCTTGGCTTATTAAATTTTGCTTCTAAATAATTTTCAGCAATTGCCATACCACAAGCACTTGCGATACCTTGACCAAGTGGACCTGTTGTAATTTCAACTCCAGGTACATGACCATATTCAGGATGTCCTGGTGTCATACTACCCTTTTGACGAAGATTTTTCAAATCATCCATTGTTAAATTATAGCCACTTAAATGTAGCATCATATATAAAAGTGTAGAGCCATGACCAGCTGATAATACAAATCTATCTCTATTAAACCATTTTTCATCAACTGGATTAATGTTAAGATGTCTTGTAAATAAAGTATGAATAATTGGTGCTGCACCAAGAACAATACCAGGGTGACCACTCTTAGCCTTTGTGATCATTTCAGCTCCAACTACACGTAAAGAATTAATACATTTTAAATCGATAGTATTCATTTCAAAATAACCCCTAATTTTATTATTGTTCTGAATCAATTGAATTTTCTTTTTCAGTTTCTTCAGTTTCTACTATATTATTTTCGTTATTTTCTTCTATTGTTTCTTCTTTTGATTTTTCATTAGCGTTTGAATCTAGATTTGAAGCATTTACATCTTCAACTGCTTTTTCTTCAATCTTTTCTTCAACTTTTTCTGAATCAGCACTTAATTGTTGACTTTCATCATCATTTTCAGTGAATTCATATGGATCTTTAACATTTTTATCTTTATATAATTCATCAAAATATTTATCCATGTAATTCTTTTGATTTTCAACAAGCTTATTAAATCTTGATTCACCTAAAATATCATAAATCTTTTGTCTACTATTATTATGCTCTTCGCTTTGTTTCTTTCTTACAACCTTGCTTAAAACAAGCATACCTATAAATAAAACAATTAAAATCGCAATAATAATATAAGTACCAATTCTTCCAATCCAATTACTAGCAGCAATTGATGTAATACATAAAATTACTGCAATAATCATTAATGGGTAAATACATAATCTTGAGAATCTTTTATTAATTCCATCACATACATCCCAATAATCTGTCCAAATTTCATTAATTTGCTTAGTATATAAATCCTTTAATTCATCATAGTATCCATCTTCAATGAATAATCTATAATTAATGCCATCTAAGCTACTCCATGCTGCAAATTGACCTTTAGTATTAACGAATTCTTCCTTAACACCATCAATTTGTGACATCTTGTATAATTCTATTTTTCTTTTTTCTAATTGTTGTACTTCAAATGGTTCAACTTCATTAGCTGCTTCCCATAATCTTGGATTAATTTTCATATACTTACCTCACTTCTTAGAAATACTTTGTTATTATAACATAATAAAAGTTAAAAAAAAAGGAGGAATAATATTTTTCCACCTTAATTTATTTTTTAAATAATTCGTAAACTGATTCAAAAATATTTCCTTCATAAAGATACTTGGTCAGTCTAAAATGATTAGTCTTTAATTGCAAATCAGTTTCTAAAAATTCATCAAATCTATCCGTTGTTACACCATTATCATAAAAAATCTTTAAAACAAATAAGAAAAATGAAAAAGTGAATATATAAATAGCTAAATATAAAAATATACCTAATATACCATCAACAGTTCTAACAACTTCATTTTCTCTTGCTTTTTTAATTATTGCAACAATAATAATAAATATAATTAAAAACAATAAATATAATACAATAAAACATATTATTTTTAAGCACCAAATAGTTATATAATCAGCTGTTTTATCTGCTATTAAATTTATATCATTTTCTCCAACCTTTTGTGTAAGAATTCTTGCAAAAATATTAGGACATTTATATGCATTTTTAACAACTAAATATGATTTATCTCCAGTATTTAATTTAGATACTGCTGAATCTAATTTAGAATAATTACTTTTATAAATTGTAGGATAAATAATATCTGCCTTTTTTAATAATAATGCAAAATGACCAGATAATAAAACAGATAAACCTAATACAACAAAACTTATAATAGTTTTAACCATTTTAGTCATAAATCCCTTAATATAGCCAATAATAGCGACGATTATTGCAAGTGAAATAAATATAATATCTAAAATACCAACTATCTTTAAATCCATATAATCATCCCTCCTTATAGACTACATTACTTCTATTTCATTATAACATAAATTAGGTTCAATTCACTTAAATTAGTACATAATTTTTAATAATATTTAATTTTATACAATTTAATTTTAAAAAATTGTTGACATTCTCACTTTTATTTGTTAAATTATAAGTGTAATCAATTGTATGCAATTGAATTATAGGAGGATATAATATGACATTTTATGAATTTGAAGCAGTAAGAAATAAAGGTGAAGTTGAAAAGCTAGAAAAATATAAAGGTAAGGTAATTCTAGTAATAAATTCAGCTACTGGTTGTGGATTTACACCACAATATAAGGAATTAGAAGATTTATATGAAAAATATAATGAAAAAGGATTTGAGATTTTAGAT
>Ga0247610_10004394_pt1 | contig 15103 bp, 10 predicted proteins | sample 174DNAGHGhighgp2_FD_193483 | JGI IMG/M metagenome (GOLD analysis project Ga0247610, IMG submission 193483) | Sheep rumen microbial communities from Palmerston North, Manawatu-Wanganui, New Zealand - 1742 DNA GHGhigh gp2 | ecosystem: Host-associated > Mammals > Digestive system > Stomach > Rumen... | reverse complement strand
GGCATCGGTGTCGGGATGGGTCCAGGCATAGACTATGCGCTGCACGTCGGCCATGCTCCTTCCCGACAGCATGTCGGTGTAGATGTCGGACAGCGTACACGACAGGGCATCTTTGTCAAAGTCAAACAAAAACATGCCTGACGGCTCACCCATTAAGACTTTGTCTCTCTTGCGCCGCCGCGTCAGCGTGCGCTTGACGAAGCGGAATTTGCCACTGGAGCCCACGGGAGCTACTTCTACACCATTAAAGAATTGCTCAAACTCCTCCTTGGAGGCGAAAAGGAGCCGGAGCATCCGCGTAGCCATGGTGCAAACCCCGTCTTCGGCACGGAAGTAGAACGGCACGCCCTCCATTTGGTCCACACGCCCCTCGAAGTCGGAGTAGAACCAGGACTCGCCGTTGTCGATGCTGCCACGCCAGCCGCGGTCGACAAGCTGGAGGCTGCCTGGTGCGACCATGGTTATGCTGTCTATATGGGAAAGGGCATACTCATCGCTGAGGCCAAGGCGCAGCCTGCCCTGGGTGAACGTACAGACATCGGCAGAGGACAACGCCACACGGTAGGCCTGCTGCCCATGGCACACGTAGAGCGTGTCGCACTGAGCAGCTGCGGAAAGGCTCACCAGCAAGCCAACAGCTAAGGCAAGATACTTTTCTATTTGTCTCATTTACGGTGCAAACTTACGTTTTTTTGGCGTAATGGCCAAGAAAAAGAGTACACAAATAGTACACAAAGCACAAAATCGGCCCATCCATGGCTAAGGTAGGCGTCGGTTGAGCGTTTTAATGGGATGGAAAGAAAAAAGAAGCAAGTTTCTTTGTATTGTTCTCAGCTTTCACTATCTTTGCACCATGGATTGGGGACAGCCCAGAATTGAGCATACTATTACACAGCGATGATAATGACCAAAGTAATCACATTCATAATAGCCATAATGATGATAAGTTCGTGCAAAGGAAAGACCACAGAAAGGCAGCTGGCAGGCGAAGACAGACTGCGAACGACGAAGGTGAGGCCGGCGACACAGGCAGGCAGGTTCTATGAGAGCGACCCAGAGCAGCTGAGACGAGAGATAGACAGTCTGCTGGCACTGCACCAGGCGGCAGAAGGCTATGACGACGTGGCAGCGATAATCAGCCCCCACGCCTCGCCGTATTTCAGCGGAGCAGTGGCCGCAGCAGCCTACATGAGCCTCAACCCCAGGAAGGCGTACCGGCGGATATTCATGCTCGGCCCAAGCCACCACGAATGGGTGGACGGGGCATCGGTGAACAACGAATACGGCTATTACGCCACACCATTAGGCAACGTGGAAGTGGACCTTGAAGTGGCCGACGCGCTCATCGCAGCCGACAGCGTGTTTACCTATCGGCGTGGCGCCCACAGCCAGGAACACTGCCTTGAGGTGCAGCTGCCATTCCTGCAAAGACGACTAAAAGGGAACGTACCTCCCATAGTACCTATTATAATAAGTACCAACGACTACGAAAAGCTGAAAAGGATTGCCCAGGTGCTCAAACCCTACCTGACCGACGAGAACCTGTTTATCGTAAGCAGCGACTTCTCACACTATCCCTCCTACGACGATGCCCGCAGGATAGACGCCAAGACGGGCAAGGCCATCGAGAGTGGCGACGTGGAAAGGCTGATAGCCACCATCGAGGACAATGCCAACAGCGGCATACCCAACCTGGCCACCAGCGCCTGCGGCGAGCTGCCCATCATTACGCTCATGCTCATGATGGGCCAGGGCTACGAGGTGAAGCACCTGATGTACCAGAACTCCGGCGACATAGACAACCACGACCACAGCCGGGTGGTGGGCTACCATGCCTTTGCCTTTCTACGCAAGGCACAGACGCCGGCGACAAAAGGTTTCTCGCTGTCTGAAGAGGAGAAACAGGAGCTGAAAGACATCGCCCGCAACAGCATCAGCGACTCCTTAGACCGAAAGCCCATAGCCGTGCCCGACGCTTCGCTCCTGGCCCTCCACCCCACGCTGTCGCAGAAGTGCGGAGCCTTTGTATCCCTACACAGGCAGGGCAGGCTTCGCGGCTGCATAGGCCACTTCGGCGAAGACTATCCGCTACACAAGATTGTGGCTGTGATGGCCCGCTCGGCCGCCTTCGAGGACCCAAGGTTCAAGCCCCTGGGTCGCAATGAGCTGGCAGACACAGACATCGAGATCTCGGTACTTACCCCCATGCGCCGCATCCAGAGCATAGACGAGTTTGAGCTTCACAAGCATGGCATCTATATTCGTCGAGGCCATCGCAGTGGAACATTCCTGCCGCAGGTGGCCGACGAGGTGAACTGGACGAAGGAGGAGTTTGTCTCCCACTGCGCACAGGACAAGGCCGGCATAGGCTGGGATGGGTGGAAAGACGCCGAGACGGAGCTGTACGTCTATGAAGCCATAGTGTTCTAAAGCCAGCCAGGGAGGATTGTACACCTTCGTTTATTGTGCGGCCTTTTAAAGGCCGCCACCGCCAAATAAAATGAATGCATCAATGTCTTTTACTATAAAAAGATGGAGTGCAAGTACTATCAGAAATTGGGCGACGGGAGCCTGGTATGCCAGCTCTGCCCGCACCACTGCCATATAGCCAATGGCAGGTCAGGCATCTGCCGCAGCCGGAGCAACCATAGCGGTACGCTCATCAGCGAGGCCTATGGCAGGCCATGCGCCCTGGCCATCGACCCCATTGAGAAGAAGCCTCTCTACCACTTCCACCCTGGCACCAAGTGCCTCTCCATCGCCGCCGCTGGCTGCAACCTGCATTGCCAAGGATGCCAGAACCACGAAATATCGCAGCGTGCCCCAGCAGACCTGCCACACCACGACCTCACGCCCGAAGCCGTGGTCGAGCTATGCATAGAGCGCCACCTCCCTGGCATAGCCTATACCTACACCGAGCCACTCACCTATCTGGAGTACACCGCAGACACCGCCAGGCTGGCCCACGAGGCCGGGCTGTGGAACATACTCGTCACAGCGGGCTATGTGTGCCAGGAACCGCTAAAGGACCTGCTGCCCCACCTCGACGCTGCCAACATAGACCTGAAGTTCTTCGACGACAAGCTCTATCAGCGCATCAGCGGAGGGCGGCTGCAGCCCGTACTCGACACCATACTTGCCATGAAGGACGAAGGGATATGGATAGAGATTACCAACCTACTCATTCCCGGAACCAACGATGACATGGACCTGATTCGTAGCATGTGCCGATGGCTCGTGGCCAACGGTCTCGCCAATGCACCACTCCACTTCTCGCGCTTCTTTCCCCGCTACAAGCTTAGCAACGTGCCCATCACCCCTGCCGCCACCATGCAACAGGCCAAGATGATTGCTGTTGAAGAAGGCATCGAGCACGTCTACCTTGGCAACATCTAACGCTCCACCCTGTGCCAGAAAAATGGAGAAGCACTACTACCGTGGCCTTTGCCACTCGTTGACCAGACCGCGGCGAGGCAAGCCAAGACGTAGCTCAAGCTACTATTCGGAGTGGTCTCCGTAGGTAAAGAAAGCCCCACTCACCGCAGTGAGTGGGGCTTGACTGTCAAGACTGACAGGTGTAGGGAGTGCTATTTCTCGTCGACCATCACAGCATCCTCGGCAAAGTCGAGCACGTTTTTGCGGTTGGCCTGCATACGCTCGTACTCCTCCTTGGAGCCAACGATGATCTTCTCGAACTCGCGCAGACCAGTACCGGCGGGGATGAGGTGGCCGCAGATGACGTTCTCCTTCATGCCCTCAAGGGTGTCCTGCTTGCCGCGGATGGCAGCCTCGTTGAGCACCTTAGTAGTTTCCTGGAACGACGCAGCCGACATGAACGACTTGGTCTGCAGGGCGGCACGGGTGATGCCCTGGAGGATCTGCGTGGACGTGGCAGGCACGGCATCGCGTACCTGCACGAGCTTCAGGTCGCGGCGCTTGAGCATGGAGTTTTCGTCGCGCAGCTTGCGGGCAGTGACTATCTGGCCGGCCTTCAGGTTCTCCGACGCGCCAGCGTCGGTGACCACCTTCTTGCCCCAGATGCGGTCGTTCTCCTCGGCAAAGTCGAGCTTGTCGACCACCTCCTGCTCGAGGAACGAGGTGTCGCCGGGGTCGTTGATCTGCACCTTGCGCATCATCTGACGCACGATGATCTCGAAGTGCTTGTCGTTGATCTTGATTCCCTGCAGACGGTACACGTCCTGTACCTCGTTGACGATATACTCCTGGACGGCGGTGGGGCCCTTGATGGCGAGGATGTCGCTCGGTGTGATGGCACCGTCGCTGAGCGGCGTACCGGCGCGCACGGCATCGTGCTCCTGCACAAGAATCTGCTTGGAAAGCGACACAAGGTACTTGCGCTGCTCGCCAGTCTTTGAGGTGACGATAATCTCGCGGTTGCCTCGCTTCACCTTACCCATGGTGACCTCACCGTCGATCTCGCTCACCACGGCGGGGTTGCTGGGGTTGCGGGCTTCGAACAGCTCAGTGACACGGGGCAGACCGGCAGTGATGTCACCACCCTTGGCGGCGGCACGAGGTATCTTGACCAGCGTCTCACCAGTCTTCACCGTCTGGCCGTCTTCCACCACGACGTGGCCACCCACGGGGAAGTTGTAGGTGCCTATCTTGTCGCCATTGGCATCGAGCACGTCGCAGGTGGGCACTTTGCCCTTGTCCTTCGACTCGGTGATGATTTTCTCGGTAAGGCCGGTGGTCTCGTCGGTCTCGGCACGGAAGGTGATGCCCTCGGTGACGTCGTTGAACTTCAGCGTACCGGCATACTCGGTGACGATGACGGCATTGAAGGGATCCCACTGGGCAATCTTGTCGCCACGCTTCACCTCGTCGCCGTTCTTGTAATAGAGCGACGAGCCATAGGGCACAGTAACCGTGGAGAGCACAATCTTGGTATTGGGGTCGACGAAACGCATCTCGCCCAGGCGGCTAACCACCATCTCGCACTCCACGCCGTCTTCGTCGAACGGCACTGTGCGCACTTCCTCAAGCTCAATACGAGCGTGCTCGTACTTGCACACGATGCTGGCGTTGGCGGCGGCGTTGGCGGCCACACCACCAGCGTGGAAAGTACGTAGCGTGAGCTGAGTACCTGGCTCACCAATGGCCTGGGCGGCGATGACACCTACGGCCTCGCCCTTCTGCACCATGCGGCGCGTAGCCAGGTTGCGGCCATAGCACTTCATGCAGACACCCTTCTTCGACTCGCAGGTGAGCACCGAGCGAATCTCAACGCTCTCTATCTCGGCGCGCTCTATCTGCTCGGCTATATCCTCGGTAATCTCCTCGCCCGCACTGACAATGACGTCGCCGGTCTTCGGGTTGAGGATGTCGTGGACGCTGACACGACCCAGGATGCGCTCGGAGAGGCTGGAGATGACCTCGTCGCCGCTCTTCAGGGCTGTGCAGACAAGGCCGCGCAGCGTGCCGCAGTCCTCCTCGGTGATGATGACATCATGGGACACGTCGACCAGACGGCGGGTGAGGTATCCGGCATCGGCCGTCTTCATGGCGGTATCGGCCAGACCCTTGCGGGCACCGTGGGTGGAAATGAAATACTCAAGCACCGACATGCCCTCCTTGAAGTTCGACAAGATGGGGTTCTCAATAATCTGGTGGCCTTCGGCACCGGCTTTCTGAGGCTTGGCCATAAGGCCGCGGATGCCGGAGAGCTGCTTAATCTGGTCCTTAGAGCCACGGGCACCGGAGTCGAGCATCATAAACACGGCGTTGAAGCCCTGGTCGGCCTCGGTCATCTGCTTGAGCAGGATGTTGCCAATGTCGTTGTTGACGTGGGTCCAGGTGTCGATGACCTGGTTGTAGCGCTCGTTGTCGGTGATGACACCCATGTTGTAGTTGTCGGTAATCATGCGAACCTCTTCGTTACCCTTGGCTATGAGCTCGGCCTTCTCCTTGGGGATGATGATGTCGTCGAGGTTGAACGACAGTCCTGCCTCGTAGGCCATGCGGTAACCCAGGTTCTTGATGCCGTCGAGGAACTCGCAGGCCTCGGCAAAGCCCACGTTCTTGATGACGTCGGCGATGATGTCGCGCAGCGACTTCTTGGAGATGACCGTATTGACGTAGCCCACCTCCTTGGGAATGATGCCATTGACGATGATACGACCCACGGAGGTCTCCACGGCATGGCGCACCTGCTGACCGTCGACAATGTCGTCGACCACCACCTTCACTTGGGCGTGCAGGTCGCACTTTCCTTCGTTGTGGGCGATGATGGCCTCCTCGGGGCCGTAGAACGAGAGTCCCTCGCCCTTGGCACCGGGGCGAATCTTGGAGATATAGTACAAGCCGAGCACCATGTCCTGCGACGGTACGGTGATGGGAGCACCGTTGGCCGGATTGAGTATGTTGTGGCTCTGGAGCATGAGCAGCTGAGCCTCAAGAATGGCCTCGTTGCTCAGCGGGAGGTGAACAGCCATCTGGTCGCCGTCGAAGTCGGCATTGAACGCCGTACAGGCCAGCGGATGAAGCTGGATAGCCTTGCCCTCAATGAGCTTCGGCTGGAAGGCCTGTATGCCCAGGCGGTGGAGTGTCGGAGCACGGTTGAGCAGCACGGGGTGGCCTTTCATCACGTTCTCCAGAATGTCCCAGATGACGGGTTCGCGGCGGTCGACAATCTTCTTGGCCGACTTCACGGTCTTGACGATGCCACGCTCTATGAGCTTACGGATGATGAACGGCTTGTAGAGTTCGGCGGCCATGAGCTTGGGCAGACCGCACTCGCCCATCTTCAGCTCGGGGCCAACGACGATGACCGAACGGGCAGAGTAGTCAACGCGCTTGCCGAGAAGGTTCTGGCGGAAACGTCCCTGCTTACCCTTGAGCGAGTCGGAAAGTGACTTCAAGGGGCGGTTGCTGTCGCTCTTGACAGCACTCGACTTGCGCGAGTTGTCGAACAGTGAGTCGACAGCCTCCTGCAGCATACGCTTCTCGTTGCGGAGAATCACCTCGGGCGCATGGATTTCCATAAGTCGCTTCAGGCGGTTGTTGCGTATGATGACACGGCGATAGAGGTCGTTGAGGTCGCTCGTGGCAAAACGTCCACCATCGAGCGGCACCAGCGGGCGAAGCTCGGGAGGCGTGACGGGAATGATCTTCATAATCATCCACTCAGGACGGTTGATGCCGCGCTCCACACTCTGGCGGAAGGCTTCAACCACCTGCAGGCGCTTTAAGGCTTCGTTCTTGCGCTGGACAGAGGAGTCGCTGTTGGCACGGTCGCGAAGCTCGTAGGACAGCGAGTCGAGGTCGAGCTTGGTGAGCAGCTCGTAGATAGCCTCGGCACCCATCTTGGCTACGAACTTATTGGGGTCGCTGTCGTCGAGGTAATCGTTGTTCTCGCCTACCTGGTTGTCGATGATGTCGTTGTATTCATCCTCACTCAAAAGGTCGTAGACCTGCGAACCCAGCAAAGGGTTGCCCTCAGCATCGGTCTTGTCTGCCATGGCACCGGGCTGGATGACTACGTAGCGCTCGTAATAAATGATGGCATCGAGCTTCTTGGTGGGCATGCCCAGCAGATAGCCTATTTTGTTGGGGAGTGAGCGGAAATACCAGATATGGGCCACGGGAACCACCAGCTCGATGTGGCCAGCACGCTCGCGACGCACTTTCTTCTCGGTCACCTCCACGCCGCAACGGTCGCAGACGATGCCCTTGTAGCGTATGCGCTTGTACTTGCCGCAGGCGCACTCGTAGTCCTTGGTAGGACCGAAGATGCGCTCGCAGAACAAGCCGTCGCGCTCGGGCTTGTAGGTACGATAATTGATGGTCTCAGGCTTGGTCACCTCGCCGTAGCTGTTCTCGAGGATTTCTTCCGGTGAAGCAAGGCCGATGGTAATCTTGGTGAAATTACTCTTTGTCTTTGTATCTTTTTTGAAGGCCATATTCTCAATTTACTATTTGACGATTTACAAATTACGATTTCACTTAGTCGAGTGTCACGCTCAGACCAAGGCCGCGCAGCTCGTGAAGCAGCACATTGAGCGACTCGGGAATGCCAGGCGTGGGCATAGGCTCTCCCTTGACAATGGCCTCATAGGCCTTGGAGCGCCCAACGGTGTCGTCGGACTTTATAGTCAGTATCTCCTGCAGCACGTGGCTGGCGCCGAAGGCCTCGAGGGCCCACACCTCCATCTCTCCAAAGCGCTGGCCACCAAACTGGGCCTTACCGCCGAGGGGCTGCTGGGTGATGAGCGAGTACGGGCCTATGGAGCGGGCGTGCATCTTGTCCTCGACCATGTGGCCAAGCTTGAGGAAGTAAGTGATTCCCACGGTGGCAGGCTGGTCGAACTTCTCGCCCGTCTCTCCATCATACAAATAGGTGGAGCAGAGGCGGGGCAGGCCGGCCTTGTCGGTCCAGGCAGCCAGGTCATCGAGCTTGGCACCGTCGAAGATGGGCGTTGCAAACTTCACTCCAAGCTTCTTTCCTGCAGCACCGAGGATGGCCTCGAAAATCTGTCCAAGATTCATTCGCGAAGGCACGCCCAGGGGATTGAGCACCAGGTCAACGGGGCGGCCATCTTCGAGGAATGGCATGTCCTCCTGACGCACCACCTTAGACACGATGCCCTTGTTGCCGTGGCGTCCTGCCAGCTTGTCGCCAACACCAATCTTGCGCTTCTTGGCCACATAGACCTTCGCCATCTGCAGGATGCCAGAGGGCAGCTCGTCGCCAATGGTTATGGCAAACTTTTTGCGCTTCATCTCGGCATCGAGCAGCTTGTACTTCTTCATGAAGTTGGTAATGAGCTTGGCTATCAGCTCATTCTTATGCTCGTCAACAGTCCAGTTGCTAATCTGTACGTCGCCATACTCAAGGTTCTTGAGGTTGGTCATGTTGAACTTGGAACCCTTGGTTATCACCTCCGCACCAGTGTAGTCCTTCACGCCCTGCGAAACCTTGCCCTTGGTCAAGGTGAGCAACTTGTCGATAAGTATGTCCTTCAGGTCATCGACCTTGGCCTCATACTCCTCGTCAATCTTGGCTATGAGTAGCTTGTCCTGCTGCTTGGTCTGACGTGTCTTGATGGCACGGGCAAAGAGCTTCTTGTCGATGATGACGCCTGTGAGCGACGGATTAGCCTTGAGCGAAGAGTCTTTCACATCGCCAGCCTTGTCGCCAAAGATGGCACGCAGCAGCTTCTCTTCGGGCGAAGGGTCGCTCTCGCCCTTTGGTGAGATCTTGCCGATGAGGATGTCGCCCGGCTCAACGCGAGCTCCAACTCGGATGATACCATTGTCGTCAAGGTCCTTGGTGGCCTCTTCGCTCACGTTGGGGATGTCGGCGGTGAACTCCTCTACGCCGCGCTTGGTTTCGCGCACATCGAGTGAGTACTCGTCGACGTGGACAGAGGTAAGGATGTCCTCGCGCACGATGCGTTCGTTGAGCACGATGGCATCCTCGTAGTTGTAGCCCTTCCACGGCATGTAGGCCACAAGCAGGTTGCGACCCAGGGCAAGCTCGCCATTCTCAGTGGCGTAGCCCTCGGTCAGTATGTCGCCGGTCTTAACGCGTTGACCCTTCTCACAGATGGGGCGCAGGTCGATGGTCATGTTCTGGTTGGTGCGGCGGAACTTGGAGATGCGATACTCCTTGAGGGCTGGCTCGAACGACACAAACTCCTCGTCGTCAGTGCGGTCGTAGAGAATGCGGATGGTGGTGGCATCGACATACTCCACCACGCCGGGACCCTCAGCGGTAATCATGGTGCGCGAGTCTTCGCACACCTGTTTCTCTATTCCTGTTCCCACGATGGGGGCCTCGTTCTTGAGCAAGGGCACAGCCTGGCGCATCATGTTCGAGCCCATGAGTGCGCGGTGGGCATCGTCGTGCTCCAAGAAGGGGATGAGCGAGGCGGCGATAGAGGCTATCTGCTGGGGCGAGACGTCCATCAGGTCGACGCTCGTGGGCGGAACGACGGGGAAGTCGGCATCTTGACGACACTTCACCACGTCGCGGATAAACGTACCGTCGTCGTTGAGCGGGGCATTACCCTGGCCGATGACGTGTTCAGACTCCTCCTCTGCGGTCAGGTAGACTATATCGTCGTTGTTCAGGTTGGCCACGCCGTTCTCCACCTTGCGGTAGGGGGTCTGTATGAATCCCAGCTCATTGATCTTGGCATAGACGCAGAGCGAGGAAATAAGACCGATGTTCGGGCCTTCAGGACTCTCGATGGGGCACAGGCGCCCGTAGTGGGTATAGTGCACGTCGCGCACCTCGAAGCCGGCACGCTCACGCGACAGTCCACCAGGGCCGAGGGCCGAGAGACGACGCTTGTGGGTCACCTCTGCCAGCGGGTTGGTCTGGTCCATGAACTGCGACAGGGGGTTGGTGCCGAAGAACGAGTTGATAACGCTGGAAATGGTCTTGGCATTAATCAGGTCGGTAGGCGTGAACACCTCATTGTCGCGCACATTCATGCGCTCGCGAATAGTACGGCTCATTCGAGCCAAGCCTATCGAGAACTGGTTGGAGAGCTGCTCGCCAACAGTACGCACGCGACGGTTCGACAAGTGGTCGATGTCGTCGACAGTGGCCTTAGAGTTGATGAGCTGAATAAGATATTTGATGATCTCTATGATATCTTCTTTCGTCAGCACTCGAATGTCCATGTCAGTGTCCAGGCCCAGTTTGCGGTTGATGCGGTAGCGTCCAACGCTACCGAGGTCGTAGCGCTTGTCGGAGAAGAACAGGTTCTGTATCACCTCGCGGGCACTGGCATCGTCGGCAGGGTCGGCATTGCGCAGCTGACGGTATATGTAGAGCACGGCCTCCTTCTCCGAGTTGCTCGGATCCTTGGCCAGCGTATTGAATATAATGCTATAGTCTTGGGCCACAGCCTCGTCCTTATGCACAAGGATGGTCTGCGCGCCACTCTCGAGGATTGACTGCATGTTGTCCTCGGTAATCTCGGTCTCACGCTCCATGATGACCTCGTTGCGCTCAATGGAAACCACCTCGCCGGTGTCCTCGTCAACGAAATCTTCGTTCCAGCTCTTAAGCACATGGCCGGCAAGCTTGCTTCCAACAACCTTTTTCAGAGCTGGCTTGCTCACCTTTATTTCCTCTGCCAAGTCGAAAATCTGGAGAATATCCTTGTCGGTCTCAAAGCCGATGGCGCGCAAGAGTGTAGTAACAGGCAACTTTTTCTTTCGGTCAATGTAGGCATACATCACGTTGTTGATGTCCGTGGCAAACTCAATCCACGAACCCTTGAACGGAATGATGCGGGCCGAATAGAGCAGGGTGCCATTGGCGTGGACGTTCTGTCCGAAGAAAACGCCAGGCGAACGGTGCAGCTGCGACACCACGACGCGCTCGGCACCATTGATGACGAATGTGCCATTATCGGTCATATAGGGTATGGGGCCCAGGAACACGTCTTGAATCACCGTACCGAAGTCTTCGTGGTCGGGGTCGGTGCAGTAGAGCTTTAGCTTAGCCTTCAGGGGCACGCTATAGGTAAGGCCGCGCTCCAGGCACTCGTCGATGGTATAGCGGGGCGGGTCGATATAGTAGTCCAGGAACTCAAGCACGAAGTTGTTGCGCGTGTCGGTGATTGGGAAATTCTCTGCAAACACCTTGTACAAGCCGTCGTTCTTGCGGTCCTCAGGCGGAGTGTCAAGTTGCAGGAAGTCCCTGAAAGACTTTAATTGCACGTCGAGGAAATCCGGAAAGGGCATCGGATTCTTCACGCTGCCAAAGTTTACTCTGTTGTCTATTACTTTTGAAGCCATTTGTGGTTTGTTAGGTTTAGGGGATAGAGAGACAAAAAGGTCAGGAACCCTCTACTGGAGAGTTCCCAACCATAAAGATATTGTTTCTACTGAAATTACTTCAGTTCAACTACTGCGCCAGCCTCTTCGATAGCCTTCTTGAGGTTCTCGGCCTCTTCCTTAGAAAGACCTTCCTTAACGGTAGCGGGAGCACCGTCAACGAGTTCCTTGGCTTCCTTCAGGCCCAGGCCACAAGCCTCCTTGACGGCCTTGACCACCTGCAGCTTGGCGCTGCCAACTTCCTTCAGGACAACGTCGAACGAGCTCTTCTCCTCAGCAGCGGCAGCCTCGCCACCAGCAGCGGGACCAGCAGCCACAGCAACAGCTGCAGCAGCAGGCTCAATTCCATACTCGTCCTTCAGGACTGTCTTCAACTCTTGAACTTCCTTTACTGTAAGGTTTACCAACTCTTCAGCAATAGCTTTGATATCTGCCATTTTATTTAAAACTTTTAATTATTAATTCTTGTTTGTATTACTTTGGTTTTGAATTTAGCGCTCCTCGAGAGTCTTAAGCACACCATGGATGGTGTTTGCACCACTTTCAAGGGCAGAGATGACACCTTGAGCAGGAGCCTGTAGCATAGCCACAACGTCAGCGATAAGCTCGTTCTTGCTCTTGATGGCTACAAGCTCGTCAAGCTTGTCGGCACCCACGAAGAAACCCTCCTCGGCGTAGGCACCCTTGAGAGCGGGAACCTCAACCTTGGCTTTCTTGTAGTCCTTGAGCAGCTTGGCAGGCACATTGGCCGTCTGCGTGAACATCATTGCGGTGTTGCCCTTGAGGCACTCATACAGCGGCGAGAAGTCTATCTCGGAAGCCTCGAAAGCCTTGTGGAGCAACTTGTTCTTCACCACCACCAGCTTTATCTCGTTCTTGAAGCAATTACGGCGAAGCTCGCTCGTCTGCTCAGCGTTGAGGCCGGTGAGGTCTACCAGATAGAAGTGAGGATACTCCTTGAGCTTCTCTCCAAGATCTACGATAATAGTATCTTTTAATTCCTTTTTCATTTGTCTAATCTTTTAACGAGTTATTCAACTGATTTAGGATCAACCTTGATACCCATACTCATAGTGCTTGAGAGATAGATACTCTTAATATAAGTACCCTTGGCAGCGGCAGGCTTCAGCTTGATAATGGTAGAGACAAACTCCTTGGCATTCTCAAAGATCTGCTCCGGAGTAAAGGTAATCTTGCCGATAGAAGTGTGCACAATACCGGACTTGTCTACCTTGAAGTCTATCTTACCCTGCTTGACCTCCTTCACTGCCTTGGCCACGTCCATGGTCACGGTGCCGCTCTTGGGGTTAGGCATGAGTCCGCGGGGACCGAGGATTCGGCCGAGAGGACCAAGCTTACCCATGCACGAGGGCATAGTGATTATCACGTCAACGTCAGTCCAGCCACCCTTGATCTTTTCGATATACTCGTCAAGACCAACATAGTCGGCACCAGCTTCTTTAGCGGCAGCTTCCTGATCGGGAGTACACAGAGCGAGCACGCGAGTGACCTTACCTGTACCATTAGGCAGCGACACAACGCCACGCACCATCTGGTTGGCCTTACGCGGGTCTACACCCAGACGCATGTCAATGTCTACAGAAGCCTCAAACTTAGTGGTCGTGATGTCTTTCACCAGAGCCGAAGCCTCCTTCAGTGTGTATGCCTTCCCCGCTTCAATCTTCTCAGCTGCCAACTTTTGGTTTTTTGTCAGTTTACTCATTGTCTGTCTTAATTGAAGTTATAAACTATTTACCAGGGAAGTCCCCTTTAACAGTGATACCCATACTACGAGCGGTACCGGCAATCAGCTTCATGGCTGACTCTACTGTGAAGCAGTTTAAGTCGGCCATCTTGTCTTCGGCAATGGCGCGTACCTGATCCCAAGTGACGCTGGCCACCTTCTTACGGTTAGGCTCGGCAGAGCCTCCCTTCACCTTGGCTGCCTCCATAAGCTGAACAGCTGCGGGAGGAGTCTTAATGACGAAGCTGAATGACTTGTCGGCATAGTAAGTGATAACAACAGGAAGTATCTTTCCTGCCTTATCCTGGGTTCTGGCGTTGAACTCTTTGCAGAATCCCATGATGTTGATTCCCTTCGAACCCAGAGCAGGTCCTACGGGAGGAGAGGGATTTGCAGCGCCACCTTTAATCTGTAATTTGATTAATCCAGCAACTTCTTTTGCCATTTCGGTTATTAATGATTAAAAAAACAAGTTATATAAGCCAAGGCGTGGAAGCCACCTAAGGCCGTATATACAGAACGGACATACCGTAACACTTATGCCCTATTCTTTCTCTACCTGACTGAACGAAAGCTCCACCGGAGTCTTACGTCCAAAGATTTTCACATTCACCTTCAACTTGTGCTTGTCGCCCATCACCTCCTCAATGACACCACTAAATCCATTGAACGGACCTTCTAAAATCTTGATAGCCTCTCCTTCTTGGAAGGGAGCGCTATAGTCCTCGTCTTGAATAGTGATGTCATCCGCGGTGCCAAGTATACGGTTGATGTCTGCCTGACGCACAGGCGTAGGATGATCAAGTCCACCAAGGAAGCCAAGTACATTAGGGGTGAAACGCAGCGTGTGAGCAACCTCGCCCTGTAGATTGGCTTCTACAAGCACATAGCCAGGAAGGAACAACTTCTCCTTAACCACACGCTTACCATTGCGGAGCTGAGCATATTTCTCAGTAGGAAGGAGCACTTGTGCAACATTCTCCTGAAGCACTGGATTATTTTTCATCAGCGCCTCAAGATACTCTTTCACCTTTGCTTCCTTTCCGCTAACGGCACGCAGCACGTACCACTTCATCCCTACCGACTCTGCCATGGCACTTTAACCTGGGTAAACGATATAAGTCATAAAAGCCTTGAACACAGAGTCCATGGCCCACACCACGAGGGCGATAATGAGTGATGCAGACAACACAACGGCAGCACTGTGTGTCAGTTCGCTGCGCGTTGGCCAAGTTGTCTTGTGTGCCAGCTCGTCGTAACAAGCCTTGCAGTAATCTATAAACTTCTTTAACATCGTTACTTTTGTTTTTGCACGGGAAGGAGGACTCGAACCCACGACCCTCGGTTTTGGAGACCGATGCTCTACCAACTGAGCTATTCCCGTAAAGTAAGCCCCCGCCCGAGACGGGGGCTTTGGTCTATGTTTCTGACTGGACTATCGATTATACCTTAATTATATATGAACTAAGAATAACGTTTCGACGTTCCCAGTCGACGTGTGCTGTCAAGGATTAGTCCTCGTAGACTTCGGTAATCTGGCCA
>Ga0247610_10004392_pt1 | contig 15106 bp, 12 predicted proteins | sample 174DNAGHGhighgp2_FD_193483 | JGI IMG/M metagenome (GOLD analysis project Ga0247610, IMG submission 193483) | Sheep rumen microbial communities from Palmerston North, Manawatu-Wanganui, New Zealand - 1742 DNA GHGhigh gp2 | ecosystem: Host-associated > Mammals > Digestive system > Stomach > Rumen... | reverse complement strand
TCATTTCAAGGAAGGACAGCAGAATGTATTAAACTTGTTATCTACAGATGCTGCAAACGGTAAAACCTACCTTGCACAAGAGCTAGAGAACTATTGGATTTCCATTGGACTGCAGGTGCGTCGCCTCACTTACGATGAAGATTTCTTGGCAGAAGACAGCCGTTTCATCATGGCAAAGGACATTAAGGACATCTGCCCCGATATTCTTCCCAATGAGATAGCTATCATAGAATATCCAAATTTGGACGATCATTCAATACCATCAACCCTTTTGAATATGGGTACTGTCAATCTGATGGTAACTCGTGCCAACCGCACATGGAAAGATGTGGACCAGAAAGCATTGAAAGAGCTACAGTCACAATTGGAAGACCAAAATACGCTTTTCATGTACCTCACAGAGGCTCAGCGCTATGCTGTAGAAGAGTTTGTTGGTCAGTTGCCACCTTATACTAAATTCAACAATTTTGTATATCGGATTTCCCAGATGGGACTTACTGCTGTTGAGAATTCACATGCAAAATAAAAAATGACAGGAATTTTAAAAACATACGCCCATGAACATGGAGGAAGAGTAACATTACTCTTTCTCCTGTTTTTGCTTGCAATATACAATTTTATTGTTGTAGGATTCAGCACATTTGCTATTATATGCATAATACCACTATTTATTGCTTTAATTTATATAGCATTTCATTGGAAGCATTCTCTTTTTTGGGTTCTCATTATAACTAATTATTTTATTCATCTTTTTTCTAAACATCAACTAGTATTATCTGGTTTTCCTTTATCAGCATACAATGAGTTACTTGAAATATTACTTATATCGATTGCATTGATTGACATACGTAAAGACAATCATTTTGGAAGAGCGATGAATTTAATGTCTTTTTCCATTATGTTATGGACTATATTATGTATCATCGAAGTCTTCAATAATACTTGTGGATTGGGAATAAATGTTATAGGTTGGTTTTCTGCAGCACGACTAATGGCATTCCAGTTATTCTATTTTGTTGTAATTTTCTCAATTTATATTGACACACCTCAAACACTATTGATATACATAAGAATATGGGGATGTTTAGCACTTTTCTCTGTTTTTTGGACATGGAAACAAGAATATATTGGTTTTACAGCTGCAGAACAAGCATGGCTTCATTCTGAAGGCGCAACTACACACCTAGTAAATGGTATCACACGTTATTGGTCTACATTTAGTGATGCTGCTAATTATGGATGTAATGCTGCAGCAACCTCTGTCACTTTCTTCATATTGACGATAAGTTCAAAATTTACAAAGGACAAAATATTCTACCTCATAATAGCAGTAGCTGTCTTATGGGGAATGTTTCAATCTGGCACACGTGTAGCAATGGCCTGTTTCTTTGCAGGACTTATGGCTTATGTTGTATTATCTAAATCTGTTAAGTTAGCCACTCCTATCATTTTATTTGGGCTAATAGCTTTTATCTTATTAGCTTTTACGAATATTGGCCAAGGAAATAATCAAATACGACGTATGCGTTCTGTTTTTAATAAAAATGATGCATCGGCAGGTGTACGCGAAATAAACCAAGCAACAATGGCCAAATACCTGCGAGATGCACCTTGGGGAATTGGAATTGGTATTGGGAACGGAGATGTACCAGCAAGGAACAAATATGTAGTAATGTCATATATTGCTCCTGACTCTGAATATGTTTATATTTGGATACACACAGGTAGAATTGGTATTACAGTTTTTCTTATTTCAATTGCGCTCATGCTAATAGGAGCTAGCTGGATTGTTTTGTTTAGATTAAAGAACAAAACTTTAATTGGAATTGGAGCCGCATTATGTAGTGCATTTGCCGCAATGCAATTAGGAGCATATGGCAATCAGGTTTTGTATCAATACCCAAATGGATTAATTTTCTTTGGAGGGTTAGCTATTGTGTATGTACTACCCTATCTCGAAAAAGATTGGGAAATATATGAACATAAAAGGCTTGCAAAGCAAGAAGAACGCAAACGTTTAAAATTAGAAAAGAAACTTGCATCAAGAGTGTGAACTATCCATAATCACCATCAATTATAACGGGTTGAAAGATACCTGCGCATTGATTGAGTCCTTCCCCTTCAATGACAAAATGGAGGTGATTGTAGTAGATAATGCTTCTGAAAACAATGAAGCAGAACAAATATCCAACAGATTTCCAGATGTAAAAGTCATTAAAAGTGATAAGAACTTAGGATTCGCTGGGGGCAACAATTTAGGTATTAAAGCCTCGAAAGGAAAGTTTCTGTTTTTGGTTAACAATGACACGTACTTTGAAGACTTTAATATACAGGCACTAATAGACAGACTAAACTCAGACCCAAACATAGGTATCGTCTGTCCAAAGATAAAGTTTGCATGGTCTCCACAGCCCATTCAGTTTGCTGGATACACCCAATTGTCGAACATCACTATTCGAAATCAGGCAATCGGCTTTGGAGAAGAAGACCACGGTCAATACGACGTCGCCCACACTACCCCTTACGCTCACGGTGCAGCTATGCTTATCAAGCGCGAAACAATCGACAAAGTTGGACTGATGCCAGAATGCTATTTCCTATATTATGAGGAATTAGATTGGTCTATGATGTTCACACGTGCCGGATATCAAATATGGTATGAGCCCAAATGTACTATTTATCACAAAGAGAGCCAAGCCACAGGCCAGAACAGCCCATTACGCACCTACTATATTACAAGAAACAGATTGCGACTCGTAAAGCGTAACTATCAGGGAATGACCAAATGGCTTTCATACTGCTATCTAATAGGAATCGTGGGAAGTCGAGATATTCTACAACATCTTCTTTCTGGTAGATTCCAACACCTAAAGGCGACTTTATCTGGAATACGAAACTTCTAAAAGAGAATTCTTACAAAAGTACAATTATATGGATTTTTGGACACTAATATATATTATAGACTGGATGCTATTCATTCCTATTGCAGGAACTGTTTTATATCTCGGTTTCTTTGCTATAGCTGCATTGTTTAATCGCCATCACAATATCCCTAGATCCAAACAACAGAATCGCTTTGTAATCATTATACCTGCCTATCAACAGGATGATGTCATCGAACAGACGGTTGTTTCTGTCTTGGGGCAGGCCTATCCTCAGCGCATGTTCGATATTACAGTTATTTCTGATCATCAGAACGAAATGACAAATATGCGCCTTGCCCAATACCCCATTACATTGCTAACGCCTGATTTTGAAGAGAGTTCCAAAGCGAAGTCACTCCAATATGCCGTATTAAATCTGCCAGAATTTAAAATCTATGATATCGTTGTTGTATTAGACGCTGATAACATTGTAGAACAAGACTTCCTACAAAAAGTCAATGATGCGTTCGAAGTGGCAGCAACCCGTGCCATTCAGACACACAGGATATCCAGAAACCGTGATACTGCTGCCGCACGCATGGATGCCATTTTCGAAGAGATTAATAATGCTATCTTCCGCCGAGGGCACATCAGCGTTGGTCTTTCAGCCGCATTGGCAGGATCAGGAACAGCTTATGACTTTAATTGGTTCAAGACAAACATTATGAAGACTAAAACAGCTGGAGAAGACAAAGAAATGGAAGCACTACTATTACGCCAAGAAATTTATATCGATTATTTTGATAATATCTATGTATATGCTGAGAAGAAACGTTCCACACGCAAACTTAATGAACAACGCGGTAGTTGGGCAACACAGCAATTGCAGCATTTCATCCGTAATATCAAATTCCTACCTGGAGCCATATTTAGAAAACAATATGATTTAGCAGACAAAATTATTCAATGGATGCTCGTTCCACGAACCAAGATGGTAGGGATCATCATGTTGATGAGTGTTATCCTACCCTTTATATACCTGACCATGGCATTAAAATGGTGGGTAATAGCTGCGTCAGCATTATTTGTCTTCGCTTTAGCTACTCCAGACTATTTAGTAGATGAAATGTGGGATAAAACATTCTTACGTTCCCCATTTGTCAGCTTATGGAGTCTCATTCATGTTAAAATACAAAAAAAGAGAGTATCATGATATGGACTATCATACATTTCGTTGACATTGTGCTATGGTTCATTGCAGCCTGTTCGGTAGCATACGTAGTCTTCTTTGCATTCATTTCTCTTTTTTATAACAAGGAAGATCGGGTTGCGATACATGCTGCAGCATTGAGCAACAGAAAAGCCAATTTCCTGATACTATTTCCTGCCTATAACGAAGACCGCGTCATCATCAAGACAGTTGAGCAGTTCTTATTACAAGACTACCCTAAAACACATTATACCATTGCAGTTATTTCTGATCATATGCAGCCTTCAACGAACAAACAACTTGGCGAAATGCCAATCAGGTTGTTAACTCCAACCTTTGAAAAGAGTTCAAAAGCCAAGGCCATGCAATATGCGATCAATCATATCGAAGGTGAATTTGACAATGTGGTGATTTTAGATGCAGACAATGTAGTACGCCCAGATTTCCTTTCACGATTAAATATCCTATGCACACTTTACGATGCTATCCAATGTCATCGTTGTGCAAAGAACGCCAACAATAATGTGGCCGTCCTTGATGGGGCCAGTGAAGAAATCAACAACACCATCTTCCGAAAAGCACACAACCGCTTAGGACTTTCCTCAGCCCTCATTGGATCGGGTATGTGCTTCAATTACAATTTATTTAAACAAAATGTATTCCAACTTAAAACAGCAGGCGAAGACCGTGAAATGGAGGCCTTGCTCCTTCAACAAGGAATTTTCATTAAATACGCTCCCGACATTCATGTATTCGACGAAAAAGTAAGCAGTCAAGACAATTTCCAGCGTCAGCGAATGCGCTGGATGACTGCCCAGATACAAAGTTTGTTCAATCAATTACCCCAAATACCTCAAGCTATTATTAATGGTAACATCAACTTTATTGACAAGACGATTCAACAAGCTCTTATCCCGCGTTCAATATTAATTGTTTTACTAGCTGGCATTTCCATACTAATGGCAATCATTGTTCCAGAATGGTGTGGAAAATGGTGGATTCTATTTGCTTTATTGGCTATAGCACTATTAATTGCATTACCACACCAATTAAGGTTTCGTTCTTTTGTAAAGATATTCACAATCCCAGGACTGGTTCTTAAGATGTTAAAAAACGTTCTGCATATTGATCGTAATAATACAGATTTCATTCATACTGAGCATAATAATTTATGAAAATTGCTATTCTCACATCAGGCATACTTCCTGTACCAGCTGTTCTTGGAGGAGCAGTAGAGAATCTCATTGATTTTTATCTAGATTATAATAATAGATATCAGCTACATGACATAACTGTATATTCTATATATCATAAAAATGTAAAAGAACACCCTGCTCAAAAGTCTATTGTCAATCACTATGAATACATTTTTTATTCCAGTTTCTGGTGTAGAATTAAAAGAGTATTATATTACTATAGATATCAAGGAGAATATTATAATCACTATATTGAGTTCTTTTTTGAGCAATGTTACAAAAAACTTTCCAAAAAGCAATTTGACATCATTATTTTAGAAAATAGACCTGGGTATGCATACAAATTATCTAAACGAGGTTTCTCTAACATCCAGCTACATCTACATAATGACCTACTGAATGCATCAACCCCTCATTCGAATGAAATTCTTCAATCCTTATCAAAAGTGATAACCGTTTCTAACTATATTAAAGAACGTGTTAACACAATAAAAAAAACAGGAAAAGTACAGACGGTCTATAATGGTATCAATTTAGAACTCTTTTCTAAAGAGAAAACAAAACATATCAATCGCTCAGGTTTCAATATCAAAGAAGACGATTTTGTAATCATATATAGTGGAAGAATTAATTCGGAAAAGGGTATTTCTGAACTTATCGACGCCCTTATTCTATTAAAAAACACCCCTCAAATAAAATTGTTAGTAATTGGAAGCCCTTTCTTTGACGGAGCGTCAGATGACGAATTTACAACAAACCTCAAAATTAAAGCTTCAGAAATCAAAGATCATATTATATTTACAGGTTTTATCCCTTATTCTGAAATGCCATCATATCTAAATATGGCAGATATTGCAGTTATACCATCCATTTGGGACGATCCCTTCCCTACAACAGTTCTAGAAGCTCAAGCTATGGCCTTACCCCTAATCGTCACTGATCGCGGCGGTATTCCTGAAGAAATAGGATTAGACAATGCTCTTGTTGTCCCTACAGGCACTCAATTTACATTACGACTTAGCCAAGCAATTCTCTATCTTTATAACAATAAAGAATTAAGATACGCAATGAGCAAAGCATCTGAGAAAAATGCTAAGCTATTCAATAAAGAAAGGTTTTCTCAAGATTTTTTTAAAGCAATTTCCAGATGAGCGGTAGAGTACATAAAAGTTTAATGAATGTAAAAGTGGGGGTTATCTTCTACTTTTTATCTGCATTTATCACCTTCTTCTCTCGTCGGATTTTTTTACAATGCCTTGGAGATCAATTTATTGGTCTTACTGGCACCCTATGGAGTATTCTAAATTTGTTAAACATTACAGAAGTTGGCATTGGGACTTGTATAGGTTATTTCCTTTATAAACCGATAGAACAAAAGGATCATTCTAAAATATGTGAACTTGTTTCGCTATTCGGATGGCTGTATAGAATTATTGGTTCCATAGTATTATTTGGTGGGTTTTTAATCAGTTTGTTTTTTCCTCTCATCTTTGACAAAGAAGACATCTCTTTAGGAATAGTTTATTTTACATTTTATTCTTTCCTAATGGCAAATATTATTGGTTACTTTATTAATTATCGCCAAATTCTTCTCGATAGTGACCAAAAGACGTATAAAATTTCACAATGGACAGGAACAGGTTCTATAGCCAAGAATATTATCCAAATAGTTCTAGCATACTATTACAAAAATCTATATTTATGGGTGGCTGTTGAACTTGTATTTAGTTTTGTTGTTTGTTGGATCCTCAATTACGTTATATCAAAAGAATATCCATGGCTTAAAACGGATAAGAGTAAAGGGAGTATTATTTTAAAAAAATACCCTGATATTTTAATCAAAGTTAAGCAAATCATTATTCATCGCCTCAAAAATGCACTCTTATCAAAGTGTGATGAAATTTTTATATTTGCATTTGAATCTCTTCAGATGGTAACGTTCTATGGAAATTACACAATGATTGTTGGTAAGCTTACAGGCATATTTAACAATGTTTTAGTTGGAATGAATGCAGGCATAGGAAATCTTGTAGCTGAAGACAACAAACAAAACATAAAGAAAGTCTTTTGGGAATTTATCACTTTTCGTTATTGGACTACTGGAATCTTTATTATTTGCTTAACATATTTGATAAACCCAATCATTCAATGGTGGTTAGGCGAAAATTATGTATTACCAGACCACATCGTTTTCTTAATATTATTTCAGATGTATATAATGCTTACAGGTCCTTCTATTGCCTTATTCATTAATGCATATGGACTATATGATGATACTTGGTCTGCATATACAGAAGGCTTAATAAACATCATAATAACAATTTCTATTGGATGGAAATATGGACTTGTAGGTATTCTATTGGGAAAAGTTGTTAGTTTAATTATTTTTGCTATTATATGGAGACCCATCTATTTATACAAAAAAGGGTTTAAAGAGCCAACAAGAAGCTATTGGATTGGTTTTTTTAAGCATATACTTATTCTTATACAATGTTTAATCATCAACTTCATCACCATAAAAATATTGAATTGGACAATAGAACCGACACTAAAAGGGATATTTTGTTATTTTGCATTTATCTCTCTGCCTATTATTTTATTATACACTTATATGGTCTATCTCTTAACACCAGGTGCCAAAGATCTTCTACACAGGCTCCCTATAAAAAAGATTGTCAACTAATGCTTTTTATACTATAAAATCATGAGTACGAAAGTATCTATTCTAATTCCTGTTTACAAATCCGAAAAATATATTGAAAAATGCCTAATTTCGGTATTCTCGCAAACATACAGCAATATAGAATATATTATAGTTGATGACGCTTCTCCGGACAAGAGCATGGAGATAGTTTGTCGTACAGTCAATAGATATCCCCAAAGGAAAACTTCTGTTCACATAATTAAAAATAAGAGGAATTTCGGGATAGCTTACACAAGAAATATCTTGCTTAACAATTCAACAGGAGACTATATATATTTTGTTGATAGTGACGATTTTATTGATTTACAGGCCATAGAAATATTTGTAACAATTGCCAAAGAAAGGAATTCAGACATTGTCAGATGTAATTATTATAGTTTTAGCAATGGAGGAGTAGTTGCTGTTATCCGTAAACCTATAACAGATAATTATGATTATATTAGGGATTGTTTGAATGACGAGACAATGAACTCTTTATGGTTATTATTCATACGTAAAAGAATCATCAACGATTATTGCCTTATATTTCCTCAAAACATTAATGGTTGTGAAGATCTTCTAATGACAATAAAACTATTCTATCATGCTAACATAATTACAGAAACACACCATCCTTTATATTATTATCGACAAGACAACGATAATAGCATCACTCACGATGAGAGAACATTCAAAACAAATTTCTGTCTAGCTGTTAAAGAAATCTTATCGTTTTTAAAAGACAACAAAATATACGACAATTACAAAACGGAAATTCTTCGCTTAATGTTTGTTAGTAAACAAAACTTTCTTCTAAGCAAAGATATACGTGATATTGACAAATATATTAATACATTCCCAGAATCAAATAGTATCTACAAAACATTAAATTATAACAGGAAAGAAAAGACACTATTTTATTTAGCAGAACATAATCACACATTCTTATTAAAAATAGTCATTAAATTATTAACTTTGTTATTTTAATTTCCCACAACTAGATAGAAGGTACACCCTTTGTGTAATATGACATCAAGCAAAATGAAAGTACGTGACTCATCATTAGATTTTGTTTGCGGGATTCTTATTATATACATGATATTATATCATGCATACTTATGGTTTCCCACCACAAGAGATGGTTTTTCAGAAACTTTAGACAAATTATTCTTTTTCTTTATGCCATGGTTTTATTTTAAATCTGGCATGTTTCATGTCAAAAAAGGAACAATAGAAACTGCATTATTAAACGTCAAAAAATTATTATATCCTTTTCTCATCTATACTTTTATTGGGGAAATCTTTTATTGGATGACAATTATAATAAGAGTGAATAGTAATTTCAATTTGATAGAGCAATTAATTGCTACAATAAAGTGTCTAATAGTACAAGGATCTACTATTGGGAATCAACCATTATGGTTTTTATTATCACTATACCTTACAAAAGTCACTGTTACATATTTTGAAAACCATAGGACACCCATGGTCACAATAATTATTATTTCATTATTTCTTGCATGGATAAGTTCTAATGTAGGAGCTTATATTAATGGACATTTTTTTATACCTTATTTAATAATGAGTACATCAATAGGAATATGTTTTTATGGATTTGGTAAATTAATGCGAACAATACAATATCAAAAAAAAATATTTATCTTTTCGATTATTATATATTTTTATGGAATTATCTTCTTCCCCTCACAACTTGATGTCAGATTAGGTATGTTAATTCATGGTAATTGGTTTATTTTTATGATTTCTTCACTAGCAGGTATAATAGTCATTAATAATGTGGCTAAACATAAAATCATACAATTCTTACCAATTATTGCCATAGGTAAAAATTCTCTTTCATACTATTGTTTTCATTGGCCTCTATTCACTATAATTACTACGATAATTAGCTTTTTTGTTACAGATAAATACAATTTGTTTGTAATATTATGCGTTTTAAGCGGGCTTCTTCTTCCTATATGCACATATTGGATTAATATTATTAAAAAAAAACTATCGAACTATATTATTTATTTGTAATCCATATGCTTTTGAGGACTTTCAACTAAAGAACAGAAAGTAATTTATAAAATATCAATTCAAACAAAAATATACCTTGAATTTGTATTATTCAAAAAAAAGCTCTATCTTTGCATCTATGACAAATTACTATTCATATTCGCTACGTATTTCCGATGCTATCACATGGCTCCGATTTCCATTGATACTCTTTATATTATTACTCCATTGCTATTCGACAGTAAAATTGCCTGGAGAGCATGAAATATACTTTAAAATGCTCTATCCCTTTTCTTTATGGCTGGGAGAAACGGGTGTGCCAGGATTCTTCTTTATCTCAGGGTTCTTATTCTTCCTCAGCAAGAAAAGTTACCAACAGAAATTAAATTCACGATTTCAGACACTTCTAATTCCATACCTAATATGGAATGCTTTACTTCTTGGACTCTACATTATAGCATTTATGACAGGATACCCACAAGACATTAATGGCGTAAATATAGCAAACTATACGTTAATAGATTACTTACGAGCATTCTGGGACAGAGGTTCCTATGATAATGGCAATTTCGTTCCAATCCTTTGCCCTTTCTGGTATATAAGGAATCTGATTATCATGTCTATACTTTCACCACTTTTCTATTATATTATAAAATATGTGCGCGAAGTCTTTTTGATGGCAGTAGCAATCTGGTGGTTATTCACACCGCATAATGCATTTATTTCGCAGACTATTCTGTTTTTTTGCCTTGGGGCCTATTTCTCTATCCTTAACAAAAATCCTTTAGAGATTTTCTATAACAATAAGAAATTGTTATTAGCACTATGTTTAGCTTTTGCAATAGGGGACATTGTGGTACATACAATTTCTATAACACCCATAAACTTGCAGATACACAGACTAGCCCTTATATTCAACATCCCTGCATTGCTTATTATAGCAGACTATTGCTGTCAACATGGTTTTTCTTCGAAACTATTACCCAATGCAGCATTTATAGTGTTCTGTGTTCACTACCCTATTGTTGTCGTGATGCGAAAAGTATGTGCAACAAAGCTGGGAGATGCATCTGACCTGATTCATATTCCACTATACTTTGTCTGCGTAATTATAACTACAGGTATCAGCCTTCTCATATACATGCTGATGGATAGATATATGCCAAAAATAAAAAACATCTTATCAGGTAACCGATGAAAAGAAAAACATACTTTCTCGTTATTTTTTTAGCCATCATCCTTATTATTATCGGATATGGGATGCAGTATTATTATGCGCCACCCAAAGAACGCGAGCCATATGCCATTGAAAAGAATAATGATGATACCATTCGAGTAGCCTATATTGGAGATAGTTGGGCATTTTTCCATAAACCCTATGACCAAAGAATCTCTGATAGCCTAACAACTAAGCTAAATCATCCTGCAACAGTTTCTTCCATAGGATTTTGTGGAAGGAGTAGCAAGGAAGTTTACTGGTATCTTTTTGATAATCCAGAATTAGTTTCATTCATATCAAAAGGCTACGATTATTGCATTATTTCTTTAGGCATCAATGACGCCAATAAGAAAATGAGTACCAATTATTACAAGCAAAGTATGGCATATATCATTCAATTCATGCTAGCGAATCAGATAACACCAATCATATTAGAGATTCCCGATTATGATATTGAAAAAATGTACAGATGGGAGATCCCAAGCAGAAAACTTTTAAGATCATTCTCTCGTTTCATTACAGGAATACCTATTAACTGCAAAACAGAGTTCAGACAAGCTCTTGATGCTCTTCTTACTGAAAAGAAATATGGAGACAGAGTTCAGGTCATCAGATACCAAACTTGGAATAATCATTATGCTGAAGACTTAAAGAATCTCTATAAAGGCGACGGCATTCACCTAAATGAAAAAGGATACGAAAGACTTGATAGTTGTATAGTTGACATTTGTGTTAAATTACAAAATATTACTTCAAATGAGAACGATTGAGTTCAAGAAAAACGAATATGATCCCCAAATAGATTACATAAAAGGAATATGTATTCTTTTTGTTATTTGGACCCACTGCATCAACCGTTATGAATTGGGGATAATGCTTTATCCCTATTGGGGCGACACAGCTGTTCCGATCTTCCTTCTTATCCAAGTTTTTCACTATTTTAAAAAGGGTGTAGAATTACGAATACCTAAACTACTCAAACTGTGGAAACGCATCATTTTGCCATTCGTCATCATGATTGCTCTGATGTTTATAGTGCAATTCTACATCTATTATGACGTGACAAACGGTGTCTTTTCTCCTTCTTTTTACTGGGACAAACGTGGTCCAGGGTCATATTATATCTTTATTTATTTAGAATTGGCCTTTGTCATCCCACTATTTGTGCCATTAATAAAGAAGCTATCCATTAAGTGGCTATTCGTTGTCTTTGTCATTCTCGCTCAATTCATAGAGTTTGTCACATGTGTGACACATTGTCCTGATAATATTTACAGAATTACTTTCTTCCGCTATACGTTTTTGATATTCATTGGTTATCTACTTGCTACAAAAGGACTAAACTTAAATTCAAAAACTATAATTGGAAGTATTATCAGTGTAATATTTATCTTTTTATTTGCATACACAGAAGTCAATATGGAGCCACTATTCTGCACTCATCTTAATCTATGGCCAATCTGTCACTGGATTTGTTACATCTATATTGCCTACTTCTTTCTTGCTTTTCTCAAATACACTTACCAGAAACTTGAGGCGCATCTCACTATTCGAAAATTAATTGAAAACATAGGGAAATACTCATACGAAATATACTTATTCCAAATTTTCTATTATGGCACTATCAGCCTTTTTGTAAGTAACGCGCTCGCCTTTATTGACTATTACCCCGTTAAACATATTATATACATCATTATCTCCACTGTAATATGTGTAATACCCGTGGTTTACCCAAAAAGCCGAAAAGTAAGAAAATGATTCTATTGATGGAACTGCTCAAACAAACTAATCCATTTTGGCATTATTTGATCATACCTATATCGTTGAGATGACTTAACTCCAGCTTTCCCCATTGCCTCACGAAGTTCATGATTATCAATCAAGCTACAAAAACCATCGACAAAAGCATCAATATCATGAGGCACAACCAGAATTCCATCCACTCCATCTGTGATAATATCAGATGGCCCATAGGGACAATTAAATGCAACTACAGGCAACCCACAACTCATGGCCTCAGGAAGCACTAAGCCAAATGGTTCATAAAGAGAGGTCATCAGTAAAATTGAACTTTCCCTATAGTGATCGAAGATAGCTGGCGAAGGTGGATAGACATGCATATTAATTTCTGCATGCTTAGCTAACTCTTCATACTTTTGCCATTGTTCTCCTTCGCCATAAGCATTTAATTCCCAGTCCGGATGACGTTTGTGAACCAATTTCCATATCTCAAACAGGCTTTCTATATCTTTTTGTCTAGAAAAACGTCCTGCAAATATGGCTTTCTTTGACAAACAATCACTATATTTACCGGTTTCATTCAAACACACCACATTAGGTATCACACAAACATTTTTACAATACTTCTTCCAATCACGTGCATCACCATCAGTTAGAGCAACCATCATATCTAACTGATACATTTTCCGTAAAGACAACCACAGTTTAAAACGATACCAGAGACTGGCTTCCTCATAATATTTTGCGTTACACATTGAGTGGGATTCGCATACTAACGGTGTTGTCCCTTTTACATCTACAATGGCATTGACAAACTCTACCCGAATACAGACAATTACATCAGGTTTAACTTCAAGTAGTTTCTCTTTCAGACGCCTTCTAAACAATCGCTCTAATTCAAAAAACTGTATAACTCTTTTTATTCCACGATGCCGATACTGATGATGAAACTGGATACCTAAATCATGGACATTAATCCGATGGTCTAAGGGATATGGAATCTTATGTGATCCTTGGTCAGTTGTAACTACATGCACTTCGTAGCCATGCTCAACCAAATAGTCCATCTTGTCTCTAAGGACGCGTTCAATACCCCCCCAGACAGCCAATGCATCAGTTATATATAGAATCCGCATGAGTTAGAAACAAGTTTTATGAGTACAAAAATACAAATAAAAGTTGAAAGCTACAACTTTTTGAGAATTTATTTGATTAATATTGATATATTTGCTATAAAAATAAGGATTTGCCTCGAAACAACAATACAGAAAACATCTTCAAAACACCTCTGCCAACCACTCTGAGAAGTAATCATACACCCGACAACAGCCATCTTCCTGGGTAATGAGATCGTTCTGCAGAAGCAACCTTACTGCAGACTGAACCGAACTGGCAGAGCCAAGATTGTATTGTTTTACGAACTTCATGAAAGTGTAAAACAAACTATGTCTTACTACTTTTATTGTAGCCTGACACAGTTTACTTTACACTTTCAAATGTATATGTACTACTGCCACAGTCAGCGGAAATCTCAAAATATTAATTGTATTTGACATCAATTTATTATCCATATCAACATATATTTAAACTATTCACAAAAAATAATTCTATTTTTTTGCATACACTGCATACACTAGCACGTTAACCACCTGATATTCAACATATTTAATTGGTGTATGCAGTTATCATTTTAGTGTATGCAATGCCATCTACTCTCGTTTTTTAACCAAATATTGCTTGCTACTGCCTACACGGCGGTGCTGAAGCTCTGGCATATTCCAGAGATATCGCCCGAAGACAGAGACGCCATTTGCCTTGAGACCAGATCCTGCAATCCGGCGAAGCTGGTCATAAATGGCTGTTGGCGAAAGCCACATCCCATCTGATTCATCGACAGCAGGCTGATAGTATTCGTTGAAATACTGAATAGCTGGCGGCGTTAGCTGATATTGACGATTATGTTCCATAATCTCATTAACTTCCTCAGCACTGAACCACCAGTTCATATCCCTGTTTATCACCATCTTATATGCTTGTCCGTAAAGACCTTCATAGTTGGGTTTATAGTCGGTATTCACGGGAGCCGTCAGACTGACACAGATAAATCTTCTACTACCCGAGGGATCGCTCAAGACGTTCGTTTCATTCGTCGTAGCTATAAACGAGGCATAACGT
>Ga0247610_10004391_pt1 | contig 15106 bp, 11 predicted proteins | sample 174DNAGHGhighgp2_FD_193483 | JGI IMG/M metagenome (GOLD analysis project Ga0247610, IMG submission 193483) | Sheep rumen microbial communities from Palmerston North, Manawatu-Wanganui, New Zealand - 1742 DNA GHGhigh gp2 | ecosystem: Host-associated > Mammals > Digestive system > Stomach > Rumen... | reverse complement strand
CATCTCATTGAGCTCGACGATGATCTTATCCGCCATGCGGCAGATAGTCGGCATGATGCCTACTCCGGCAGCCGGCACGATCGTACCGTCTTCGCCTACATACGAAGCCTCGATAATCGCCCAGTTGGGTTTGGGCAGGAAGCCATAACGCAGGTCTTGCGCCATGTGGCTCAGGTGCATGTCGAAATAGTGGGTACCCTCGGCATTGATCTCCTCACGCATGGATTTATTGGACTGATACGGCGTACGGAACTCGACGGCGTGGGCACGTGCGAGCGCACCGTCGCAGCTATCACCCATCGAAGCACCTGTCTCCAGTCCTACTCGGAACGGCTTGCCTTCTGCGTGCAGACGCTCTGCACGTTGCGCCAAGGCAAAAGGAACGGCCTTGGGCACTCCGGTAGCCGTGAAGCCACCCATGCCCAAGACGTCACCATGTTGAATCAATTCAGCCGCTTCTTCAGCGGTCATAAATGGTAAAGCCATTTTATGATTTCAAATTTATGATTTCAAATTTATGATTTACTCTGCTTTGCCGTCGGAACCGAGGACGTTGATGATCTTATGCTTGTAAAGCTCCTCCATGAGGTCACGAGCAGGACCGCAGTACTTACGCGGATCGAACTCACCCGGTTTCTCTGCTAATACCTTACGGACAGCAGCGGTGAACGCCAGACGGCTATCGCTATCGATATTGATCTTGCATACAGCAGACTTAGCAGCCTTGCGCAGTTGCTCCTCAGGAATACCTACTGCGTCTGGCAGTTTGCCTCCGTACTTGTTGATCATATCTACATACTCCTGCGGAACGGAAGACGAACCGTGGAGAACGATGGGGAAGCCCGGAAGCTGCTCCATGACTGCATCCAATACGTCGAAAGCCAATGGAGGAGGAACGAGACGTCCGGTCTTCGGGTCACGGGTACATTGCTCCGGAGTGAACTTGTACGCACCGTGGCTGGTACCGATGGAGATAGCCAGGCTGTCGCAACCGGTGCGGGTAGCGAAATCAACTACCTCTTCCGGCTTGGTATAGTGGCTGACAGCCGACGAAACCTCGTCTTCCACGCCTGCGAGCACGCCGAGCTCAGCCTCAACGGTTACGTCGTATTGGTGAGCGTAGTCCACTACTTTCTTGGTGAGGGCGATGTTCTCCTCATACGGCAGCGACGAAGCGTCGATCATAACGCTGGAGAAACCGAAGTCCACGCAGCTCTTGCAGAGTTCGAAGCTATCTCCGTGGTCAAGGTGCAAACAGATCTGCGGGTGTTCCCAACCGAGTTCTTTAGCGTACTCAACGGCGCCCTGAGCCATGTAACGAAGAAGTGTTTGGTTAGCGTAGTTACGCGCACCTTTGGAAACCTGAAGAATAACCGGACTCTTGGTCTCAGCCGAAGCTTTGATGATAGCCTGGAGTTGCTCCATGTTGTTGAAGTTAAATGCCGGGATAGCATAGCCTCCCTTGATAGCCTTGGCAAACATCTCACGGGTGTTCACAAGACCTAATTCTTTGTAACTTACCATAGTTTTAATTGTTTGATATTGTTAAAATTTGTTTGTTGTTATTAGTATAGGGCACTTCCAAAAATTCCACTTTTTTAGTTTTACCCATTTAAATTAAACATTTGGCACTATTATTTCTTTTTGGCCGCGATGATGAAGTACGCAATCAGCGCAACATATGCCGCTATTCCAACGAGAGCAGCGCTACCGCTACCAGCCCACTGCGTCAAATAACAATCGGCTCCGCAGAACTTGACAATCGCCGAAACGACACCCATTAGTGCGCCACCGGCTATGAATCCTGAAGCAATGAGTGTTCCTTTCTGCTGATGTTTTTCTCCTACAAACCAGGAGATTAGTCCACCTACCAATAGAGGTGTATTTAAAGGCAGCGGAATAAACATACCCAAAGCGAAAGGCAGCACAGGTACGCTCAACTGGCTGAGTATCAGCGCCAATACGGCACCAGCCAGATACAGCATCCACGGTGCTCCCTGTCCTGACATCAACGGTTCAATCACCGCCGCCATGGCGTTTGCCTGCGGCGCCACCAATGCATTCTCGCCTACAAAACCGTAAGTCTTGTTGAGAATAATCATCACACCTCCAACAGTGGCAGCCGAAACAAGCGTACCCAGGAATTTCCATGTCTCCTGTTTGCGTGGAGTGGAACCTATCCAATAGCCAATTTTCAAGTCTGTAATGAATCCTCCTGCCATAGACAAGGCGGTACAAACAACCCCGCCGATGACCATAGCACCTACCATGCCGCTGGCACCTTTCATACCTACAGCCACAAAGACCACACTCGCGACGATAAGCGTCATTAGCGTCATACCGGACACAGGATTAGAGCCGACGATAGCAATCGCATTGGCTGCTACCGTGGTAAAGAGGAAGGCTATGATTGTTACTACAAGAAAGGCAACCAATGCCTGCCAGAAATTATGCAGGACTCCGACAAAAAAGAACACCAACGTGCATATTAACGCCACTGCAATCGCCACAACGAGGAGCTTCATGCTCAGGTCACGCTCCGTGCGTAGCAGCTTGGTTCCCTGCGATTTATCATTTTGTCCTTTGGGAGCAAGTTCTTTCTTCGCCAGTCCTACGGCACTTTTAATCACGCCCCATGAACGTACAATTCCTATCAATCCCGCCATGGCGATAGCGCCAATGCCGATATTGCGTCCATAGTCGGTAAACAACACTTGTGGATCGGTTTCCGCCATTCCCGGCATGGCTCCTAAAACAGGCAACAGTACCCACCATACGAATAAGGAACCTGCACAAATGATAGCTGCATATTTGAGACCGATTATAAAACCCAAACCAAGTACGGCAGCAGAAGTATTAATCGAGAAAACCAGTTTCGTTTTCATCGCTACCGTCTCTCCCCATTGGACCATGCGTGTGCTTAACTGCTCTGTCCATAAGCCGAACGTACTGACGACAAAGTCATACAAGCCTCCAATAGCCGCAGCCCATATAAGCGGTTTCGCAGCAGAAGAGGCCTTCTCTTCCTTTGTACTTGGTACTTCGTCACTTTGAACCTCATTGCTGATTAGCACTTGTGTTGTGGCTGTCGCTTCGGGGAAAGGATACTCGCCGTGTTTCTCCTGGACAAAATACTTACGGAAAGGTATCAGAAACAATATTCCAAGACAGCCTCCGAGCAACGACGAGAAGAATATCTGTGTGAAAGTGACAGTCATCTCCGGGTACTTGGCTTGCAAGATATACAATGCCGGAAGCGTGAAAATCGCTCCTGCCACAATAACTCCCGAACTGGCACCTATTGACTGAATCATTACGTTTTCACCCAAAGCGTTTTTGCGCCCGAGTATAGAGGACAAACTCACAGCAATGATAGCGATAGGGATAGCCGCCTCAAACACCTGACCGACTTTCAGTCCAAGGTAAGCAGCCGCAGCCGAGAAAATAACCGCCATCAGAACACCTACGCTGACGCTATACGGAGTCACCTCGGGGTAATCCTTGTCGCCACGTAGAATCGGTTGGTATTTCTCACCCTGTTTCAAAGGTCTGCCGGCATTTTCTGGTAAATTCATAAAAACATTTACTTTTTGTTGTTATTTTATCATCTGTTTGCTATAGCCACATTTGATTTCTGCTATTTCTTCATTTCTGCAGCATGATGTCCACGGATGAGGACATGGTGGTTATGGATAGGCGAGGTAAGGAAGTACTGCGCCACTTCGGGCGTCGCTTTTATCCAAACCTGCGTGCGGCATAAGTCTGCTTCGAATTGGCAACGCTCAAGCTCTACATCCACCGCTAACAAGCGTTTCAGGTCAGCACTCAGTTTGACCAATGTATAATCGCCCGTCGGCAGGTCACCATGAATGGCGACTCCTATGCCCGACTCGAAATGGGTGGTGAACTCATGTTTCTCAGTCATGCGCAGCGGTAGCGTACAATGCGCAAACAGCATTTCTCCATCTGCTTTGATACGGGCAGGATTTACCTGGAAACATAATTCTCCTGTCCGTTTTTTGCAAAGCATCATGGTCAGCAAAGTGGGTATATCTCCCTCACAAGCGGCCGGAATACCTTCGTCATTCAGTTTGCTCAACGCTATACATCCGGTGTTCTTCACCGTGGTCAGCAAGTCGAAACAACGCAAGGTCACGCCCTGCAGGTTATATTTTTGTACAATCTCTTTCAGCCGCTCATAAATAGCCTCAGCGCCTTTCATACCCGGATCCACTTCGCCTAAAGAAGTCATTTCTTCAATAGGAATATCCACGAGTTCGATATTCATCGTGCGTAGCACCATCTCATAATCCACATGGGACGAAATGAGCCAATCGGAAGGAAATCCAACCACACCCAACCTCTGTGGTTTGAGGTCATTTGAGGTCGTGTGAGGTTGTTTGAAAGAAGTTAACACCGACTCTGAAGGCTGACTGATTACGGACAAGCGGTTGTCAGTATCTATAGCGGTATCTTCCGCAGACATCATGACCTTTCCCACGCCGTTATGCTGACGGATATAACTCAGAATCTCCAACGAAGCCGCCAATGAGTTGCTATGCCCGCTGACCATCAGAAAAACCGGTTTGTGAAGGTCAATCAAGCCGTCTTCCACCAAATGAACGAACTTCGCTTCGGTTCCTCCAGTCAGCACAGCCACTACTTGGTTCGCACGCAAGAACGACTCCGGCAATACAAAAGGTACAGCCAGCGCCTCACGGTGCATTTCGGATGAAAGTATATGTAACAGCATTAGTCTCTCCAGAATTTAGCCGCGTGGTGACCTTTGATGAGCACGTGGTGGTTGGACAAAGGAGATGTAAGCAGGTATTGGCTTACTATTGGCGTGGACTGAATCCAAATCTGCGTGCGGCAGAGGTTCTTCTCATACTGGCAATTCGTAACGGTTACGTTGACCGCCAAGAGACGTTTCATATCGTGACTCAGTTTGACCAGCGTATAATCGCCTGCGGGCACTTCGCCGTGAATAGCCACACCTATCCCCGATTCGAAATGTGTAGTGAACTCATGTTTCTCTGTCATGCTCAGGGCGATGGTACACTTGGCAAGAAGTATCTTTCCGTCCGGCTGAATACGTGCAGGATTCCCCATAAATCCGGGTTCTCCCGTCAGTTTCTTACATGCCATCATGGTCAGCAGTACGGGTATATCACCTTCACAACCGGCAGGAATACCCTCGTCTTGCAGTTTGCTAACAGCAATACAACCTGTGTTCTTGCAAGTTGCAAAAAGGTCGAAGCAACGTACCGTTACACCATCGAGTTGATACTTGGCGACAATCTCTTTCAAGCGGCCATAGATAGCCTCTGCGCCTTTCATACCCGGATCCACCTCGCCAAGACTTGACAACTCGGTGAAAGGAATATCCACCAGTTCGCAGTTCATCTTATCCAAGACTTCTTTGTAATCCACCTGCGAAGCAATCAGCCAGTCAGACGGCTTGCCCACTACACCCAAACGTTGCTTTTTGTCGTTATGCAACACTTTCTCACGGGGAGCACGCGTCAACGAATCCGTTTCGTTGGTATCGGGGAAAATAGTGTCTTTCGGATGCTGCATCACTTTCGCGATACCGTTACGCAGACGGATATAACTCAGAATCTCCAGAGCTGCGGGCAGAGAGTTACTATACTCACTGACCATCAAATATACAGGCCGCTTCAAATCAATCTTTTTATCGCGAACCAATTCCACGAATTGCGCCTCTGTTCCGCCGGACAGAACAGCGACCACTTGATTTTCTTCTACAAACTGATCCGACACCTTGAACGGCATATCGGATACCTCCGTGTGGAGAGCTGAACATAATGTGTGTAACATAGAAATTGTATTTTGAGGTTATTGTAATAGCATTATTCCTTCTTTTTCGCAACGGGCTTTTTCTTCCTCCGCCCATTCGCTCACTTGTACTTCACCGATGTGGCGTTTATGCAGCAACACCATACACAGTCTCGACTGCCCTATTCCGCCGCCAATGCTCAAAGGAAGAGTATTATTGAGCACCAAGCGATGATACTCCAGTTCCGCCCATGCTTCATGCCCCGCTTGTGCCAACTGACTCGCCATCGACTCTGCGTTGACGCGGATACCCATAGATGACAACTCAATCGGCTTACCCAACTCCGGATACCATATCAGTATGTCCCCGTTCAACGCCCAGTCGTCATAATCCGCAGCACGGCTGTCGTGTCTTTTGCCATCTGACAGCACTCCGCCTATGCCCTGAATGAAGACCGCGCCTTTCTCTTTGCATATCGCATATTCACGTTCTTGCGGAGTCAAGTCAGGATATCGTTGCAGCAACTCCTCCGAGGTGATGAAACAGATCTCTTTCGGCAAAAAAGGCTTCAACTCCGCGTAGTGCTCACATACGACATACTCGGTATTGAGCAGTACAGCATAAATGCGCCTAACCGTCTCATGCAGGTAATCCTCTGTGCGCTCTACCGGCGTAATCACTTTCTCCCAATCCCACTGATCGACATACAGACTATGAATATCGTCCGGCGTTTCAAAGGTACGCAGCGCGTTCATGTCGGTATAGATGCCTAATCCGGCAGCTGAGCGTATATGCCATAGTTTCATCCGTTTCCATTTGGCGAGCGAATGGACAATTTCACATTGCCTATTCAAGGCTGGTACAAAGAAACGTACCGGTTGCTCCACACCCGTCAGATCATCGTTCAAACCATGCCCGGATTCCACGAAAAGAGGCGCCGTAACCCGGCGTAGCCGCAGCATCGCGGACAACTGTAATTGGAAGGTATCCTTTACTAATTTGATGGCGTGTTCGGTCTCTTGTACTGTCATTATATGCCTATTCTACAAAATTCGCTGCAAAATTACAAAAAAAAAATCAAATATGCAAGAATTTAATAAAAAATTATTAAATTTGTCGTTTTCAGCCCTTATCCGAAACATTATTGGGCATAGGGCAGACAGATGAAACAAGGATGGTTGGTAAATATTTCTTTTAGGGATCAATAAAACCGTATTGGGGTCAAGTTTGGCATAATTATTTTTGCGGTATATAGTATTAATTATCAAAGATTTATGCCATTTTTTCAGTTTGTGACAGTTTGAGGCAGTTTCTTAGGTAATCGTAGGCTGAATAACGCACTAATGACGTGGTAATAACGCGGTAATAACGCGCTAATCACCCGCTTTTTTGTGGTAAAAAGGTGATAAAAAATCCTACAATATGCAGATTAATGGATGGTAACAAAAATAGAGTCCACCAAAAAATGATGGACTCTAGACACCCAAAACTCACCTAAGATCAACCGGAGACGTCCGTAATGCGAATGACATGCGAACGTGAATGACAGGTAGTTGGCAAATTAATGATAGGCAGTTGGCAAGTTAATGGGAGGAATTAAGAAGATGAAAAGGGTAAAGATTTGCTATCTCATTTCACCGGTAATGCCATATTTTCTGCCGTCCGGCATGAGGATAAGCATACTTCCGTTGTCTATTATTTTGCGTATAGTTTCGGAAGTATTGTCTATCGTATTAACCGCATCAGCAATATCATAGTGGCAGTCCTCCGGATCAGCGGGAATGTTCTTCAAAGGCTCAATGGTCTTAAACTGCTTCCATAACGGAGCTGAACTATAGTCAGTTATACTCTGTTCCGGTACATACAACTTGATATCGTCATTGACATAGAAGGCATTGTACATACTTGTCACTATGGGCGGTGTAACAGCCTTGCAAACCACTTTTTTAATGGTGGTATTAAAAGATACCGCATCCTGTAGTAGTGAGTCACATGTTTCTGGTAAATAAATGGATGTGAGCGGCGTATAAGCACAAGCTTGTCTATCCATGACTTGTACGCTATCCATGATTAGACAAGTAAGGGCTTCGCAGTCATACAGTGCAAATTTAGGAATCACTTTCAAACCACCCATATCCACCTTTGTTAGTTGCTTGCATTGAAAGAACACTTTTTCATCAGCCCAACGAATTGCTGAAGGAAGTGTAACTTCATGCAGTCCCGTATTGGAGAATGCTCTAAAACCGATACTGTCCAATGAGTGCGGCAAATCAATCTCATGTAATGCTGTATCATTCTCGAACGCGGCTACTCCTATCACTTCGACTCCTTCGGGTATAATCACTTTTTTCAGCTGTGTCATGCCGTTGAGTGCTCCGCTATCCCAACCGGTATATAAATGCCAGTTATCCCCCAAAGCAGTACTTCCTTCAAGCAGTCGAAACTCTTCAATAGTTTCAATGGAACTATAAAAGAGCATAGAGGGAATATAGGTATCACGATGGCACATCATCTCTGCATATTGTATTTCCTTACAACCAGAGAAAGCATTACTGCTTCCTCCACTGGTATTCCAATACGGGGTTCCCTCTATATATACACGGGCTAAATGCTCATTTCCTGCAAAACAGAAATATCCTACGGTATCTATATTGGCAGGAATACGTATTTCTTTCAAATTACAATTACGGAATGCTTCATTTCCTACATACGACAATTTGTCAGGGAATGTGATTTCTTCAATGCCGGAATTATAGAAGGCGGCATCATGGATTTTGGTGATAGAATTGGGCAATGAAATCTTTTTTAACGCCTTACAATCACTAAAAGCCAATGCGCCGATAAACGTAATTCCTTCGTGCATATCCACGGTATGAATATTTTGGCAACCATAGAAACATTGATCGGGAATGAATGTACTGTTGTCTTTGAGTTCAATCACCTGTAATGCGTCCATATTATTTCCCATTATAGATTTCATTAATGGCGTATATTCATTGGCTGTAAGTCGTAATGTCGTTAAACTTTTACAGCCATTAAACACGCTGTATTCTATGTTAGTGTGGGCGCCATTGATATAGACCTTTTTCAATGAAATACAATCTGCAAATGCACTGGTTTCAATAGTTGTAATATCATCCGGAATGGAAATCTCGTCCAAAGAAACACATCCTTGGAATGCATGCTTACCAATCTTGTTTAAATTCATAGTAGGAAAATCAAACTCCCTCAAGTCTATACAGAAACGAAAACAAAAACTTGGAATTTCTTTCAAAAGCGGACAAGTGCAAGTTACATAGTCCATATCTTCGCATCCTTCGAAAGCGCTTTCACCAAGTTCTACCAAGAGTGGTGGTAAAACAAATGCCTGTAAAGATACGCAATTGTAAAAAGCCATATCCTCAATAGTGGTCGCAAAAGGAAAGAGCGCAGACACAAGTAACGGACAACTGCTAAAAGCACTTGGTCCTATATAAGTTACCAATTCACTTTCTATGGCAACAATAGATGTATTACTGAAAGCCGATTGTTGTATTTCGTTGATAGGTCCAAGGTTAACGGAAATAATGTCCGTCTGCTGAGAAAAAGCTCCTGCTCCAATGATAGTAGGAGTATATGATTCTAATTTCTCAATTGTTTTTATCCATTCTTTTTTCTCTTCTGACCATATGCTTTCTCCCCATATAGTATCATACACTACATCCGGAATAGTGATAGAATGTAAATTGGAATTATATCTTCTCTCAACCTTGCACTCTCTGGTCTCATCATCCGCGTTGTATTGCAATCCGGCATAATTGAATACACAATATTTTGCATCTACATGCACACATAGGCATGAGAAGAACACAATAAAAAGTAGAAATCTTTTTTTCATTTCTGTTTTTCTTTTTTATTCCGCCTACTCACTTATGGCTTTTCGGCATACTCCTATTTTTCTATTATTTTTTGTCAACAAAGTAGATGACAATTAAATCATAGAGCGGGTAGTCTTTGTATTCGACTAAAAATTCCACTTCTCCGGGTAGCTCGTCGGGAAACTGAATACCTAACTTGGTATTTCTGTCCACCCAACGGACTTTGGAATCCGTATCATCATAGCCTTTCAGATTATAAATACCATACAGTTCACCCACGGAGTCGTCCTCATTCAAGGCAAAAACTCTGCATTCAAAATTCGAATAAGAGGTATGATTAACCACCTTGATCTGGTTATAACGCTCCTCTGGACCATTAACCGTAAAGGACATTGGGTTTTCAGACATAACCCTTGTTGTCACCATAAGTGCTGCCAAAAGAAAGAAAAATTTACGCATATCTATTGGATTTGTTTGGTTACACGGAAGGTATAGTATTTCTGGCAGAAATAACTGATTATCACCGTAATGAGAGTGACAGCTATTTTGCTCGGAGTAGGATACCACCCCAGACTCTCAACGCATAACTTGAGCCCGAAATAGTTGATTGCCAGATTGATTGCGACGATAAGCGTATAGCGCCCTAATTGTCTGACGCCGTGCAGGTTAGAACGTGTAAATGTGACATATTTCTGCAGCCAAAACCCGGTCAGCAACGTAATCGGAAAAACTATGCACAATGTGGCTATATGGGGAGTAATCGCCTGATTAATAGACAGATGACAAATATCAAATGACACATTGACTATTTCGTGCCCTATAACAAAGTTATACACCAGGAAATAAAGTACCCAGTCAAGCACTAAGTTTCCACCTCCGCAGGCAGCATAACGGAACAACTGCTCGGACATGATTTTCCGGAACGGCGGATAGAAAAAATCTATTATTTTCGTTATTATTTGCGCGAGTTGGTTCATTATTTTACTTCGTCATTCAAATGGCGTGCAAAAGTACAAAAAAAATCCGATATATGCAAACTTATACACAAAAAAAGAGTGCCTCGGCACTCCTTTTATGCAAAAATCCGTCATTTTTCTGCTTTCGGACGACTTAAAGCGTCACTTTGTCAACCTGAATAGGTTTGTTGGTGTCCGGGTCGGCAACGTTGAGAACGACGATCAGCCCTTCGAACGAGTTGTTGGTCTCTTTGCGTATACGCTCTACGCCATTCGCAAAAGCGTCTTTGGCACGCTTATCAGCGTTCTTGCGTGTGTCCTTGAAGATGATAGAACCTTTTTGGTCAGATACTTTCTCCATCTCCTCGTTGATGATAGGCAGACCGTGCAGTTCAAATTCAGCGGCAAAGGTACAACTTTTTTTTTGATATATGCAAAAAAAATCGCCCCTAAGGACGATTTTTTTGTATAATTCCACGAATGAAATATTATCTTACTTGTGCACCGGTAGCGTTGAAAGCCTTGCCATCACGGATGATGAAGATCTGTCCGTTGAGCATGATTTTCTGCGTACCTTCTACTGTCGGGATGATTTCCTCAATACCAGTCGGTGCGTTTGCAGGAACAATCTTGAGTGCCTTGATGAACGCTCCGGCTGAAGGTTCTTCATCTTTGATCTGAGCAGCAATATGCGCAGGAACTGGCGAAGCGATGAGTGCGTGCAGATAGATCACTACATGCGTCGGAAGAACTACATCGTAAGCCACTTTGACCCAACCTAACTTGTCTGATTGGGTAACGACGATAGCTGCTTCGCCTTCTAATTTCACTTTCAGCGAATAACCCGGCATCGTCATACACTCAATGAGTATCTCACCCTTTCCAGCCGGTACATCAAAGGTCAGTGAGCCCGGTAAGAAACTTACCCATACACTGGATCCCGGAACAACGCTCTCCATAGCCGCAGCTACTTGCTCGTCGGTGAGAGAAGTGGATATCTCGAGTTGTCCTGTTTCTTTGTTATACCTGTTTTCGGCGTTAGTACTGAAGAAGACGTTCTCGTTGCCGTATGGATCTTCTACAGCGAAATCAATAAGGGTCTCTTCTTCATCCGAAACAACTACCGATTTCCAACCTATCTCTACAATCGGAGCAGGTTCCGATTTTTCCTTACCTCCTATAACAAAACCGTGAGATGTTACTTGGAAGGACACGTTCTCCGTGAGAATTCCTATTCCCTCAAGAGGCTTGTCTTCTTCATTATAGATATTGAAATTCATGCAACGGATGGCATATTGTGTTCCTTCTGCATAGAGATAAGCTCTACCCATACTCAAATCGCCATCAAGCACAATAGCAGATGGAACACCTTTTGCACGGATGGCTACATTGGAGAATTTCAGATAAGAACCATGGATAGCCGTTCCTGTAGCCTCCAGTTTAAGCGTATCCAACGTGGTTTCACTGAAAATAGCCACAGAGGAACTTGACTCAATACATGTCTTGGCTCCTTTTATTGAGCACACGCCGCTTACCTTAATCTCAACGGATTTTTCAGACTTGATGACGCCTTCTTTTATTTCGTCACTCATGCCGGAAACATCCACTTTCCAATCTTTGATATGAAGCTGATGACCTATCCATTTCACTTTACCACCATTACCCAATATATCATCTGCATTCTTTGCGGTTATTTCCGTATTAAGGACAGTAACTCCCAATTTGGTTATATGCAACGTGTAGTCCACAAATGCTTCATTAAACGTATCATTTCCTTCAAACATTGCTCCTATTTTGACATTTCCTTCTTTCTTTGGTGTCAATAATCCATCCTCGGAAAGTTCTACCACATAAGGATCCTCCACAACATATGTTACAGGCACTTTATAGGGGTTTGCCAAAGGCAATCTCTGTACAGGGAAATTAAGATACGTATCTTGGTAACCACTTTCGAAAGCCAATTTCGGGTCTTTCTTTACCACATGCAACGTATAATGGGCGCTTTTTCCTGCATACTCTTCGGTCTCGTCAAAGATAGCAGTAATCTGTGTGGTTCCTACGGCTAACATGGTTACGTTTCCTGATTTATCCACTGTAGCCACCTCAGGATTACTGGATTCCCAACGACTGATGGTAATATCGTCGCCAAGAACTATTTTCGGCAAACGCTGAACCACATTACTTACGGAATCAGTTACTTCATTAGGAGTGAAATGGAAAGCCACCGGTTTCTTCACGCGTAATAAATAGGACATAGCTACTCCTTCCCAATTGTCATTTCCAGGCCAACTAAAGCTGATAGTAGTCTCACCAAGGTTCGTAGCTACCACTTGACCATTCTCATCAATCGTAGCTACTTCAGGATTGGAAGATTGGAGATTCAGTTGATTTTGAGGTACTTCTTGATCTACAAAACGGATAGACTCCTGTTTGAAATATTTGTAGCGTACTACGCAAGGAGGCGTCCAAACAGAGCCGCTTATGCTACCATCTTCTCCGGTAGTTATACCATCTGCTCCGGGAGTCAACGCTGCAGTGTACTCGCTTACAGGTTCGCCGTTCACCATAAATCCTGCCACAGGAGTTCCTTTTTCTACCGTGTAATGAATCACGTGGTTTGAGGAACAATCCTGCTCTCTGTTGCTTTCTGTGTACGTCAAGTCGGCTTTTCCAGTGCCTACGAAATAAGCACCACGACCGCTCGCCCAAACAACATCCGGATTAGTGGACTGAATAGAGTTGTAGTCAAGCGATCCTACTTTTGAACGTTGGGGAATTTCACCTTCACCGACATGGACGGTAGCGTTCACTTCATAAGCAGTACGGTCTTCTGCTTGGCCCGGAAAAATCACCGGAGTGAACTCGCATTCATCTGCCAACATGCTTTGAGGCATGATTAACAACGCCATGAGCGCCATACTAAAATAAAAAGTAATTTTTCTCATAACTTTAAAAATTTGGTTAATAAATAGGGTTAATTAGTAATCATATTTGCAGAAATACGGCAGGCAATTATTGTTCTACTAACTGGATTTTATGCTGTTTCTAATTGCACAATATTTTAAATTTCGCTGCAAAATTATATAAAAAATTTCATATAAACAAATTTTTTTCCTGAAAATCGACAATAAAATGCATTTTTATTTGCATAATTCAAAAAAAAGTAGTACTTTTGTCGCCGCTAAAGAAATAACGTGTTGTTAGAATGTTTGGTTGTTTGAACGAAAGTATGGTTTTACTTGGTACTAATATCCGAACAAGGACAAAGTCCGAAACAACATAAAACTAAAAAATTAAAATCATGGACGATTATCACCCTGAAAATGCAACAAGTACATGCCAAAAAATTTCTTGGGCAGCACTTCTTAAAGGATCTGAGTATCGCCCAGAGAATTGCTGAAACGATTGACTCCGGACCCACTATCGAAATTGGTCCGGGAATGGGTGTATTAACCCAATATCTCCTCAAGAATCCGAATATCCAACTCACCGCGATCGAAATAGACCGCGAGTCCGTTGTGTACCTCAAAGAATGGTACCCGGAGTTACACCTCATTGAAGGAGATTTCCTTAAATTAGACCTCAATATCATTTATCCCGAGGGCGAATTTAATGTCATCGGCAATTATCCTTATAATATAAGCAGCCAGATTTTCTTCAAAGTGTTGGACTACAAAGACCGTATTCCTGTCTGCTCGGGAATGATTCAAAAAGAGGTAGCCGAACGCCTTGCGTCCAAACCAGGCAAGAAAGCGTACGGCATTCTATCTGTCTTATTACAAGCTTATTACAATATAGAATATTTATTCACGGTGGACGAACATGTCTTTAATCCTCCGCCTAAAGTCAAGTCGGCTGTTATCCGCATGACCCGCAATAAACGAAGACAACTCGACTGCGATGAAGAACTCTTCAAAACAGTCGTTAAAACAGCCTTCAACCAGCGGCGAAAACAAATGCGCAATTCTCTTCAACAGCTGGTAGGAAAGGGTAATCCAATCCTCGAAGAGAATATATTTACATTGCGCCCGGAACAGCTGTCCGTAGAACAATTTGTAGAACTTACTAAATTGATTGAAAATGAGCGAAATCAAAATATTCTATAAAGATAAGGAGAAAATAAAAGTAGCACGGTCTATCTCCGCACTCAAGGAACTCGACAAAAAAGATATCATCTGGATTGATTTGCTCGACGTTTCCGATAAAACAGAGGATACTCTTGAGGGATTCCTCAAAATTGATATTCAGGAAGATGAAGAAATGGAAGAAATTGAGCTCTCGTCTCGTTATATTCAAACGGATGACAGCATCGTTGCCAACTCTAACTTCTTGAAAAACAATTTTGAGATGGAACCGGTCAACTTCATCCTCAAAAACGGTATCCTCGTGTCTATACGCGATAACGAATTGGACACGTTCAACGAAACTTTCAAGAAAATATTTGTTAACACCCGTAATTTCCCGACAGGATATCACGTGTTAGTTGCGCTTTT
>Ga0247610_10004389_pt1 | contig 15107 bp, 9 predicted proteins | sample 174DNAGHGhighgp2_FD_193483 | JGI IMG/M metagenome (GOLD analysis project Ga0247610, IMG submission 193483) | Sheep rumen microbial communities from Palmerston North, Manawatu-Wanganui, New Zealand - 1742 DNA GHGhigh gp2 | ecosystem: Host-associated > Mammals > Digestive system > Stomach > Rumen ... | reverse complement strand
ACGCAAGCGTATAATAATCAAGAATCAAGTCAACCGCACTTGCGTCCTTGAGGATTCGGTTTTCTATCTCGGGCATTGGCTCGGGTTCGTTTCTTTTTTCAAAGTCCATGAGATCCAGATACGACGAAATTCTTAGACGGTTCTGAGGAGACAAGCCCATGGCCGTGGCATAGACCTTTGCGTTTCGAATAATCTCAGCACCACGAGGAATTCCTATAGACTCCAGATTATCCGGAATATAAGAGAATCCCATGAAATATACTCTCTGAGCATTTTTCAGGAATCCTTGATATTTTTCTTTTTCGGATTCATCGCGGTTCTGGCGCTTTTCCCAGACCGTTTCCATCCTCTTGGCAATTTCTTGATACTTGCCATTTTCTACAGCGCCAAAGGGAATTTTCTCAAGAGGTCCGATAAAGCCATTGACATGGTGTATTTGCATTTCTTTTATGAAAGCATGAGCATTAGAATCTGCATATTGTTTATCCGATGTCAAATACAAGAAGATGCAATATTCCAGAACGCGGTCATAATTAAAGGTAAGGAACACTGTTTGTTTTAAGATTTCTTCCCAATTGGGTTGCTGGTCTATCCGAGAAAGCAAATGCTGAATCCAGTCAATGTTGCCGAGCCATTGTTCCTTCTTTTTACCTTCACCACCTCTTACATAAGAGTTTTCCGACTCTTTTTCCGCCATAAGAATTTCACGGGCGATCAATCGCTTACCAAAGTCAGCCTCTTCTGATTTTTCTTGGCCTAGACGATTCTTTAAGAACTCATCTGTCGAAACCATCATCGAATGGCGAATACTTTTGGCAAAGGGAGCTATAGTTTCACTTATCTTGTTAGAAACCTTGACTTCAATACCATCAGCTTCAAAGCTGTATTGCCCGCCCGCCTTTCTTAAGTTGGCGTATTCTTGATATTTTCCAAAAAGTTCATAGTACAAATCAAATAAGTAAGAAGGAGGGCGGAACGATGGACTGTCTACGTTACTATCTCCATAATTGAAATTCTTCAACTTCTGCATCAGCATAGTGCCCGTAGGAAATCCGTACGGGACACTGCAACCGGCACCTATGACAAAAACATCAGACATCATTTTTTTTCGCCACTTTTATCGCCGTTTTTTAATTTTATCGCCATTCAGAATTTCTTGCTATAAAGACATTCGCATTACATAATTTGACATTTCAAAGTTTTATTTTGGAGGGGCAGGTTTTGGACTATCGTCCCAACAGTGCGGCTCGGTCATATCAATCTTCGTTTGCTGCGACTCTCGCCTTGTACTGTTGTCCCCTCGCTCGCACTACGTTGCTCGCCACCCTTTCTAGCGGGGACACCCCCGCAACACCCCGTTGCAGAAGCGATACATTTCATCAATTTCTCTGAAATTCCCTGCAAGCAGGCCATCATCATGTTGAAATCATCTTCAAAAAAATCTGCGGCATCCTTGATGATTGCACTTTTTGATTGTAAATTTTCACGAGCCTTTTTACACGATTCAGCATTCGTCAGATCATAATCTCTTGCAAAATAATGGACCAAATAATTGCGAGCATCGATAAACTTCGTGAATTTCTCTTTTGCATGGAGGAGTCTTTCCTCGCCTTCAATTTTATAATCAATTTTAAAAACAAGCAATCCTCTTTTTTCTGCATCATCTATATCCTTATCGCAGCGAGGCTTATAAATGGAGTCTAGCATTTCTGCACCAACAGGACCAAGTGGACGTTTATCATCTTTCTGCTTTTGTTCGACACTCCTCTTGACTACATTCAAAAGATCTTTTGGATTTTTCCCTACCCAAAAACCACCAGAATGCTTATGCATCCAACGTAATTTCAGTTCGATGGAATTGCACACATAAAGAAGCTTTCCCAAAAGTTCTAAAACTTGAGATTGAGCCATTTTCTCTATTTTGGGTAATTTGCTAGGCATACTCTTTTTTTATTGAAGACAACCTATAAATTCTATTACTTCACTTTCTTGGCTTTTTTCTTCGATTCTGATTCGAATTTTAGCTTTCCATTTTTTTCCACACGAACATTTGTTAAATCATTTGGAAAAGAATGTATAAGCAAGGCTTCAATAAAGCCAATTGCATATGATTTTACTGAGTATACCGAAGCATATGCAGCCACCTCATATAAATAATAAGGTTTCTTGTAAATCGTAATTCCTGAAGTTCTTTTAAATTTCTGTTGAACACTCCGTTTCCTATTGTAGGCACTTTTCATCTCTTGCCATAAAGTATTTTTTTCTGTTTTTCCTGCATAAATCGCCTCACCCATTGAATCATAAAAAATATAAATACCTTTTTGTTCTGGTGCACCTAGGATCTTTTTCATATCTTTAGCTTCAAAAAAATCCATTTCCTTTTGGTTAGAACCTGCCGATTCATCAGAAACTCTAATTGGCTCTAATTCAGCGACAATCTTATATGAGCTCAAAATAAGGGCCCTTGCCATATTTTCAACAAATGCTTTTGCAGCCTTCCCTCCTACCGAAGATCCATTTTTCCAATTGTTAAACATTGATATTTTCGCTTGTAACGGATTCGATTTTTTCTTCGATTTCTTTGATGATTTAGGCTTTTTTCCCTTTTCAGGCACAAGAAGCCTCGCAAGCTCATTTTCTCCTTTAATATTTAAAATTTCCTCAACTTTCTTCAATAATTCGCCAAATAATTCCCCTTTGGCCTTTTTTATAGTAACTATTTTTTTTTGAGCCATTTTATTGTCCTCCATATTTTATTCGATATAAGATTTCACTCTCTTAATAAAGAAGCTTTCCTGTTTTTCTAACATTTCAAAAGCTTCGCTATATGGAACATTCTCGTCCTGAACTACTCCAATATTCACTCCATCAATAACAAATTTTGCCTATTCGCTCGTAAGTGCGTCTAATTCAGCAGTCCATTTTTCATTTGGAGTCATTGAACATGGGTAAAGTAAGCCCGCCGCAACGAGATTCCCCATTTTAGAGAAATGTCCCGCATACATATGAATTTGATGTAAATCGTTTCTGTCCACGTCACGACCATTTCCGGTCATGTCCTTGAATTTGGCATCAAAAACAGCATATTTACCATTCTTTTCCATGACTAGGTCTGGATAAAAACTTCGTTCAAAGAATGTCGAACCTTTATAAACAGGCATTTCGTATTGACCATTAATATTCCAATCGGGGAAATTGTCCTGTAATATTTTTTCTAAATAAATTTCCCACAATTCAGAAACATCAACTAGAAAACCTCGAATTTCTGAATTAGACGATTTCGAATCAAATTGCAAACCATTTCTTTTTAAAATGATTTCTGCATACTTTAAAACCTTCTTATATTGAGCAAAAAGAGAATTTTGAATCGCGGGACACTTCTGTGCTTTCTGAATATCAGAATTTGTGACAGATTTACACGTCGCAAGCGGCTTTAATTCCTGTTCAAACTTTTTCACTTTTTGTACATTATACGCACTCTTGGAAAAGTTTTTTAACGCACAATATAAGACATTTACAATTTCTTTTGGAATCTGTTGTTCTCTATATGTCACACTCATTTTACCCAAAAAGGGTAAATCATTCTTTATATGTTTTGGAACATTTAACGATCCGCGATATTTTGAAGTTTGCATCTGAATTTTCTTATATTGACGCGGGAAACCTACTAAACGAGCCTTTTCATAAGCGTGCAAAAAAAGATATTCTATGATGTATGCAAAATAATCTTCATTCTGTTTGCTATCTGTTGAACGCAAAGACCCCGCATCTACATAAATATGATTTGACATATTTAACATTCTGTTCAACAAAACCTTTCCAAACTTTGGAACAATATGGAATTCTGCGACATCCTTGTCAAACGGATAATAAATCACACCTGCATACAAACCTGTTTGAACGTGATATTGTTCATTTCCATCATATGTTTTTTTATAAAATTTCAGCACCAACTGGTCATCTTCGCAAGAAAAAGACTTTCGTCTTATTGATGATATTATAAGATTCTTATACATCCCCTCATTTTGTAAGTCTTTTGATGAAATCGAAACAAGAGATGAAAAAAGCTTGTTTATTTTGTTACTTGAATATGATTTAACATCGCTTGGTTTCAGCGGATATAATTCGTTATAATCATTATTTGTCGTTACACTGATTTTCATCTAATTTTTTCCAACAAAGATTTCTCTTGCATCTTTTAAATGCTTAGAAATATCATCTTCTTCATAGAATCCTCTTAAATATTCCTTTAAAGTAGGCGACAGATAATCGTTGAACAAATTGGATCGAGCGGTCTTCGAAACACCCGTTTTTGATGCAGGAACTTTCATAAAATACGAATGGCCAAATTCATACGATTTCCCGAGACCAAGACCAGTTTTGCCATCTACTTTTTTCTTCCCAGAAATAAACTCATTTAAATTTTGACAGCGATCTATATACTCTTCAATATTCGTTTGATTGTTTTTAAAAGAATCTTCTATCACTTCATAGTCGCACACCATCTCTTTCCATCTAAATCTACGACGTAAAGCCAAGTCAAATGTATCGATGCTCTTGTCAACATCATTCATCATACCAATAAAGTGAACATTTTTAGGAATAGCAAACTTTACCTCATCCGTTTTTTCATCATAAACAAAAGCCAAATCAATCAACTTGTTTATTTTGGCTTCTATTTGTGTTCGTTTTTCTTCATCCTCTTTGTTTAATTCTAATTCAGCCTTCAACATCTTAATTAAGGATGTATGCAAGGCACTATTTTGTGTTAATTTAAGAATTTTCTTATTTTCTTCAGGTTTATTAGAATCCCAACGGTAATCTTTTTCTAAAAGAGACAATGTCTCTCCAAAAACCGTTGAAAGATTCGCTCTATTCACTTCATCTACAACAAAATAATATGTATTTTGAGGATCGTTTTTCGCCTTAATGCAAAAATTCTTAAATATACCATTTACAAATTCAAATTTTACGCTTCCATTCTCTGTTGCTCCAGTAGGCTTTAATCCATCAATAAAGTCTTCATATGTAAATGACGGATGAAATTGAGTAAAGCACACTTTGCTTTCGTCACCTTTCGTCAAAAAATCAAGAGAATTTTGTACAGTGAATGTTTTCCCTGTACCAGGAGGGCCATAAAGAATTACATTAGGAGCCTTTTCCGTAGTTAAACCATTTGAATTTCCCAATGTCCACAAAAAAGCAGAAACAACATGACGCCGTTCTTCTAGGCTTTTATCACTTAATAAATCTTCACCATCTTTCAAAAGGTTCATTGCAACTGTCATTATCGCATTGTTTTTTTCGAAAAATCCAAAATCTTCTCCAAAATCTTCCCTAAAGAAATATTCCATTAAGTTTTCAATAAACCTATCCACATAGAAGAAGCCAAAAAGTAGTTCTGAATATCCGTTATTAAGCACGACCATCTTACGAAGAATTTGAGATGCCTCAAAATGTTCAAATTGTTCACTTTTTTCTAAAGCAGCAATATTCTCAATTGTTTTTGCATCGACTATTTTTTTCAACAACGGTAAAATATTGTGCTTATATTCTTCATCTGCTTTTTGTTCATCAGCCTCATCAACTTCATTTTTGGGGCCATATTTGATATAATACTTATCGCCTTTACTATTCTTCTTTACCATATATTGATGCGATGACCCCGGCCTTGATGAACCAAATTGTTTTGTTTGACGTTCAAGGAAATTGCAAAGATATTTAGCATTCTGTGTTTTTATATTCGTATATTCCGTTAATGGCAATGAATTGCCGGATATTTTTCCAGCATACTCTTTCCATTGGGTAAGGCATCCTTCAGCCTCCTCTTTATTATAATCGGACCAATTCTGTTTAAATTTGTCAAACAAGTCCCTAAAAATTCGTTTCTGCCCATCATTAAGTTTGCAATTTTCTGAGATGTTTTCCATAAGATATCCCTTGTACCAATTAATTATAAAAGTTGATGTAGCATTGTTCAAATCACTACATATTGAAAATGTGCCCCTAGGTTGAGGAAAAGACTCGGCACCTCGATAAAATTGAAGAATCTCAACTTTTCGCCTCAAATCAAACCAATCAAGGTCATCATCAGTATTTTGGTCCATATAGGCATCACTTGTTATTTTTACCAGAGCCACAGGTTTTGCACCTTCTCTGACAACAACAATATCACCTATAGAAGGTTGGTTCCTAAAAGCATTCGCATCAGAGTTTGTTGAACCTACGCCAATAACAGTCTTTTCTCTCAAAATACGTTCAACTGTTTCTGAGCCAATAGCCTTATCTGGGCGTAACTGTATATGGAAATAATTAATCATCTTATTTACTCCTCATGTTGCTCTGCAATTAGGCTTTCTCCACCTTCTCAATCCTCCAATTTAGCTTGAAATGCTCAAAATACTTCTTCAATGCTTTAATTTTGTCATTTGTACTATTACATGTATTGACATAATATCCATTGCCAATAGGTTTCGAAGACTGAGGGAACGGGCCTTTTTTGGTAAGCGAAGGGACGCTAGGATTTTTGCAAACTTTATCCAATCCATAAATTCCAATAAGTTCCTTCATTGCTGCCGTAAGAACTTCTACAGCATTTTCATTCGCTATAATCGCTCCATCATCTTTAATAATCCGCATAGTTGAGGATGTTTTCTTTTTTTGCACAGCACGTTTAAATGGGTCTGTCGGAGTGTTAGGAGCAACATTTATAGAATCCGGAATAGTAAAATCATTACTGCCAGTGCTCCACATTTCAAGAATTTCTTTCGTCAAGTGAACTTGGCGTTCATAAATTCGTCTTTCGTTCCAATCAATACCCTTCTCGTAGATATTCTGAATAATATCCTCTTTAGTGATGTTTAGCGAAGCGAAATTTTTTACTCCCTTACGCTTTGGAGTTCCCTCCATTTTCACTTTGAATTCATTATTGCGAATAGCGGCATTCAATTTTCCATTCAGCAAGGTCATATTTCCCAAGGAATACACCATAAAATAACGTTTCCGCTTACCTTCATCAGCATCCGCAATTAAGGAACCATTAATATTTACATAGGGCAAATTGCTCCAATGCTCTTCCCATTTTTGAGGCATAATATGTTCAAGAGTGTATTCGTATAACAATTCTTTCACATCATACATAGGAGATTGACTACGGCGATTCAATTCTACCCAGAAAAGCAACAAAGTCGCTTCTCTGTTATTGATTTTAGAAAGCCCTTCTAGAATCTCGTCATTCGTAATCAATGCTGCCATTTCGCCGGCTTTTTCTTCATTTTTTATGAAGTCCAGGCAATTCTTATTATATCCTTGAGTACTTTCGTGATGAATCATTCGGCGAATAACAAAATTTTCAAGGTCTTTTAACCTAGCCAGCAATGTATCCTGATCTTTTTCATACTTTTTCAACAGGAACAATATATACGGAGTGAATGTTGTCAAGCCAAGTACATCAAGTATATGGAAAAGCCGCTTTACATCCTCATTGTAGGAATAATGAGTTGTCTTACTCATTTCAGGAACATGGTTTCGATAAATCTTGGCATAGTCAATAATTTTATTGATAAAACCTTTAACTTCGACTTCATTCCTCGTGCTAATATACTTCTTATATAAATCCGGAATATCTGTTAAAGTATGCTCGCTAGGGTCAAATATTTCTTCTATAATAGCAACGGCCTGGAGTAACATTTCACTGTTATCACGTTGAATACGGCCGACCGTTTTTTTCTTACTCCAATAGGATTGAGCATCATCATCTACACTAAAGACCTTATCCCAGGTGTTCGTATAAAACTCATAAACGCTTTCTTCGTCCTTGTCGTATTCCATTAATTTTTGGAACAATGCATTTTTAACAATGTCTGTCGATGTTAAACGAACTCCAGCACTATTGATTGTATCAAATATCTGCTGTTCGTGATCATCATCATCTAATGCGATAACGACAATCATCTTGTTTTCTTCATCCAGCAACCCATTGAAAATGTCACTCAAAGTATTTTGAGAACAGTCTTTAAGTTCATCATAAAAAAACTTATAACAGCACAGAATCCTGTGATTAGAATTATCATCTGCGACATCCAGGTTTTTCACTTCAGAATAATCAATAGAGGAAATACCTGTTGCAGATACAGACCCGATAACTTTCTCAAAATCGGGGCGATCAATTTTTGAATGTTTAACTTTTATATGATAAGCGGATTCTGTCTTTTTCTTTTTATAGAAAAGGGTACTTTTCATTGCATCCAATGTATTTGCTTTTGTAGCCTCATCGAAGCAATCAAAAATAGCCTTAATCAAAATGCTTAGTGTTGTCAGGCGTTGTTGGCCATCAATGACACTTACACGCGTTGTCGCTCCAAAAACACTAGCGCTTGGGTCGTTAATTTTTTTGAGAATTATCGAACCCAGAAAGTGCCTGCGATTCACATTCTTTAAATCTTCTAGGAGTTCAGCCCAGTTATCCTTTTTCCAAACATAAGCACGCTGAAAAAAAGGTATCTCAAATGTTTGAATTTCGCCCAAAAAGAGAAAGATTTAGATTCTGCTTTCATAGGTACTCCTTTATTTCCTACCCCAATTTTCCTTTCAGTTCCTGGAAGCTTTGCAGGGCGCTTTGGAGGTTTTCGATGATGTCGTCAGCAAGTTCGTCGGGAGAAGGGAGGTTGTCGAGGTCGGCGAGTGACTTGTCCTTTATCCAGAAAATATCAAGGCTTGTCTTGTCGCGCTTCAGGATTTCTTCGACTTTGAATTTGCGGAAACGGCCTTCAGGATTTTTCTTTTCATTGTAGGTTTCCTTGCGTTCAAAACGATTTTCAGGATTGTAGCACTTGATGAAGTCCTGCAAATCCTTGTCGGAAAGCGGGTTCTGCTTTAGCGTGAAATGGATGTTGGTGCGAAAATCGTAAATCCAGATTTCCTTGGTCTGCATTTCTTTGCTGGCGGGTTTCTTGTCGAAGAAAAGCACGTTCGCCTTGACACCCGGCTTATAGAAGATGCCCGTGGGCAGGCGAAGAATCGTGTGCAGGTCGGTTGTCCAGAGCAACTTTTGGCGGATGGTTTCGCCGACGCCACCTTCGAAAAGAACGTTATCGGGCAGCACGACGGCGGCCTTGCCGTTTGCATTCAGAATGGTATTGATGTGCTGGATAAAGTTCAGCTGTTTGTTGGAACTTGTCGCCCAGAAATCTTCGCGGTTATAGACCAAATCTTCGTCTTCGTTTTCGCCTTCTTCGTTGGTGAACGTGATGGAAGATTTCTTTCCGAAGGGCGGGTTGGTGAGCACGTAATCGACGCGGATTCCGGGGTCGGTGAGCAAAGCGTCGCCCTGGGTTACAGGCAGTTCGCCGTAGATGTCGCCGATATTGTGCAGATACAGGTTCATCAGGCAAAGTTTGAAGGTGTTCGTCACCAGTTCGTTGCCGTGGAAAGTCTTGTTCTTGAGGAATTCCTTCTGCTTGCGGTCAAGCGTGTAATTATTCGGGTCGGCGATGAATTCCTGTGCAGCAAGGAAGAAACCGCCAGAACCGCAACAGGGGTCGGCAATGGTTTTCATGGGTTCGGGACGCAGGCACTTGACCATGGCACGAATCAACGGACGCGGCGTAAAATACTGGCCCGCACCGCTCTTGACGTCTTCTGCGTTTTTCTGGAGCAGGCCTTCGTAGATTTCGCCCTTCACATCCGAAGACATCGAGACCCATTTTTCGCTATCGATCATGGACACGACGCGAGCAAGAATTGCGGCCTTGCTAATCTTGTTCGTGGCTCCCTTGAAAATCTTTCCCAGAATGCCGCCCTGTTCGCCCAACTTTTCAAGCGTAAGCTTGTACTGATTTTCGAGTTCAGAACCTTTCAGCAAAACCATATCGGACCAGCCATAGCCCTTGGGAATACCCGTATCGCGCTTGTAAGGCGGCTTGGAATATTCATCCGACATTTTTAAGAAAATCAAATACGTGAGTTGTTCCAGATAGTCGCCATACGAAACGCCGTCATCACGCAACGGGCCACACAAACTCCAAACTTTGGAAACGATAGAAGAAGACTGTTCGGACATTACTTAACCTTCTTGATAAAACGAGAATAATTTGAATAGCGAGTATATACACCTTCTGTACTTAACAATTCCGCAATACGGGCTTCTTTACACTTTGGATTATTGCTGATTTCTATAAACAAGCAAAGCAATTGCGTTGTAGTTATCAAGCACTGTCCACGTCCCTTACTTAATTTTTGCATTTGAGATGGAAAAACTTTTTCTTTTCTTTCTTCCAATGGTAGCTTTAAAAAAGCATTCACCAATCGAATTGATTTTGGGATTCTCTTTTCTGCCTCACGGAATTCTATTACCCATTTTTCCAACTGCATAGTATTTTCTTCCGATGCACTTTTAGTCAAACCTTTTATTTCTACAACAACATCAGTATCTTTGTATTTAGCGATAATGTCTGCTCGTCCTTTTATTGTAGGAAGCATTTGAAATCCTAATTTTTCAAAAACCTCTTTTACAGTATTTTCCAATTGTTCGCCGGTCGATGTAAAAAGCCCCTTATATTTTTTTAGTAAAGCGAGACGCTCATTTTGAGTATCAATCCGTTTCTGCAACTCTACTTTATCATTTTCAAGTTTTTGCAAACAAAGACGGTCTTTTGACTCCGTGAAAATATTATAGTTGTCAATCCATTCAGGAAATTCTTCAAGGCTATTTTCTTTTTTTCTTGTAAGATCATCAAATTGAACAATCCAGTCAAGAAGTGCGTTTATCTTCGCATCTTTTTCATCATCATAGAATTCAAGAAATTTAAACGAAGGTAAAAAGACGATCTTTCCTGATTTAATCGCAACGCTCCCTCCAACAACTCGATTTGTTCCCGAGATGTTTAATATTGGATGAATTTCTCGAAAATCAAGCGTCGCTTTATACCGTAATTCATTTTTAAACTTTTCATAAAAAGATTTATATGCTGAGTCAACCAATTCAAACTGGTCACCTTGTATTTCTTCTGTTCTCAACCAGCCATTCGCTAGAGGCAGAAATGAATACGGAGAGACCCATTCAGTATTATAGTTATTATAAGAAACTGATGACGCCTTCATTTTATAGCAACCAGGATTTTTATCCACTATTACATATATGTTTTTTCCCTGGTTAAGTAAGTCGAGTAATTGTTTTGAAATGAAAGAAAAGTCATTGTATATGTTAATTGATTGTTCTGCATTTAGTAATGGCTTACTTTCATGAATGTAATAGTCTTTTTGATAACACTTATTTATCTCTGTACTTCGTATAAGAACAATATCAAAATCCAGCAAGGATCTTTTGCTGTTAATTTCAATTTCTTCAAACGATTTTCTTCTTGTTAAATACCATTTAGTATTAATACCAATAATTCTTTTTTCTTTCGCCATCACAAGCCTCCTTCAAAGGCTTTTTTGAGAATGCTTTGACGCATTGCGTCGGCTTGAATTAAAGCGTCATTTACTGTTTTTTCGATACTATCACATAAAGAAAGACGTTGCTCTATTTCCTTCAATGTTTCTCTTTGTTCATCAACAGAACAGGATGGGAAAGGTAATTCTTTTATCATCCCCATATTAAGAACATCCATTGTTTCTCCATGAACTTTCTGTTTGTAAAGAGATTTCAAATACCCGCTTTCAAAATAGTATTTGAAGAAATAGGGTAACATTTTGCTAGGGTCCAATGAAATTTTAATCAGTCGAGGATTAATTATTCCGGCCTCACATTTTGGAGACAGAACTAAAACCTTTCCAACCGTTCCAACCAAACTAATCAAAACATCGTTTGGGGCAATTTTGCAAGAAATCAAATCTTCATATTTTGCCTGATTTATATAATAATTACCAATACTCTCATCGCCTGCAATGACTTGTTCCTGACCGTACACTTTATACCCCGAAGGAACATAAAATTCTTTTTTTAAAGCAGATCCAAATGGCCCTGCTTTTAAAGAATTTTTCTCCTTCTTTATAAACTCTTGTATAGGCCTCGCTTTCCAATCCTTTTGAATCTTATTTCGTTTGCGCCATATTTCCGTGAAATTACCTTCAAACGCTTCTTTCAAAACGGATTGGCGATAGACGGCTAGTTGTTCTTTGGTCTTTTTAAGAGTTTCAACAGCACTATCTAATTCAGAAAATAGTTCTTCAATCTTATTTACAATCCGCCTTTGCTCTTTTAGAGAGGGAACAGGCATATCTATATTCAACAAATCAGTCTTCGCCAAACTTGGAATAGTCGTAGATTTGTCTAGGTTTTTAAAATTAAAACATTTACAAAAATAAAACAAAAATTTTGGATTTAATTTTTCTCCAGGTTGAATGCCAAATGCGGTATCAACATTCCAAAAACGTTCTTCAACAAAAAAAGGATTGTTTATTGTCCCCTTTCTACCTACAACAGTTGAACCAGCTTCACATAAAAAATTTGTCGCCCTTCCAATTTCGCCGCCACTACCAATAATAGGATAGGCTCCGTCATCAGAAACAACTTCTTTTTGGTTTTTCCCATTAACAATGGATAAAACATCTTTCCATTTTTGAATTGTCCAATTCATTCTATTCATATATCAGAACGGCAAATCCTCGTCATCCTCTTCCCACAGGACAAACTTTTCCACTTCAGATAAAGGCCTCAAATCCTTGAATGTCCCATCAGGATTAACAGCACCATCCAAAATTTTTAAGGATTTCTTTATTTTCCCCTCTTGTTTTACATAATACCGATTACAGTCAAAGGATACTTCAATAGGACTTTCTGTTGTGAATCCGACTAACGTCATAAATTCATCTAAAGCATTAACATCTTTTGCAAAGAAAGAACATTGAGACAAGCCAAGATACCGTTTTATGGCAAACAAGACTCCATTGCAAGAAAAAATGGAGCTATCAAATTTTAAAAAGAATTCCGCTTTTTTCTCATCATATTCGGCAATTGATTTTTTTATCTGCGAAACTGTTTCCTGCAAATCGTATATCGTTTTTCCTTCCGTCAAACTGGCTTCTTTCTGAAGCAAAGCCTGCAACAATCCTGCAAACTGCTTTTTTAAGGTTTCTACAATCTGGTCAATTGTATCAAAAGGCAGGATAACATGATTTGTCACTTTCGCCCGCAAATCAGCTAAAAATTCATGAATTTTCAAATCATCCGTATAAGCAGACTTAAAATTACCAGACTCCCTATTCTTTATATAAGTCTCATTTTCAATATAAACATTGTTGGCAACAAAAACATATACTTTTTTCTGTGTTTTTATTGCATGGCGAATTTCATTCATTGTAATTGAAAAATCATTTGCAAGCGATTTTGATCCAAAATGATTTCCGACAATACAAACCACAATGTCACATGAACTCAGCTCTGTATAACAATCTTTTTCTAAAGGAACATTCTGCGTATATGCGACATCGGATCGCTCATGCATCACAGGTTCATAACCTATATTTCGAATGAAATCGCCAATAATAGTTCTGACTTGTTTTAAGTCATAATATGTGGAGCTGATAAACACTCTTGGAATTGACATTTAAACCTCCTATGCCACCAATTCAATGCTCATTTGGTGTAATACGGTTTCGTAATCTTCGCCGAACAGTTCAAAGAACCTGCCCAAGCCACCCATTCCGTCAAACGGACTGTAATCCAAATCGCGGGGCTCAACGCTCAGCGAAGTTATGATGTGTTCCTTGATCAGACGGAGCCACTTCATCTGCTCTTCGGTAAAGTGGACATCACCGGCGTTGCATTTCAGGGTCCACTGCATAAAGTTGTAATTGACGCGGTCGGCAAACGGCGCCAAGTTTTCAGAGAAACCCAGTTCATAGCGGATAATGGAAATCAAATCCACTATTTTCGCCTTTACGCCTTTCTTCACCTTTTCAGGATTCTTGATGGCATAGCAGTTCCACAGGCGCTCCGCAGTCACATGCTTCGCTGTAAGTTTGTCATAGAGCATGTTGAGTTTTTCAATGACCATCGGCCGGTCGGCATAAGCGTGGTCATAAATAATCCGCAAGGCAATGATTTCGTTCTTGTTCTCGTTGATAAACTCGCGGAAATTAGCAATCACCATGTCAGCGGCTTTTTCCTGGTCCGTATCAAAGCCAGCAAATTCCACACTATCGAGATTCACATTGTCAATGACTTGCTCGTGAACGCGACGGATATTTTCGATATATTGGCGGACATTGGGGTCGTAGAATGGTTTCACCGCCTCGCGAACGACTTCTTGCTGGTCTTTCCCTTGCAGGTAATCTTCGTCAAACGCATTCAAGAGATTTTCGGCAAGACTCCCTGCCGATTTCAAAACATATTTCTTGAATCCAGTCCGTTCATCTTCGGTCATCTGGGAATTCAAACGCACGAGCCTATTTGCAAGAGACGTCAAGGTGTCGGCATCCTTCGCGCCCATCGCCACATTCATCATCAATTCTTTCAGGCTGACGGTTGGCTTTCTTTCTAGCGGGCGAGTATCCGTCTTCTTGGATTTTGTCACGCCAACAGCATCCACAATCACGAAATGGTCCTTGTTCTCCGTAGCAGACGGAGTCACTTTCTGCAAGTCGTCCTTGCTCAAGGTTCGCGTTCCGCGGCCCTTCATCTGCTCAAAGTAATTACGGCTACGGACATCGCGCATAAAGATGAGGCATTCAATAGGCTTGACATCTGTTCCCGTCGCAATCATATCCACCGTTACGGCAATTCTCGGATAGTAACTGTTGCGGAAAGATGATAGTATGGATTCCGCCTTGTCAGCCTGGCAAGTGATTTTCTGGCAGAACTCATTGCCTTCGCCAAATTCCTCACGAACAATCTGCACAATATCATCGGCATGGCTGTCGGTCTTTGCAAAAATCAAGGTTTTGGGGACTTCCTTGCGGCACGGGAATAGAATCGTCGAGAGGCTTTCCCTGAAAGCCTTGATTACCGTCCGGATTTGACTGAAGTTGACAATATCCCTATCCAATTGGGACGGCTGATAATCCACCTCTTCGTCGAGCTGTTTCCACCGCTTTTCGCGAGACATCCTGTCACGGCATTCCACCTGTTGTTTCAGGATATGCCCGCCATTCTTGCCAACCTT
>Ga0247610_10004388_pt1 | contig 15110 bp, 7 predicted proteins | sample 174DNAGHGhighgp2_FD_193483 | JGI IMG/M metagenome (GOLD analysis project Ga0247610, IMG submission 193483) | Sheep rumen microbial communities from Palmerston North, Manawatu-Wanganui, New Zealand - 1742 DNA GHGhigh gp2 | ecosystem: Host-associated > Mammals > Digestive system > Stomach > Rumen ... | reverse complement strand
GATCCTCGACGGGGCAGTGAACCTCGCACCAAACCTCCTGGCCGAGGATGGCAGCGTGGCAATACGCGTGACGGCAGAAGTCTTCTCGAAGCAGCTCTGCTACCGCTACCAGAAGGCCATCGTCAGCACGTCGGCAAACATCAGCGGACAGCCGGCACCACAGACATTTGCCGACATCGACCCTGCCATCATCGATGCCGTTGACTATGTGTGCCTGTCGCGGCAGCGCGACACATCACGCCATCAGCCTTCGGCCATCATCAAAATGGGCATTGACGGCGAGGTCAAGATCATCAGGACATAGTACTGAGTCCACCATAAATAGTACTGAGTCCACCATAAAAAGTAAAGCATTGAGTCCACTTGAAAAAGTGTGTTGTACTTTCAGTTTGTAACCTAAACCCCGTAGGGGTGGCATACCACAGGCAGGGGTGGAACGCAGTGACGCTCGACCTCTGGTCGCTTCGACACTTCGAAGAACCCCTGCATCGGCAGTAAGATGATTCGAACCCCGGAGGGGTGACACAACATGCTGCTGTCTGGTGTGTCGCCCCTACGGGGCTGATTAACTGTTCTCTCACAGCTTGAGAAAGTCGAGTAAAGCATATATCGCCAAGGGGATGCACATACATCCCCAAGGGGATTTAACATCATCCCCAAGGGGATATGCTTGTCCCACGAACGTGGGATGATTGGCCCACGAACGTGGGACGATTGGCCCACGAACGTGGGATGATTAGCCCACGAACGTGGGACAAGTAAAACCATTAGGCGAGTAGTGTCCATCCCCAAGGCGAAACAGAGAAATCCCCAAGGCGAAACAGAGAAATCCACAAGGCGAAGCAGAGGACTCATCAAGGCGAAGCAGAGGACTCAACAAGGCGAAACAGAGGACTCATCAAGACGAAGCAGAGAAATCAACAAGGCGAAACAGAGAAATCCACAAGGCGAAGCAGAGGACTCAACGATGCGATGCAGAGGACTCAACGAGGGTCAACGCTGTGACACCTTTGCCAGTGCAAGGCGGCACAAGCGAGGTGTAACTGTCACGCCTCGAAGAGTCTGTCGAGGACTTCCGGGAAGTGAGCCATCTCCAGCTCGTGGACATGAGCAGCAATATCGTCGGGCGTGTCATCGGGCGCTACGGGGCAGCTGAACTGTGCAATTATCTCGCCTCCATCGCACACGGGGCTTACGTAATGAACCGTTATTCCCGTCTCGGTGTCGCCGGCAGCCTTCACGGCCTCATGCACATGATGCCCCCACATGCCTTTGCCCCCGTGGCGCGGCAGCAAGGCAGGATGAATGTTGACGATACGTCTCGGGAAGGCATCGATAAGATAGTCAGGCACCATAGGCAGGAAGCCCGCCAGCACGATGAAGTCTATGCCGTGGGCCTGTAGCAGAGGAATCACCTCCTGCGGGTCGGACAGACGTGCCCTCGGCACTATCGCCGTAGGGACGCCCAGCCTCTCAGCTCGCACTAATGCGTAGGCATCGGAGCGGTTGCTGACCACGAGAGCGGTCTTCACGGTTGGCGACGTGCTGAAATGGCGTATGATATTCTCGCAGTTTGTGCCACTGCCAGAGACGAAAATTGCTATGCGCATAGTGAGGAGAGTTGAGATGTTGTTAGAATCGCGACAAAGTTAGGCATTTATGACGGGAAAAGCACTATCTGAGCATGAAAAATGCACCTCTGACAAGGAAAAAAGCAAAAAATATCGTTCTCTTAGTGCTCCAATGTGATATTTTTGCTACCTTTGCCGCTGAACAGCAGCAATGGCAAGGCCTTTCTGCTTACTGAGTGCGAAATCATCTACATGCCTATAAACTATGCGTAAACACATCTTACTATTAATGCTGGCCGTTGCTGCCACCGCGCTCGCACAGCGCACACCCACCATGGGCTGGAGTTCATGGAACACCTTCGCCCTGAACATCAACGAACAGCTCATCCGCCAGCAGGCCGATGCCATGCACACCACGGGTCTGCAGAAGGCCGGCTATCAGTATGTCAACATCGACGACGGCTATTGGGACGGCCGTGGCGCCGACGGGCACCTCCGTCTGAACACCAAGCTTTTCCCCTCGGGCATGCGTTCCCTCGTCGATTACATCCACTCGTTAGGCCTCAAGGCCGGCATCTACAGCGACGCCGGCGACAACACCTGCGGCAGTGCAGGCAAACATGCCTGGGGCCTCGGCGTGGGCTTTGCCGGCCATGAGGAGCAGGACTGCCGCCTGTACTTCGACGACTGGGACTTCGACTTCATCAAGGTAGATTACTGCGGCGGCTCGCACATGCGCCTCGACGAGCGCGAGCAGTACACCAAGATTGCCAATGCCATCAAGAGCGTGAAGAAGCAAGGCATCGTCTATAACATGTGTCGCTGGGCATACCCCGGGACGTGGAGCGCCGACGTCGCCGACTCATGGCGCACCACAGGCGACATCTATGATGCCTGGCGCAGCGTGCGAGGCATCCTGGCCGAGAACCTTTGTCTCTCTGCCTACTGCCACGACGGCCACTACAACGACATGGACATGCTCGAGGTGGGACGCTCGATGTCGCAGGTGGAGGACGAGACCCACTTTGCCATGTGGTGCATCATGTCGTCGCCGCTGCTCATAGGCTGCGACATGGCCAACATTCGCCCCGAGTCACTGAAGCTGCTCTGCAACGCCGACCTCATCGCCCTCAACCAGGACCCTCTGCACCTTCAGGCCTATCTGTCACAGAAGATTGGCGAGTGCTACCTCATGGTGAAGGACATCAAGGAGCTGCACGGCAACGAACGCACCTTCGCCGTCTATAACCCCTCCGACCGCGAGTATCGCCTCGACATCCACGACTACGACCTCGACCTGCTCGCCCCTCTGACGTTCCGCGACTGTGTGGCACAGCGCAACCTGTCTGAAGGTGTGAGCTCTGTCCATCTCATCATCCCTGCCCATGGCACACGCTGCTTTACCGTGAAGGGTGCAGCCCGCCGCGAGCGCACCGTCTATGAGGCCGAGACGGCCTACCTGAGCTGCTATCAGGAGCTGCGCAACAATGTCGAGGCCGAGACTGCCGTCTATGGCACCAACGACAATGCCAGCGGCGGACATGTGGCGCGCTATCTGGGCCAGAAAGCCGAGAACGACCTTCAGTGGCGCGACGTATGCGTCAACGTTGCCGGCCGTCGCGACATAGCGCTGACCTACTTCACGGGCGAGCAGCGCAACATCACCATCGAGGTCAACGGCAAGCCCTTCACCACCATCACCGTCGGCGGCCCCGACTGGAGCACACCTCAGCGCACCATTGTCAAGGGTCTGCCCATGAAGGCCGGCAGCAATGTCATACGTCTCTACAACGCCGACGGCTGGATGCCCGACATCGACGTCATGGAACTGCTGTAGCTCATGCAACGCATCTACGAATTCCTGCGCCAGATTGCCGTCCACAACGACCGCGAGTGGTTCCATGCCCATCAGCCGGAGTATAAGGCCGCTCGCGAGCTCTTCGAGGGCTACGTGCAGCAGGTGATACTGCGCATCGCTGCCTTCGACTCTGCCGTGGCCTATCAGACCGCCAAGTCGTGCATCTACCGTTTCGCCCGCGACACGCGTTTCTCAGAGGACAAGGCTCCCTACAAACGTCACTTCGGAGCCTTCATCTGCTCGCACGGCCGCAAGAGCTACCGCGGCGGCTACTATCTACACCTCGAGCCCGGTCACTCACTCGTGGCCGGAGGGTCATGGTGTCCGCCGCCACATCTGCTCAGGCAGATACGCCAGCGCATAGTGGATGACACCGAAGGCTTCCGTGCCATCGTGGAGGATGCCGACTTCCATGCCCTCTACCCTATCGTGGGCGAGGACCCTGTGAAGACCATGCCCAAGGGCTTCCCCAAGGACTTTGCATATCCCGAATATCTCAGGCCGCGCCTCTACACCGTGTGGCACCCTGTTGCCGACGACCTTGTCAGCCAGAAAGACAGTCTCGACAGCATAGCACAGATGTTCTGCGTCATGCACCCCTTCAACGCATTCCTCAACGAGGTGTTCGACGACTACGAGTAGCATCGGTCTGTGGTGCACCCGGTAACTTACGCAACAAAATCTCTTTTTAAATAACATAATGATTCGAAACACTCTCTACGGCATAGCCCTGTTAGCTGCTATGCTCCTCCAGCCCCTGACGTTGCTGGCCGACCACATAGATGTCGTCTGGCCCATGAGCAACAAAGACGCCCTGGCCACCAGCACCATGACTCAGGGTGGCGACACATACATCAACCCCGGCTTCACGCTGGGCAACGGCATCGGCAACACCCAGGCACAGACGGCACCCAACGCCGCCGAGGGCTACACCGCCACGCCCTACGACCCGCCATTCGTTGCTCTCATACCCACGACCCGCAAGGAGAGCAAGACCGCCGGCCACTGCGTGACCTTTGCCATAACGCCCAAGACAGGCCACTCCTTCAAGCCCACGGCCATCAGCTTCGACGCCGCCAAGTTCGGCACCGACGGCGGCAACTTCGACGTCTATGTGAAGAACGGCTCGGGCGCCGAGACAGCCCTGGCCACCGGCGAGGCACCCCTGCGCAACAAGGTCACTGCCGGCAACCCCAACGGCTACAGCCACCACACCTACCAGCTCGCCGACGTGCTCGTGGAGAGCGGCAAGGTGTTCCAACTCACCCTCTACATCTACAACCTCAACGGCGTTGACAACGAGAACCCAAAGTCGATAGGCTTCCGCAACGTCACCATCAGCGGCGAGACCGACGAACCCATCTACGACGCCAGCCACTATTTCACCGCCGCCACGTGCTCGGCCGGCAACCTGATGCCGCTCATCAGCGCGCTGCGCAACGGCGCCACGACATCGTGGCCCACAAAGGTATATGGCGACCCAACGGGCTTCAGCGTGACGGCCGCACCGGGCTTCACCGCCACGGCTACATATAATAATAAGGTATGTACCATCGCCGCCGCCAAGAACGGACAGACGGTGTTCAGCGTCAGCGTGCGCTTCACCGTCAGCTACGTGCAGCCCAAGCCCGCCGCCAAACCCCTCAACCGTGGACTCATGGCCGTGAAGGTCAACAATGGCGTGCTCGTCAGCTGGCGATGGCGCAAGAGCGACGACCCCGCCGCCACGCGTTTTCGCCTCTATCGTGGCTCCACACTCATCAAGGACGCTGCCACCCCCGACGGCACCATCACCACCCGCACCAACTGGCTCGACACCGGCGGCACCACAAGCAGCACGTATAAGCTCGAGGTGCTCGACGCCGCAGGCAACGTCACCGAGACACAGGACGGCGTGCGACCCTTCAGCGACGGACAGGTGACGTACATCACCCTCGAGGGCGGAGCACCCACCGACCCCACGTCCGCCAACGCCACATACACGCCCAACGACGCATCGTTCTGCGACATGGACGGCGACGGCGAGTATGAAATCGTCCTCAAGTGGGCACCCGACAACGAGAAGGATGCCGCCAGCAACGGCACCACCTCGCCAGCCTTCTACGCCTGCTACAAGCTCAGCGGCAAGCGCCTGTGGATGCTCCACACCGGCCACAACATGTTCAACTCGGCCCACACGGCCATGTTCATAGCATGGGACTTCGACGGCGACGGCTATGGCGAGCTCATGGTGAAGACCGCGCCGGGAGCCATCGACGGCGAGGGCAACTACGTGCTCCTGGGCAACGACAGCCCCACCGAGAACCTCAAGAGCGGACGCGGCAAGCAAGACCACGGCTCGGAGTACATCAGTGTGTTCGACGGCACCACAGGAGCCGAACTCGCAACCATACCATACCACACCGCCTATCAGGACGAGAGCACTTCCTTCTGGGGCGACAGCAAACAGAACCGCTCCGAGCGCTACCTCGCCGCCATAGCATGGCTCGACGGCGAGGGCAGCAACCCCTCGGGCATCTTCGCGCGCGGCTACTACAATGGCTGCAAAATCGGCGCCTACGACTGGGACGGCGACCAGCTCACCCTGCGCTGGCTGCATCGAGGCCCGTCGGCCAACAGCGGCACCGTCCGCTACGCCAACGGCACCGTCAAGAACCTCTCGTCAAGCGTCTATGGCGAGGGATGCCACTGGATATGCGTGGGCGACGTCACCGGCGACGGACGCCAGGAAATACACTACGGCTCGGGAGCGCTCAAGCCCGACGGCACAACGCTCTACCGCACAGGCCTCGGCCACGGCGACGCCATGCACCTGAGCGACTTCATACCCTCGCGCCCCGGACAAGAGCTGTTCATGGTCCACGAGGAGAAGTCCAGCAACGGTAACTACGGCTCCGACATCCGCGACGCTGCCACGGGCCAGATCCTGCTGCGCGTGCCAGCCGGAGGCGACACCGGGCGCGGCATCATGGCGCACTTCAACCCCGAGGCTGACGACGCCTACTGGCAGCACAGCGCCAGCGACGACCTCTACGACACCAGCGGAGCCACCATCGCCACGGGCGTCACCCACGGCGGCGGAGCCGGACTGAGCTTCCGCGTCTATTGGAACGACGACCTGGCCGACGACTTCTACGGCAAGAACATACTCGAGTTCTGGAACGCCTCGAGCAAGGCATTCTGGCGCATGCAGATCAACGGCGGCAACTACGTCTATGGCAAATACAACAACGACTCGAAGCAGAACCCGTGCGTCAGCGGCGACCTCCTCGGCGACTGGCGCGAGGAGATAGTCACCTGGGACCAGTCGGGCAGCAACTACCGCCTCGTCGTCAACGCCACAAGCTATGAGACACCCTACCGCCTGCCACACCTCATGGACGACTTCTCGTACCGCTCACAGCTCATCGGGCAGAACGTGTGCTACAACCAGCCGCCACACCTCTCCTACGACCCCATAGCCCAGTACACCATCCGCCACACCATGCCCGCCACAGGATGGGACATCTTCTACACGCCCTACCCCGTGGCACTGCCAACGGGCGTGACAGCCTACCAGGTGACAGCCATCAACAACGCCGAACGCACGCTGCGCCTCACAGCCATTGCCGCCGGCGCAACGTTGCCGGCAAGGGCTTCGGTGGTGCTCAAGGGCGCAGCCGGGCAGACTTTCAGCTTCCGCCCCAGCACGAAGACACCCGTCACCGTCAACACCAACTACCTCAAGGGCGACCTCGTGAGCCAGAAGCTCACCACCACCAAGACCAACATACGGTTCTACCAGCTGCAGCCATATCCCGGAGCAGCAGGCCACGTGGCCTTCGCACCCGTCGATGAGGGCACCGTGCAGCCCGCCGCCACGCCGTGGCTCGAGGTGCAGGTCACTGCCACCTCGCCTGCGAAGAACCACTACTACTTCGAAGCCGGACAAATCCCGACAGGCATCGAAGGCATGTCAGAAGCGGAGGCAGGCACCCGCAGCGCCGTGCTTTACGACCTCTCCGGCCGTGCCGTGGGTACGTCGGCAACCGACCTCCGCAACTCGACGTTGCCTCACGGCGTCTATATCGTCAACGGGCACAAGATTGTAAAATAAGTCGGTCACACGACTTCTGCCACAACTACCAGTCATCCGAGGTGGGCTCTGTTATGGAGTCCACCTCGTCTATGCGGGAAAGATGAACGCCATAAGGCGCACCCACGGCTATTGAGCGGAGACGCATTCTGCATCAAAAAGGAAGACGCACGCTCCGCGTCCGACCTATGACCGCTCCGACACATCGAAGACGGGACAACGTGGCAACAGTCCGAGCCGCCGTCCCAAGTGCCAGAGGGGCCTGGTGCCGGGCACAATGCAGCGTCACGAGGCCGTTGACAGGTACATCAGCTACGTGAAGAGCCGCCCGGAGCGCGAGCACAGGCCGTGTCAGAGTCCGTTTTTCTTTACTGCGTTTTCCTGGCAGAACTCCTCGAACATCTCGCGCGTGCCGTTGAAGACATCGATGTCAACATCACCCTTTATGCCGCGCACGCGTCCCGACTGCGACAGTTGCCAGAAGGCCAGACGCACAAACGGGCGGTACTCGCTGTAGCGCGCCACCCACATCGGATAGCCTTGCAGCGTCATCGGTGCATTCGGAAGGTGTTTCACCACGAAGTTCTGCCCCATGTAGAGCAACGGCCGTGTGCCGCAAGCCTTCTGGACGGTATATACCCACGTCTCTATCTCGCTGAACATAGCCTCCTCGCCACCCATCTGCGCTATCTGCCACTCCTGAAGCTCCACGTCGAGCATCGGCGGCAGGTCGCCCACCTGGGGCCGTGCCTGTGCCAGGAAGAACTCGGCCTGTGCCAGCCCCGATGTCGGCGAGAAGAAATGATAAGCCCCCACGGGAATCCCCCTTCGCCGTGCGGCACGTACATCGGCAGCATAGTAGCGGTTGGTGATGGCAGTACCCTGGCTCGACTTGACGTAAACGAAAGCCACCGGCACGCTTCGTGTCACGGTATCTGTGGCAGCCTGGCTGCTGTGCATGGCATCGAGCGTCAGCGAGTGTGAGAATCGGGAGATTGTCATCTGCTGCCAGTTTATGGGGAACACCTTTCGGCCTTTGTCGTGCTGATAGCGGCTGATGTCGATGCCATAGACACGCTCCACGTCGTGCTCCATGCGCTCGCCGAGGAACCGCCCCTTCTGCCAGCGTCCGCACAGCACCAGTCCGTCTTTCGGCACCACGAAGCCCCAGCCGTGCAGCACCCCCTCGTGCCAGAAGCCCTCGCTATAGGAGCCGTCGTGCCCTGTGCGCGTGCCGTAGCCCTCAGGCCTCAGGTCGCCGTCGAGTTCGCCGTTGAACACGCCCATGCTGTCCCTCACGCTGCCGACATACGGCCTCAGCAACGCACCTTGGCGTGACATGTCCATCACGAAATGTCGTTTCCGCGCCATGCCTCTGGCCAGCCAGAACAGGTTGTTGTCACACAGCTGTACGAGTGCCCTCTGCTGCTGTTCGGCAGCCTGCACCACCATTGACTTGCGGGCTTGCAGACGTTCGAGCAGCGCACGCCGTGCCGGCAGTCCGGGGTCGCCACGATACACCGCCTCTTGCAGCACGGCACGCAACGAGTCGGTGCGCGACATCTCCAGGATGAGTCTCTGCCAGTAGGTCATCACGCACCCGAAGCCCTCGTCTCTCATGCCGTGGGTGCGCTCGTAGTAGCGAAGCTCTTCATTCTGATAGCGTTGTGTGTGGCTTACGGCATCGAGACTGTCGAGCTGCAACACCACCTGTGCCTGCAGTCCCAGGCCCACGAGTAAGCATTTTAGTAAGTTTATTTCCATTTTGCTTGCAAATGTAAGCAAAAGTTCCTAATTTAGCCGCCGAAACAGCATAAAATCTTACAAAAACCGTCACACATCGCCCTCTGACGACAAAGACACAAGCATCACTGCACATCAGCTTCCAAGTCACAATCTCAAAACTCAAATATCAACCATCATGAACTTCAGACAGACATTACTTACAGCCTTCATGGCTGTGTCCACGCTACCCGTCTGCGCCCAACAGACTGTCATCAGCGTGAACGCCAAGAAAGTAGGTGCCCCCATCCAGCCCACTCAGTGGGGCATTTTCTTCGAGGATATCAACTTCGCTGCCGACGGCGGCCTCTACGGCGAGCTTGTTAAGAACCGCTCCTTCGAGTTCACCCCCGACCACTTGATGGGCTGGGAGGCTTTCGGCAAGGTAGAGGTGCTGAACGACGGCCCCTTCGAGCGCAACCCCCACTATGTGCGCCTGTCGAGTGCCGGGCACCGCGACCTGTGGACGGGCTTGCAGAACGAGGGCTTCTTCGGCATCGGCCTGACGAAGGATGCCGAGTACCGTTTCTCCGTCTGGGCGCGCGTGCCTGACGGCAAGGAGCAGTACCTATGGATTCAGTTCGTTGATCAGACCACGATGGACGAGCATCAGGAATTTGCTCAGGCCCAATTGAAGGTCACCAGCAAGGAATGGAAGAAATATACCGTCAACATCAAGAGCCCGCGCACCATCGCCCGTGCACAGCTGCGCTTCTTCCTCTGCGACGAGAAGCACAAGAGCGGCTCGGGAGTGATGGACGTGGAACACGTCTCGCTCTTCCCCGTAGATACCTACAAAGGGCATGAGAACGGCATGCGCCGCGACGTGGCCCAGGCTCTCGAAGACCTGCACCCGGGCGTGTTCCGCTTCCCCGGCGGATGCATCGTGGAGGGTACGACCCTCGACCTTCGCTACCAGTGGAAGAACACCATCGGCCCCGTGGAGAACCGACCCATCAACAAGAACCGCTGGGAGAACACCTTCACCTATCGCTACTATGCCGACTACTTCCAGAGCTACGGCCTCGGCTTCTTCGAGTACTTCCAGCTCGCCGAGGAGATAGGTGCCGAGCCGCTGCCCGTGCTCAACGTGGGCATGGCATGCCAGTTCCAGAACGGCGAGGACGCCCACGCTCCTGCCAGCAAGGAGGGTTTGCAGCAGTTCATCGACGACTGCATAGACCTCATCGACTTCGCCAACGGCGACCCTGCCACCAACAAGTGGGCCAAGATACGTGCCGAGATGGGACACCCGGAACCTTTCAACCTGAAGTTCCTGGCCATCGGCAACGAGCAGTGGGAGAAGCCCTACTACGACCGTCTGGCCATCATAGCCCCCGAAGTGCGCAAGGCGCATCCCGAGATCAAACTCATCGGCACCAGCGGCCCCAATGCCGAGGATGACTGGTTCCGCCACGGCTGGGATGCCATGCGTCGCCTGAAGGCCAACCTCGTTGACGAGCACTACTACCGCAACATCGACTGGTACAAGAATTGGATGAACCGCTACGACACTTACGACCGCAAAGGCCCGAAGGTCTTCGCCGGCGAGTGGGCCTGCCACGACAGCGGCAAGAAGTGGAACCACGCCGGAGCCAGCATCTACGAGGCCGCCTTCATGACCAACATAGAGCGCAACGCCGACATCGTGCACATGGCCACCTACGCCCCTCTCTTCGCCCACGTCGATGGATGGCAGTGGCGCCCCGACCTCATCTGGTACGACAACCTCAACACAGCCCGCACGGCCAGCTACTACGTGCAGCAGCTCTACATGCTCAACCGCGGCACCAACGTCCTGCCCACCCAGCTGAGCATCAACGGCAGTGCTCCGAGCGCCAACCCTGTTGAGAAGGGTCAGGATGGCATCTTCGCCTCGTCGGTCATCGACAAGCAGAAGAATCAGATTATCGTCAAGGTCATCAACACCACCGACTCCGTTCAGCCCGTAAGCATTGAGTTCAAGGGTGTCAAGAAGCTGCCCTCTACGGCCGAAGCCATCAGCCTCGACTGTTCGGACTATGACGCCGAGAACGTTCCCGGCAAGGCCGAGCGCGTGAAGCCCGAGACATCGCTCGTGAGTATCGACGCATCGACCATCTGCGCCATTCAGGCTGCCAAGACCTTCACCGTATATCGCATTCAGCTATGACCTGCGGTGCCGGCAAGACGGCACTTAGAATCATACGATAGTCCTCATACACAGCGACGCGGGGCCGCAAAGAGACGATGCTCTCTGCGGCCCCGCGTCGCTGTGTACACGTTATGTCATACCGCTTGCCGACGCCTCTACCCTGCTACTGCTGCGGCGGACAGACCTCCAGCAGATAGATGGCATCGAGGCTCCAAAGGGCACAGTCGTTGGTAGTGGTCTCTGCGCTCTCGGTGAGAGGCTGTGGCACCTCGGGCGGCAGCAGCTGTCCGGGCGTGAAGCGGTAGTGCTGCTCCTTGGTGTTGTATTTCCACATGTCCTCCCACACCTCTGTGGCGAGGCGCTGAGCCTCGTTGCGGTTTCTGAGATGTGCCGCGCCGTAGCCCTTGAGGCGGCTTATGCGGAAACGGTTGTTGGTCACCTTGTGGTAGCGCGCATTGTGGTCGAGATACACCTCGGCAAACTTCTTGTCGGGCACCATCTCCAGCATCTCGTGCATGAGCTCGAAGCCTCCCATGATGAACATCAGGTGGTTGGTGTTGATGACCTTGCGGCTGCCCTCCCACGACAGGATGCCTGTGGCAGGGTCGTAGCCCAGCACGCCCGGGCCTGTGAACATGCCCTTCGGCAGTGCGGCGATACTCTTCATGCCCGCCTCTATCTTGTCGCGGTAGGCAGTGTTGAGCGTGCGCTCGTACTCTGTCATCCAGTTGCCGGCGTATGCCACCCAGTCGGGGCCTATGCGCAAGCGTGCCGGGGCTGTGCACGGATATTTCTCGCGCGGCAGCGCCAGGCGCATGGGGTCGATGGTGTAGAGCATCTGGTCGGCATCGCGCACGGCGTGCATGAGGTCGCCGACACGCTCGTCGGTGGTGAGGTAGTAGTAGAAGCGATTCCATGCAGCCTGCGAGATGCGTGCCTCCTTGGCGCCGCAGCCCCAGTGGCTGACGTTGTGGCGCGAGCCCAGTCCGGCAAAGGGTCCGCTGTGATAGACATCCACCTCGCTGGTGTGGCGCGTCATGGCCTCTGCCATCTTCCACACGTCGGGGCGTGCCGTGCGCAGGAACGAGTACCACAGCCACGAGATGCTGCCCAGCTCGGTGTTATCCCACGCGAAGCCGCCCACGTCGTACTTCCACTCGTGGCGTGCAGGGTCATAGCCGTGCATGAAGTCGCCGTAATTCCAGAAGCCATACCAGTGGCGCTCGTCCACGGCTTTGACATAGAAGTCGAGATAGCCTTTGAGCAGTTCCTCGACCTTGGCACGCGGCTCGCTGCCGGTGTCGGGCAGGCTCCACACGCCGAAGGCACGCCGCGAATGCAGGTACTCTGGCGTGCACACCAAGGGTGCATCCTCGGCCTGCTGCTGTGCGCGAGCCGCCACGGCGGCCTTGCCGGGGTAGGCACGTTCCGGCATGAGCATGAGCGTTGACGTGCGTGCTATGCCGTTGGGGGTTGACATGCCGGGCTGCACGTCCTCATACGAGGCGTTGAGGTCGTGGGCCACGTTGTCGTAGTGACGCAGATCCATGGCTCCGCCCTCGGGGCTCCACAGATATGCGGTGAGGTATGCCACGTCGTGGGTGGCGCTATCTACCTGCAGCGATGCGGGATAGCTCTCCCAGAAGTCCTTGATGCTCACGCCGAGTCCGCCCGATACATCGCCCGCAAAAGCATAGCCTGCGGCACGGTGGCCAGTGTGTGTGCCTATCCACATGTTGTTGTCGTGGGCACGTTTGGTCACGGCGTAGCTCTGGTCGTTGGGCTGCGAGAGGCGGAAAGTATTCCACTTGGCCCAGTGATGCAGGAGGTCGCGGCCATATTTGTCGAAGGTGTCAGGCTCCGGCACACGCTGCCCTGCCACCTGCATGAGTTCCCACTTGGTGTCGCCGCCGAGCAGACGACGACCGTTGAGGGGCTGCACGCTCTCTGTCCACACGCCGCCGTCCTGTGTGCCAAAGGCCACGTGGCGGTTGTAGGGCTGCTCGCGCATAGGCACTTCGAAGCGCACGCCCAGCGAGCGTATGAAGTCGTGGTGCTCGTCGCCATTATATATAAAGGTGTGCACCATGCGCACCTGCTCCGACCCGGCATAGAAATACAGACGGACGGTGAACGGGAGCCATTCTGCCTTAGCGGTTGCTTCGGCAGCGGTGTGTGTGGCCGTCGGCTTCTTAGTGCTGTCGTCGATGCCGTAGCAGCCTTCAATCTTCACCACGGCGCGCACCTTGCCGGCACGTTCCACCTCCACCCTCTCGACCTTGGAGACATAGTTGTCGAAACGTATCTCACGCACGTCTTCTGTGAAGGGCTCGCTCTGCCGCGTGCAAACGAGCCTGCCGCTCCCCGCCACACACGTGCCGCCGAGCACGAGACTGTCCACGATGGCCGTGCCGCTCTTGGAGATGAAGGCTTGCAGGCTGCCGGTGTTAATGCATATCTGCGCTGCCGACTCGCTGACGGAAAGGGCGTTGGCGGCGGATGCCTCGCCAGCTGCACCTTGGCCGTCGAGGGCGAACGTCACACTCTCCGTGCCGCCCGGCACCACGGCAGCGAAGCCGCCCCACTTCACGCTGCCGTCGGGCCAATATGCCGTGGGCCAGAAGTCGGCAGCGAGCTGCCGGCCTTTGTCGGTGAGCAGCCGGAAATCGTCGCCGGGCATCATCTCGCCCTCGCTGAAAGGTATGCCAAAGTTCACGGGCTTGTCGCCCTGTGGCGTCTTGCCTATCCAATGGAGGCGTGCTGCCACGTCGGGATGCGTAGGCTTGGGGTTTGCAAAAAGCGGTGTTGCCGCCAACGCGGCAACCATAAGGGCTACTGCCAGGCGCCCCGACATGTAAAGGCTGTGTTTATGCATCATGAGGTCTGATAAGTTAGCATTCTCTTGGCAAAGATAACACCTTTTTCTGTAACATGGCTCTTCATAGCCATTAAAATTGATGCATACAAAAGAAAATAGTGTAAAAATGGTCGCGATTCGACAAAGATTTGTTATATTTGCACCCAAATAGAGTCAAAACAACACACAAAACGACCATTACAATGAAGCTACACACTCTTATGACCTTGGCACTCATCGGCACTACGATAGTGGCGTGCAAGCCCGTGCCAGCCTCACAGCAAACGGAGGAAATCAACGATGCCACTACGCCGCTGCATCTGCTCAAGCCGGAGTATAAGGTACCCTACGGCGAACTCAAGGCCGAAGATGTCAAGGCCGCTCTCGACCGCATCTACACCTACATCGAGGCCGAACGTCCCACGGGCTTCGTCGATGCCGACGGCAATGTGAAGGGCATCAGCGGCGACGACGCCATCACTAAGCTGCCCGAGGGCTACACGCTGCAGCGCGGTGCCTTCCGTATCGGCTCTTACGAATGGGGCATCACCTATCAGGCCTTGCTCGATGCCGCCAAGACGACTGGCGATGCGCGCTACTCGGCCTACGTGGCCAACGTCATGTCGCTGCTGAAGGTGGCCTACCCCCTCTTCCGCCAGCGCGATGCTGCCAAGGCCGACATCGAGGATGCCCAGATGAAACAGATTATCTACCCCTATGCCCTCGATGACTGCGGCACGATGTGTACGGCGATGATGAAGTATGCCAAGGATAATGCCGACGCGCAGAAGGCCACGGCGCCTGCCATGCCTCTCGACTCGCTGATAGACAAC
>Ga0247610_10004387_pt1 | contig 15111 bp, 21 predicted proteins | sample 174DNAGHGhighgp2_FD_193483 | JGI IMG/M metagenome (GOLD analysis project Ga0247610, IMG submission 193483) | Sheep rumen microbial communities from Palmerston North, Manawatu-Wanganui, New Zealand - 1742 DNA GHGhigh gp2 | ecosystem: Host-associated > Mammals > Digestive system > Stomach > Rumen... | reverse complement strand
AAGCCAAGCACTGCTGCAAAGTGGATGGATCTTGAGCAGAAGATTGTGATGGCTGATGTCAAGCAGAATGATGAAGGCTTTAAGATTGATGATGTTCTTGCAAAAGCTCTTCCTAAGATTCCGTGGGGATATTATAGAAATGCACTTGAGGATCTTGGCTTGTTTGAGTCTGAGATAGATCTTGTCACAAGAGCTTGGATAGAAGTTGTTCCAGGAACTCTTGACTTCATCATTGTTGACAAGACAGTTTGTATAGAGCCAATCACTTTCATGTGGGAGCTGAACACTACCGGATGCACTTCTAGAGAAGAGCGCGGTTTTAGCAACAGATTCTGGCAGGCATCTGAAAGCTCATCAAGTTCTAAGAGGCAGTTTGAGTATTTGAAGAAGCTTGAACTCAGACTAACTCATGAAGAGTGCTTGAAGCTTGGAAAGGAAGCCAAGAAGGACAAGCGCTGGAAGAAGGCCGACGCTGAGGCTAGGAGATATGATGATGTGATTTCTGTGCACTCAAAGGAGTTCTATGGTCGCAGTCTTGCAAATGCCTTCATGGAAGATGCTCCTGCCATAATAGCTTGCAGGGATGCTAGAGTGCTTGAGAGGCACATTGATGACTTGAACTTTTGAAAGAGAAGAAGGAGAGGAGAAGAATCTAATGGGTTGGGTGACAACTGAGATGGAAGATCTTTATGGCCAGAAGAAGAGTGAGACAATGTTTCTTCCGGCTAGTGCTGCTGAGGCTGCAGATCATGCCAGAGCAAAAACTCTTCTTGATCTTCAGCGAGCAAAAGACAAGCTACAAGAGCTCGATGACCAGATCTTGAAGCTTGCATATGAGCGTGAGTATGCAATCAACAATCTAGAGATTGCTGGAAACCAGGCTCTTGGCTCTTGGCTTTGCTCTTCAGATGCGCTTGAGATAGTTGCTTGTGCCTACAAGAGACTTGGCTGGAAGTCAAAACTTGCTTGTGAGTTTGTCAGCTATCTCAGAAGCATGTTCTTTGATGATGATGAGAAGGCATTCAAGAACATCATATGCTATAGCATTGAGCTTGATGACTATATCTCAGATAGCTCAGTCAGAAAGGCCGTCAATGTCTTCTTTGGTCCGAAGAAGTATGACTGCAACAAAATATTCAAAATCTATCTGGTTGGTAAAGGCGGGATGCATTTTGACTGGAAGGGACATTTCATTGAGACAAACATCAAAGTCTTCAAGCTGCTTGGTGGATTTCACTCTTGGAACGAGCCAATGATTGCAAGAAGTTCAAAGCTTGGTGACATTCGTGATGCAATCTGCAAGTTTGTGAAGACTGGTGAGTATGAAGAGCTTGAGTGGGGCCGTTGTGAGAGAGACAACTTGCAAGTGATTGTTGGAAGTCTCACAAGTGGCTGTATGAGAGATTACAAAGCTGAGCAGATGTTTGGCTTTGACAAAGATAATCTTCTATCAGGATTTGGTGACTAGAAATCTTAAGACATGTTATAATTTTTGCATATGAGCACTACAAAGACAACAATCACCGAAGAAGAGCTGAAAGAGCTCAAGAAGAAATCTGTTGAGATTCTCTCTGGAGCACGTAGAGCACTTCTTCTCAAGTATCCATTCATTGGTTCACTCTTGATGAGAATGAACTTAGTTCCAGTTCGTGACATGCGAGTCAGGACTGCTTGCACAGATGGAGACAGTGTCTACTTTGACATTGATTTCTTGAGTCGTCTTTCAACTGAAGAGCAGATTTTTGTGCTAGGACATGAATTGTATCATGGTGTGCTTCTTCATCTTACTCGACTCCAGTCTCGTGATCCTGAGCTGTTCAACATTGCAACAGATAAAGAAGTGAACAATCTTCTCAAGCAAGATGGTCTCACTCCTCCTTGCAATTTGCTCTTTCCTGAAGGCGATGAGTGTGGAAAGAGTGCTGAAGAGATTTATGAGATCTTGCTGAAGAAGATGAAGAAGCAAGCTAAGAAGCAAGCACAACAGCAGCAGGGTGGAACTGGTCCAAAGATGCCTCAGGCTGGATCTTCTGGCGGCGAAGATGGTGATGAAAATGACTCTGATAACAACTCTCAGCAAGGCCAAGGTGGTAAGAGCCAGACGCAAAAGAAGAAAAGCAAGAAGCAGGGCCAGAATGGTGGAGATGGTGATGGAGAAGACAGTGAAGATGATCAGCAGCAAGATCCTGACTCTCAGAACACATCTGGAAACAAAGATGGTGAATTGAGTGGCCAGTTTGATCGTCATCAGTATCGTGGTCAGGAAGACACTGCTCGTGATGGACAGCAGGGGAATCAACAGCAGAATGGCAATGGTGCTTCCTCAAATGGTGGTGAAGATGGTGAGAATGACCAGCAAGGAAACCAGAATGGTGGTAGTGGATCTCCTGTAAGAGACAAGTGGGGTGATGTTGGCTTTGACAAGGACTACAAGCCGAGTATTGCCAAGGACTTCTCTGACAAGATGCGTGAAGCTGTTATTGCAACAGCTCAGCAGATTGAGCGCCAGCAAGGAAATCTTCCAGCTCACATTGCACAGATTGTAAAAGGCTTGATGAAGCCGGAGATCAAGTGGCAGGAGCTTCTTGCTCAGTTTGTCACGAAATGCTTTGGAACTGATCGCCATTGGCTTCCGCCAAACCGCAGACATGTGTACAAGAACATGTATTTGCCAAGCAGAAGAAGTGAGAAGATAAAGGGTGTTGTTGCAATTGATACCTCTGGCTCCACTCAAGGAGATCTCAAGAAGTTCATGTCTGAGCTCATTGGTCTTGTCAACTCTTTTGGTGGATATACATTGACTGTAATTCAGTGTGACGCGGAAGTTGACTCGGTTGAAGTCTATGACAGTGATGAGAATCCATTTGAGGTCTCTGATGAGAAGAACTTTGAGTTTGTATTTGGCGGAGGCGGGGGTACTTCATTTGTTCCACCATTTGAGTATGTGCTAGAGAATGATGTTGAAGCAGACTTTATGCTATATTTGACTGATGGATATGGACCTGCTCCAGACAAGAATGAGCTTGGAATTCCAGTGATGTGGATCTTGACTAAGGGTGCTGCAGATGATTCATTCTGCTCCTTTGGTGAGAAGATTCGATTTCAAGATAACTATGACCAAAGCTATGATTGGGATTGCTGAGTGATGTTCAGCATCCTCAACAGATGGCTAGTGCATCCCTTGTTTAGGTTCTTGAACATCAAAGTTCAGCCTAATCAAGGGATTTTGCTGGCAAGCTCTTCACTCAGTGGATTGATGTATGCCTACAGCAACCCAATGATTGTCAAGGAAGTAATCTCAAGTCTTCCTCCGCAATGGCTGTCAATAGAAGCTATTTGGTGCAGCATTGCAACTCTTGTCATTGGAATGCTTTGGAAAGGGAAGTTGAGACTAGTTGCAATAAAGAACTTTGCGCTGTTTGCTATGGCAGAGTCAATCTTAGCATTCACACTCTCAATGGTACTAGTCTTTATCTACTACAATGTCTGGATCTTTGCTGTTGCAACCCTTCTCTACTCAAGCGTGATAACGAACTTTGTATGCAAGTGCATCATGATGTTCAAGACAAAGCTTTGGCTAGAGAAGTCTAGGGAAGAGTATGACAATACTGACAGTGTGGTCAGAAGCATCATCATGATCTTGGGATTTGGAGTTGCAACATTCATGATGCCATCTCTGAAAGTGGCAATAGCTGTCTGGGGAACTGCTTGCATCTTTGATGATGTTGGCTGGATAGTCACATACAGAAAGACAAAGCAAGTCATTTTGACAAGCAAAGAAGATGGCAAGGAGGTCTAAATGCCAATAGGATTCAACAACAGCAAGTGGAAAGTTGGAGTGTGGTTTGGAATTCCGATCTACATTGACATTGCATTCATTGTTCTAGTTGCAATGTGCATGATTTCAACTGGAGCATTCATTGGAGGTCTTCTATTTGCATTTGGAGTTGCATTTTCTATTATAGCTCATGAACTTGGACATTCTTTGACCGCAAGAGCATTTGGCTATCCAACAATGAATATAACACTTTCAGCTCTTGGTGGATGTGCAGCTCTTGAGCAACTTCCTAAAGTTTGGTGGCAAGAGTTGCTTGTTGCTATTGCTGGTCCATTTGTGTCTGTAGTTCTTGGATTGCTTGGATTTTTAGCAGTTAAACTTGTCAACATTGATGTCATTGAGCGATTTGCTATTTTGAACATTGGTCTCGCAATTTTCAATCTGCTTCCTGGATTTCCAATGGATGGTGGAAGAGTCCTGAGATCATTTTTGAGTTGGCAACTAAGAAATCGAAGCAAAGCTACTTGGTGGGCAATGACCGTTGGTCGGTGGATGGCAATCATATTTGGTGTTTTTGGATTCATATCTTTGATATCTGGAATTCCAAATGGACTCATGCTTATCTTGATTGCATGGTTCATTTGGAAGTCAGGTGAGCAAGAATATCTTGCATCATTGTATGGACACTAAGACTAAAAATGTATTTTCTAAATAAAATGGAATTATTATCATGAATGACAATACTCAAACTTCTAAAGTTGAAGAGATAGTTCTTTTGAAGCTCTACAATGGAGAGATGGTAATTGGCAAGCGAGTTTACAACGAGCCACTTAGTTGCAATTTTAATGTTGATTATGTGCTAGATGATCCGCGAGCAATTGCTATAATCCCAACAATGAGTGGCAGTGTCAAGATTGCAATGGGCAGTGTTTGTGAACCATTTAGAGTTGAGCGTTTGAAAAAGAGAATTGTTATCTCTGGTGCTCAAGTGATGTTTGCCCTTGTTGAGGATGAAATTGACAAAGAACTTATCAATGGCTATAAGTCAGAGATATCTGGAATAAGAATTGCTTCTGCAGCAGATACCGCAGCTATCAACTCTTCAAAGGGTGATGCTGTTCCTGGAGAGTTCATTCTCTAAATCTAGGATTTGATATAATAAATGCATGACTGAAGAGAAAGAAAGACTTAGCAAAGCTCAGATAGTTGATCTTGCAGACAAGTTAGATAGTCTTCTTGAAACATGGTCTTCTCCAAAGAAGATTATGGATTTTTTGACAATTGAATGCAAATCCGAAGCTGGAGCAGTTGACGTATGTCGGGCAAGTCTTCTTTCTGAGAGAATGTTCAATGTTGATTTTGCTCTCAAGCTTGAATTTGGCTATGTTAATTTTCTCTTGAATCTTTTGCCAAAGCTTGATGGATTCACTAGAACTCATTTTGTTTGGCAAATCTTGAGATGCTCGGAGCAAATTTGGTGCTCAAATGGAAAGATATTCACTGCAGATGCTCATCGCATTCGTGAAAAAGCCAGAGAATGCTTGACACCAAAAGACTATAATTGCCACCCATATACCGGAAGCATGACTAGTTGGCTTCAGCCATTTGATGACACTTTCTATCAAACCAAGAACATAGCTGAGGCATCTTCTCTGATTCCAGATACATGTTTTGCAGATTTTTCACAATATGTCAAGGACAGTCTTTGGCTTAGTCGAATATTTCAAGCAGATTTCTTTGCTGTGTCATCTATTGTCAAGCAAATGCAAATGCATCAAAATCTTGACAAAGTTCCAGCACTTCCAATGCTGAAGTTTGTCTCTCAAATATTGCATTCTGGACTTGACCAAAACATCAAGTTAGCTTTTTGGAAGAGAGTAAATGAGATAGATGATCTTGCAAATGCTAAGACTTTGTCTTCATCTGAAGGTTTGATGTATCTCAAAGAGAAATGTGTAAATTGCAAGCCGCTCGTTGATGCAATGTATCAGTTTCCAAAGCTCTATGACAAGATTTTTGAGCTTAGATTCAGCAAAAATGGTGGTGGTGCTTGTTTTGATTGGCTAGTTCAAGATGATGAAAATAGACCATCAATTGCACATAAGCTTATTGATGAGCATTCAAGTTTTGCCGAAGTTGCAGTCAAGTTGATGGTCAATGGAGAAGAGCTAAAGAGTGATGATGTTGAATACATGCTCTCAAAGAGAAAATTCAGCATGGTTGGAGAAATGGTCAAAGATGATCTAGAGTTTGTGTCAACAGTTCTTCCTCTTGATGAGCTTCTGTTCTTAGTTTTGAAGCATGTCAAGACAGATTTGTGCATTGAATGTCTTGAATCATTTGAGAAGTTCCAGCCAGGATTTGTTGCAAACCACCATGACTATTATGGAAACAATGCTCTTTGGAATCTTTTGCACAGAAAAGTAGTTGCTCATCCAACATCTGCAATAGCAAAGAAGAGAAAAAAATCTTTGAAGATTAACAGTGGTGATGCAAGACTTTTTGATGTCTTGACAAAGCAATATGGTTGCAATGTTGATGAAGAGAACATCTATGGATTGAGCTACAAGAAAGCAGTTGAGATGTTAGAAAACATGGAATAAAGGATGCATAAGATGAAAAACACAATAAAAGACAATCAAAAGACAAAACCAATGAAGCTTCAGCAGAACATGTCAAACATGTTTGGACGGCTTGGTCTCCGGCCTATTATGGATTGTGATTTAGTTGCAATCAATCTTATTCGTTCTGGCAAGAAGATAACAGAGAAAGATGTTGAAGGATATATCCAGCATCTTTTGACATATGTGCATCCAAAGATTGACAATGCTGGAGTTGGTTGGATGGGAATGGTTGGGAAGAAGCATGATGACCCACTAGTCAGAGAATGGGTTTCTGGAGTTTTCAAGAGCTTGAAGGCGGTTGTCAGGTCATATGACTCAAAGCTGGCTTCTAGCATTTTTTCTGACAAGCATCTTGAGAAGAAATATCATCTTGGATCTGGATTGTCGGTGACGACGAAGACACTTGCTTGGGTTAAGACCTGCACAATTGCAAAGACACCAAAGAAAAGAGTAGAAGCTGAGCTAGACAAGAACATTGAGATCAGAAACAGAATCTTTGACAAATTTGCCGACAAAAATGAAGGATCTCATACAATTGGATCTGCTACACATTCCGAACTTGATGATGTAGTTGCTCCTCTTGTAGAAATGCCTAAGCCTAAAATATCTTAAACGAGAAACAACAAATAAACAACATTGAGGAAACAGAAAGCTAGATGAACAACAACAGCAATAGGTTTGATGACCAAAAGCCTTCATACATCAAAAAAGATAGACGGGATGACAAATTGAATCTCCCAATGGACTATGCTATCAAATCTGGAAAAGTTCGGGTTATAGATGGTGATCAAACACGAATAATGTCTAAAGATGATGCTATTGCTGAAGCTAAAAGCCAAGGAAAGAATCTTGTTCAAATAGCTTTCAATCCAGCAATTTTTCCGGGATCTATTTGCAAGATACTTGACTATTCAAAATTCAAGTATGACCAGAAGAAGAAGCAGAAAGAGCAGAACAAGAAGATTCGTGCAAGCAGAGCTGACTTGAAAGAGTTGAGCTTCACAATAAGAATTGATGAAGCCGACAGGCAGACAAAAATCAAGCATGCTAAAGAGTTTCTTGATGATGGAGACAATGTCAAGCTCTCTATTTTCATGTCAAAGCGGGAAATGGCTAGAATTGACTTTGCAAAGAATCTTTTGTCTGAAATTCTTAGAGAATTTGATGGCATTGCTAAGCTTGACAAGGCACCATCTTTAGATGGCCGAAATTGGTCTTGCATAATCTCAAAGATTAGAACTATGCCGCCCACAGAAGTGAGCTGAGAGGTGCCTGAATGCGTGCTAGGCTAGAAATTGGTGACTATGGTGGCATTGATCTAGAAGAGTGGATCAAGCAGATTGACAGTCGTCTAGATTGGTTGACTGCTCATCTTGTAGAAGTTGAGAATACAATTGAGAACATCAAGAAGATTGTGCCGCTGGTTGATGAAGATCTTGGTATGCATGATGCTGATGTTCCAATAGAATTTACTGCAGAAGGACGCAATGCAAATGGGAACTGACACAATCATACGAGTTTGGAGACGCTTCAACAACAAAGTTGGAAGCCAGGAGGAGATTTCAGCTCTTAAAGAGCAGTACAAGCTGAGAAATGCTGCTGAGGACTGGTCTTCTGAGAAAGAAAATCATGCAGCTGAGCATGAGAAGGACATGCCAATTCTTCTTGAGCATGGATTTAAGGCGGACAGAAATGCTGGATGTGATGAGGACAAGGATCCAAGAGCTGCTTGGGGAACCGAAGATGGCAAGCTCTATTCATTCATTGGAAGTTTTTTCTTTGGACGAGGTCTCTCAAAGCTCAGAGATCACTTCAATCTCTGCACTGGAAAGAGATCAACTTGCACAGCTTTCATAAGCAGAGATGATGTCAAGAAGATTGTCCAAGCAGCAAGATATCTCTTGAGTGGCAAGTTTTCTGATGAGCTTGAATCCATGCTTGAGAATGACTTCATCTCGGTTCTTGGTGAAGACTATCCAAAGTGGGAATTCAGAAAACTCAAGAATGACAGGAGAATCTATTTTGACCGTGAAAGCTCTGGCCATTGGAGCATCAGTTTTGGTGATCCTGAAGGTGATCGTGAAACTCAGGAAGAGAACTCAAGTGCTGAGTGGATGTTGAAGAAGCTTGAGAACTGTCTTGCTGGAATGCTTGAACTTGAAACCAGCTATGATGGTGAAGATGACATTGTTTTTGAGATTTGTGCATTCTGATGAATATCAAGATTCAAGATAAAAACCTAGCTAAAAAAGTGCTTTATATTGATATTGACGGAGTTCTAACTAATGTTGAAGACAAGTCTTCATATCTATGTGAAGATCCAAGTACATACAGAATTTCAGAGAAGAATCTAAAGAACTTGATGTTTGTCTTGGAAAAAGAGCCAAAGACAAAAATAGTCATTTCATCCAATTGGAGACGTTTTGAAAGCAGTGATCCAATTTGGACATATGAAGGCAAAACTTACCATGGATGTCTTCCAAAACTCAGAAAGATCTTGAAGAAGTGGATTATTGGAGATCTTACCCATGAAAGACATCTTTCAAAATCCGAAGCACTTGAGCTTTGGTTTGAAGACAATGATTGGTTGTCTAAGACTAAAGGAAAGTACGTCATTCTAGAAGATGATGCTTGGAGAGAAGGATTCTCTATGCATCCAATCTTCTACAAGCATACCATAGAAACATCTAGACTTACAGGATTTACAAGAGATGATGCCGAAAGAGCATTAGCTATCTTGAAAAGCTAAACTAAAGAGAGAAATCAAACTGATGAAAAACAAAGAAACTGCAACAAAGAAATATGCAGATGGTGGAAAGATGAAGCTTTCTAAGAACTTAACAGAAAGCAGAAAAGCAGCAGCTTCTAAGAAAGCTAGTTTGAAAAAGACAAGAAAGTCTAGCAAGAACATGCGAAAGATGTCTGCTTTAGCTTCATCTTCTTCTAAAGATGATTCTAGCGGCTCACCAATTATCTTTGATTGTGGAGTGCGCAAGATTTTCATCAAAGGTATTCTTCAAGACATCAAAGGATATTTTGAGAGCAGAACAAATGGCAAGGTTGAAGTCAATTATGAAGAGTTCAACATTGGAAGTCATGAATTTGCATTCAAGCTGAGTGTTGTTAGAGGTCTTGACTGCTCTAAGCAAATGTTCTCTGAAGCTGGAAGTGCAATTTGCAATGTAGTGAACTATGTGTTTCCAGCAGATGAATTTGAGAAGTTTGATCTCACTACATTTGTTGAAGATGAGAAGATTGAATTTGAAATCGTCTCTAATTGGTGATTGATAGATGATGAACATCATTGTAAGTCATATTCTTGAAGCAATATTTGGCCTTTTCTTGATTTCAATTTTGGTTAAATGCTTGTTTGGAATTGACATTGTTGTTGAAATCATGAAGTTCTACAATAGAATTGCATATAGTAAAAAATCAAATAAAAAGGATAAAGACTGATGAAGAAGCTTATTGCACTTTCTGGAATAGCTACAGTAGCTTTGATAGTATTTCTTCTCGGGTGTGGAGAAAAGAAGAAAGCTTTATATGTCTATACTTGGGCAGACTACATTGACCCAGAACTAATTGCAAAGTTTGAGTCCGAGAACAACTGCAAAGTTGTGGTTGACACTTTTGACTCTAATGAGACAATGTATGCAAAACTCATGGCGGGTGCATCTGGATATGACATCATAATGCCAACCGAGTATGTAATGCCACTTCTTGTTGAAGCAAATCTAATTGATAAACTAGATCTCTCTAGATTTCCAAATGTAAAGACAAATTTTGACATCAAGTTCAAGTCCGAGTGGGCATTGAACTGGGATATTCCTTATGCATTCAGTTGCACTGGAATACTTTGGAGAAAAGACAAAGTTCCAGCAGATTTGACATTTCAAGATTGGAATGATATGTTTGATGAAAGACTTAGAGGACGCATTTGCATGATGAATGACATTAGAGAAGTGCTTGGTCTTGGATTGAAGATGAAGGGATATTCGGTCAACAGCACTAATGCCGCTGAGATAGCTGAAGCAACTACTGTAGCTAGATTTTGGAAGTCACGCTGTTCAAAGATGGACAATGAGTCCTATAGAACCGGAATACCATCTGGTGAGTTCTATGCCGCAATGGCTTACAATTCAGATGCAATTCAGCTTATTGCCGATGGAAGAGATGACCAGCTTGGATATCTGGTGCCTACAAATGGAACAACATCTAGCATTGATGTCTTTTGCATCATGAAGAATTCTCAAAGTAAAGATCTAGCATGCAAGTTCATTGACATGTTCTATGATTTGACAAATGCTGTCAAGAATGCTGAATACAATGGTGTTCCAATGCCAATTAGAGGACTTTATGATGCTCTTTCAGATGATTACAAGAAGATACCAATGATGAAAGTCTCCGATGAACTTAGATTGAAATGTGAAGACATCAAAGATGTTGGAAATTCTCTTGAGCTGTATACAAAAGCTTGGGATAAAGTTAAGTCAAATAGATGATTGAAAAGACTGATATCAACTTGGAGAAGACAGTTCTTGAGAAGATGAACTGTCTTCTTGAGCATCATTGGGCTAGAATTCGAAATCCAAATGGATTCCACTTCTTCTACAATCCATCATCAACTTGGGATAAAGTGAGAATTGATGGACAATGCCTTGGCAGAAGATTTTGGAAGAGTTTGATTCAAGTCGTCAATGCTTATTCTGAGACAATTGAAGGATTCATTCCAAATTCGCCTCTAGCTCCAATATACGAGCCATTTAGGGGCTTAGAGAGTAGAAGTCTTGAAGAACTTGCGGTGAAAATAGATCTAGCTCTTCAAGACGTAAATATAGAAGATGACATTCACAAACACAGGCTTTTCAGCACATCCACTAGCTAATCCATTCAATTGTCGACATCATGGAAACTACAATATGGTTGGATTTGGCTATGGGCGCAAATCCTCAGTGAGACTAGATACTCATGCAAAGCTTCCAGACCCGCGAATGCCAAATGAAGATGAATGGATCACTAAATCACCAAAATAGCTAGAAGTTCCAAACTAGCTTGGACCCGAGCTTGGTGTCGCAAGACCTGATACAATTGGGATGGCTTAGATGTTTCCGGGCTTAGTTGTATGTCCAGATGGAACTATGATGGACATGAAGTCTGGGCGGGTTGTTGTTGATCCATCAAAAAATGCTCCAGCTGGACAATGGGCTCCAACAAAGATAATTTCTCCACCTCAAGCTACTTAGTCTTCTACCAACTCTTGGAATTCTCAATCAATGTCTACTTCATCTTCTAGCTTCAACGGCAATGCAAGTCTCAATGATGTCGATTCGATGAAATACTGGCAAGACCAAGCTATTGCTGCTTAGAAGCAGCAAGGTCCAATGACTGACACTTAGAAGAAGCTTCTTGCAGATCTTGAGGCCGGAAAGCTCATGAAACTCAGTCGACTAGAGCTAGTTGATGAAAATCTGAAGAATAAAAACAAATTAGCATCTAAATCTATATGATGTCTGCATTATGGTAGAGAAGACATATAGCATTGCAATGAAAAGCACTGTGCTTGAACCATTTTGGCAAGATCTCAAAGATGGTTCACATCCAGAAATTGAATATACAGACAAGCAATCATACAAGAAGTTGAATTCTGAAGCAGCACTTCTGGTCTTGAAAGAGTTCACAGATGCTCCAGATCAAGATTTGACACTTGAATCAGTAAAAGATGAGTTTAAAGACTCTAATGCAGCAATGAGTGATGAAGTTGCTCAAAAGATTGCAAATTACTATAATGGACGCAAGAAAATCTATGAAAAGCTCAAAGAACTTCTTGAAAGTGGTGAGCTTGAATATGAGAAGATTGACATTCCAGAAGAGCTAAATGGATTTACAACTCAAGAAAATGATGGTGAGTTTGAGAAGTCAAAGTCACTTGAAGCATGGATTGAAGTGAGGGCAGAATGATGTCATACATGAATTCAGATCTTCCAACAACAACTTCAAAATCTTACTTGTCTATTTCTAAATCAAAGGAAATGGTAAATCATCCATCTCACTATCAAACAAGCTCTGGTATGGAAGTGATTGATGTGATTGAAGCCTTCAACTTGAACTTTAGAATGGGAAATTGTGCTAAGTATATTCTTAGAGCTGGGCATAAAGATGACATTCTTCAAGATTTGAAGAAGGCAAAGTGGTATCTTGAAAGAGAAATTGCTACGATTGAGAAAAATAGGTCAAATGCATCAACATCAGCTTAAATCTAATTAGATTCTTGAAAAGAGAAGAAAGTAGGATTACAATCCTACTTTCTAAGTATCATAAAATACTATTGATATGCCAGGAACAAGTAAAGCAAAGCATCCAAAAGGATATGAGATAACATTTGAAGAATCTTCTCACCAATATTCTTCAATCATCAATGGTCAAGAGATAAGCTATACTAGTGGAACCGGTGTAATTCATTCTTGCTTTCCATCATTTGATCCTTCAGGTGAGATAACAAAAAGATGCGCTCTTAAAGAAGGAATATCAGTTGAAGCACTTAAAGCAAAATGGAAAGCTAAAGGAGATGCTTCATGCAAATTTGGAACTCGTGTACATGAATGCTGTGAAGACATTGAGTTAGGAAAAAGCGAGCATGAATTGAGAAACAAGCCACAAGATGCTAGAGAAGAGATTATCTTCAAGCATGCTATCAACATGGCAAGAAAGTTCAGACAGCAGCTAGACATCTTAGGTGTTGAGAAAATTGTATTTAGTCCTGAATTGAGAATAGCCGGAACAATTGATCTTTTTGCTCGCTCTAAGAAGACTGGAGATTGGATCATAATTGATCACAAAACAAATCAGACAATTGACATGGAGAACAAGTGGAACAGCTTTGCACTTTCTCCAATTGAGCATATTCCTAACATCAATTTCTATACATATTCATTGCAATTAAATTTATACCAATATCTATTGCAAAATGAAGGATATGTGCCACACCAAAGCAAGTTTAGATTGTTCTTGAATCACATAACAGAATCTGGAGCAAAATTGATTGAATTGCCACAACTTCAACTAGAGATTAGAGATATTGTGATCTTTCATCTATTGAAGAATGATTGGAGAAGTTAAATATCTTTAGTTGAGGAACTATGATGAACAAGAGCTTTCTAGAGTATCTTTCTGAAGAAGACATTGCAAACAATGAAGTCTATTTGTCAAACATGGCTAAGTCTTTTGGTGACAAAGCATGGTTTTTGAAGTTCATTCCGGATGAAATAGATACAATTGTTGATTTTGGTGGAGGAGAAGGACAGTTTTGTGAGTTTTTTGATGCAAAAGCTAAGCTTGCAAACAGATCATTCAAATACATCATCATTGACAACAATCCTGGATTCTTGAAGAATGCAATCAAAAAAGGCTTCCAAGGATTTGAATCTCTAGATGAATTGAAGAAGGATGCTACTTGGAATCCAGATACAACTCTTCTCAACATGAGCTCTGTCATTCATGAAGTCTATTCATATGCAGATGAAGATCACACGGTTGAAGAGTTCTGGTATTCTTTGAAAGCCTGCCAGTTCAAGATGATTGCAATAAGAGACATGAGCTTAGGTGCCGGATCTTATGCTGAAGTTCCAAAAGATGCAGTCTTCTACATCTATGACAACATCTTCAAGAGTCCTAAATACATCCAAAGACTTGAATCATTTGAAGATGTTTGGGGAGCAATATGCTCCGATGAAAGTGACATGCATCGACTTCTAGATGTCAAGCGGCTTATCCATTTCTTAATCAAGTATAGATATATTGAAAATTGGGACAGAGAAGTTCAAGAGAACTATCTTCCTCTTTCACAAGACAAGCTCCAAGACTGGCTTGTCAAGAAGCTTGGATATCATCTAGTTCACAAAGAGTCTAGCAAGCTTCCATTCTACCATAAATGCTGGTCTAAAGACTTCAAGTTGAATTTGCCAGACAACAATGGCTACAGAAAGCAGTTTGCTGAGTGGCTGAAGTCAATAACAACTCACATAAAGTGGTTAGCAAAGAGATAAGACACATGGTCTTCTAAATCTATAGATTTTTATTGTTATGACTGACAATAGAGACCCTATAGATCGATTGCTTGGATATTCAAGAAGTAACAGTTTCAAGTCTCTCGAAGACAGCAAAGGAAAGAGAATAATTGAAGCTGTTCTGAAGAATATCAGTAAGATGTTTCCAAATCTCAGTTGGAATGGACTTCGAATTGATCATTCAAATGCTGGCATTGATGAGCTTCAAAAGAACATTGAACGACTTGATCTTGAATCATTGAAGATAGCATTAGATCTTGAAGGATTTACTGGAATTCCAGATGAATGGCTTGAGTTTGCTGAGTTTTTAGCAAAAGCTCAACGAGGAAAGCAATATTATTGCAACAATTATCTTGGAGATCTTGCAAGAATAATAATATTCAAGATTTCAGGATTCAGTGATGACAAAGACTTTGTCAGAACATTCTACAAAGCTCCTATTGGACAGGTCATCAGATTTTTCAAGAAGTTCAGAGTGACAAAGATATCTGAAAGCGAAAACAATGAATGAAAATGATGATCAATATCTTGAGTCTGAAGAAGGCAGTGAGCTTAATGCTTGTAAAAAGATATTGAATAAAACTCTTGATGGAAATGGCTCAATAGAAGAAGTAAGACTTCTAGAAGACATCTATCAGTTGAATGC
>Ga0247610_10004382_pt1 | contig 15121 bp, 13 predicted proteins | sample 174DNAGHGhighgp2_FD_193483 | JGI IMG/M metagenome (GOLD analysis project Ga0247610, IMG submission 193483) | Sheep rumen microbial communities from Palmerston North, Manawatu-Wanganui, New Zealand - 1742 DNA GHGhigh gp2 | ecosystem: Host-associated > Mammals > Digestive system > Stomach > Rumen... | reverse complement strand
TTCTTTCCTAGCCATCTCACATAGCTTAATATTCGCTTCATTTAATAGATTCAAATCTTTATTTTCTAAGAATTTCTTATCAAATTCATTCAAATATTGATGTGAATAATTCGCAACAGATGCCTGATATCTTTCAATATGCTGGATACAAGTACCATAATTAGCATCAGCCAAAGCTCCGATTAAACGGTTAGTCCAATAGAAGTTTTCAGTTGAACAATCCATTTCAACCTTAGAAACATAATCTGGGAAAGAATTAACATTTGCATATAGTGCAAGGGCACTATTAAATGGATTAGCTCCAAAACAAATCCACTCAATTGCTTGAATTTCTTTTGGCATATAACCTCTTACCTGTAAGATTGCCATAACCCCAGTACGGCTAATACCAATTGGTCTATAAATACCCTTCTTTGGGTTATCTGCCTTTTGATATGGGTTATAAGGTGTTCCTTGATAATAGGATGATAATATATATTTAACATCCTCTACTGTTATCTTTCTTTCAGGCTTCAAGCTCCAAGGAATGAAATCAGACTCAGGTGTAAAGTCAGCATCATCTCCATCCCATTTATAGCTTCTTGGGTTGAAATATCTTGCCATAAACCAAGCTCTTGGTGTGTTATACACATGATCTGAATCTGAATGTGATCCAAATACATTTCTTGGGTTAAATTTACCATCATTATTAAAATCTAGATGATTCTTTTCAATGAATTCCTTTAAATCAGATGAGCACATATTCTCTTCTTTTTTACCATAGGCATCATCAAAATCAAATGTATCAAGGCCAAATTGATTTGGCATGATTACATATTCATCATCCTTAACTCTTCTTGCAATCCAGTGATGTCCTCCAATAGTTTCTAACCACCAAATAGAATCACTATCTGAAAATGCTATTCCATTAGGCTCATAGGTACCATACTTTTCTAGTAAGTTACCTAAACGAATGACACCTTCCTTGGCAGATTTAATATAAGGAAGTACTAATAATACTAAATCCTCCTCACCAATTCCACCAGGAATATCCTCTTCCCCTTCATTTTTGGCCTTTTGATATCTAACATAAGGATCAGCACCTAATACATTAGGATTTGATGTGATGGTTTCAGTTGCTGACATACAAACATTTAATTCATTAATTCCATTAGCTGGCCAAACTCCATTTTTATTATCTACACTTGGATTAGATGTATATCTTAATGGATTATCAGGTAATTCAATTTCTAAATGTGAATTAACTGTTTTATATTTTCTTGGTTGATTTTCAGGTAAAACTATAATTAATTTTTTCTCATCGTAATGACCATCATCATTTCTTGCGATCATTGTAGAGCCATCATAAGATGCTCTTTTTCCTACTAATATTGTTGTACAAGCCATAAATTTACTCCTATTTTACATAGATTTCATAACGTAATTCCATACGGTAATCATCTACAATATATTTTAATTCATTCATTAAATTTCCATTTTGTTCAATGTAAGAAACTATATCTGGATTATATAGCGTATTCGCTCCATCCTTTAGTTCCTTAAATACCATATCAAAATTCTTTCCATCATGATAATTTCTACCATAATTATCTGTACCTGCATCAATACAATCGGCAATTGTAATTAAATCAATGATAAGCTTATATTTTGATTTCGTATTATCAAAATCTTTTGGATAACCACTTTTTCCATCATAGGATTTATGATGTCCTTTTATAACATCTACATAATATTTAAAATCCTTATCCTTCTCAATAATTGATTGAAATCCCTCAGGATGCAAGATAATATTATGATATTCATCAGGAAGTAAGCTTCTAATTTGCTGATTGACAATACCTAATGCTAAGGATTTACCTATATCATGTAATCTTGCTGACCTACTTACATAGCCCTTTAAATCAGCAAAATCCCAGAAGCCTATTTCAATCATATCCTTAATTAATGGGTATCTTGTTTCGTTCATAGAATCTAAAATGGCTACTGCTATTTTTTCTACTATTTGTGAATGAACATAATTCAATTCCTGTCTTCTTAAGATTAAAGATGTGAATAATCTTTCCTTTAAATCGGCATTACTACTAAATGGTAATGCTTTTTTAACAATTCTAGATGTAGCTTCTTCTACATATAATCTTGTGTATCTATCCTTTGGTACTCTATCAAAATATTTTAATGCCTTAGTAATGATTCTTTTTGCAACTTCTTCTTTAGTGTTATCTGGCAAATAAGAATGCTTTAAAAAATCAAATAAAATACATTCTGCATCCACTAGCTTTGCACTTCTAACATAGATTTCATCCTTAGATTCATTAAATGATAATTTTAATACATCTTGATAGAAAAAGTCATGATAATTCTCTAAATAATAAATAAATTCTAAATCATCCATTTGATCATTTAAATAGGTTAATACAGCATAGCATAAATCTCTATCCATTTCATCTTCAAATGTATCCTTTATCTCATCAATAATACGAACGAATTCCATTTGATCACATAATCCATCATCTAGATAATACATGAAATTATGTAATAAGGCCTCATTTAATAAATTCATTTCTCTTCTTGCAAGATCTTGATCATTCATTTTAAATACAGCCTCAGAATGATAGAATGCCTTAGCTTCCTTATAAATACTTATCATCTTATCGATATAGCTTTCATCATAATTAGGTAAATAAGACATGAAATTATAATAAGAATAATATATAATCTTTCTTTCATTTAATCCTAATTCTTCATAATGATTCTTTAAAGCCATAGTCTTTTGAATATTGTCTTTTATCTTATCGATTTTCTCCTGATTAATCATTAAAAAGATAGATAGCTCAAAGTTTTCATCATTATATAGATTTAATAGCTTTGAATAATCATTTTCCTTCTCATAAAAAGGAATTAGCTTATCAATAATTTGAAGCAATAAAAAGGAATCATGAATCTCTTCCTTTTCTAATTGACGGTATCCTTCATATAGACTATTTGCAACCTCTTTTGTAAGATCTTCCTTTAAAATCTCATGAAGTTCTTCAATTAATTTTTGATTTCTTTTAAATATATCTCTTAGGATCTTACTTCTTTGAATATAAGTAAGTTTAAAGGATTCATAATCCATTTTACGATATAGGGATTTATCTAACTCATTTGTTGTAATAATATTTGTTTTTATTGAGTCTAATATTCCTTGAATTTTCTCTTTTGGCATAATAAAAACACCTCGCTTATGATTATATCATAAATGAGGTGTCATTTAAAACACAAATAACCCTGGTATTATTTTAAATTAGAACCACATTGTGGACAAAACTTTGCATCATCATCCAAGATTGTATCACAATGAGGACATCTTCTATAAACCTTTTGTTTTAAATATTCATTTTCCTTATGTGCTTGATAAGAACCCTCAAATGCTCCTGCATTCTTACCCTCTCTTAAGGAATCTGCATAAGCTAAGTCAGCATCATTAATTACGCCATCTCCATTGATATCTCCAACCTCAGCAAGTTCCTTATCATGCTTTCTTTTAATTAGAACTGCCTTAGTCATAATAAAACCACCAATAGCAGCTGAAATTGTAAAGAATACAAATCCTATTGTAGAGGTATTCTTAAATGAATAGCTTGATGGGTTAAAAGGTGAAACATAAATCTCATAGGTTTCTCCAACTTTAACTGTAAAATCATCCTTATAGTCTAAATCATCGTCTCCATATCCTTTGTGAGGCTCACCATAAAAATAATATTCAAAATCATATAATTCATATGGTCCAGATTGGTCATATCCCTTCCATGCATAAGTAACTCTAGCTTGTGTTCCTACTCTAAAGAATGTCAAAAACATTAAAATACCAAACACAAGAAGGAAGAATCCCATCGCAAAGAAAGCTCCAAAGCTTCTTGGCTTACCTCCTTGCATTCCATAATATGCACCATAATATCTTTTTCCATCTAAATAATGTCTACCATTTTTAACTGTATGTATTACTATAGGTCTAGTATAACTTGAATAACTTGATGAATGAAAGCTTGAGTGAGATCCTCCGTGAAAACCTCCACCACTGCTATGTCCGCCACCACTATGACCACCGTGAAAACCGCCCATAATCATCCTCCTAAAATTCTATCAAAAACATTTTATCACAAATGTTTTTAAAATACTAATCATTTTCATCGTGCTCAATACTTGATGCAGGATCCACATGCACCATACAATGCTTAATTTCTTTATATTTATTCTCAAGTAAGTCATGTATTCCAAGGGCAATATCATGACCTTCCTTTACAGTCTTTGTATCCGTTACTGCAATTTCAAGTTCAACATAAACTCTTTTAGCAAACATTCTTGTTTTTAATGAATTTACACGAATAACCTCAGGATATAAAGATACATCCTTTAATATGGCTTGTACCAATTCATCTGATGCAGATTCATCTAATACCTCAGAAATTGACTTCTTACCAATATCGAAGGCTACTTTCAAAATAAATAATGAAATAACAATTGAAGCGATTGGGTCTAATATCGTTAGGTTTTGCCCAAGAAGCAAACCAATAATACCAGCTAATGAAGCAAATGATGAAATCGAATCGGTTAAATGATGAATGCTATCTGCCATTAATGCTTCAGATTCAATTCTTTTTGCAACCCTTCTAGTATATAAATACATAATACCTTTAACAACAATTGAAGCAACAGCAAACCCTAAACCAATATATAATAATACCTTATCTGTTGTAGGATTTGCCTCTCCATTAAAATAATGAATTAAATCCCAAATTCCATTATAAAGCAAGAAGGTTGCAGTCATTACTAAGAAAAAAGCCAAAATAATCGTAGAAATAGATTCCATTCTTTCATGACCAAATGGATGCTTCTTATCCTTTGGCTTTCTAGATAACTTTGCTCCTACCATTACTACGATAGTAGATAATATATCAGATAAGCTATGAATACCATCTGATATTAAGGAACTAGATCTTGCTAATATACCACTAATTATTTTACCTAAAGATAATAAAGCATTCCAAAAAATAGTAATTAACCCTACCTTTTTTACTTCCTTTGTGTAATTATCCATAATATCGCCACCCTAATAAAAATACCTGTGGATGTCCCACAGGTTTACTGTTGCCAAAGCCCGACTACCCCATTTGGGTGTCTGTTCAACAAAAGATTATCACGTATAGTTTATGTTAGTCAAGTGTAACTAGCTATTTCATTTAAATAATATGATTCCCAATTAATTTCTGAATCACTATTGTCTTTTACCACCGAAGCGGTCAACGCCATCCTTATTATAGCCATCACGATCATAACCATCTTTATTATAACCAAATCTATCATAACCTAAATGATTATAGCCATTTCTATCAAAACCATCTTTATCATAGCCAAATAATGAATAGCCTTCAGAATCAAAGCCATCATCATCTCTTCTAGTACCATTTCTATGATATCCCATAGAATTGAAGCCACGCTCATTGTATTCAGATTCTTTTTCAATTGGCTTTATATCTTCTTTAGCCTCTAATACAACCTCTTCAATTTTAGGTTCTTCATTAACATTTGTAGCACTTACTTCTTTTACTATCTTAGTATCTTTAGGTGTAGCTTCAGATGATACTAAAATCTTCTTTGTATCAGCACCATAACTTACTCCAGATAAAGAAACTGTAGGTGTAGTTTTAGATGATACTACAGTCTTCTTTGTATCAGCACCATAGCTTACTCCAGATAAAGAAATTGTAGGTGTTCCTTTGGCGTTTCTTAATCCCTTGATTTGTGCCATTTTTGCATCACGACGTGCTTTTTCTTTCTTATATTCTTCTAATCTTAATTTTTCAAGATTAGTTTTTTCTACTTCAGATTTAGCATTTTCTACATGCTTAACTCCACTTTTAGAAATAGAAGGAACTACTTTTTGTCTATCATTATCACGGATTTTATTCTTACTCTTGTTTAAAATATCTTCAGATTCAGATAAATCCATATTTAATTGGTAAGAATAAGTATTGACTAAATGTTGCTCTAATTCTTCTTTTTCCCATTCTTCTCTTAGTTTTGTTCTACCATCTGAATCAGCAACATCAGCAACTAATTCTATAATATCTGCTAAAAATTCAAAAACCTCCATATAAATCATCTCCTCTTTTAATTTATACTAGTTTAAATCTATTATATACCTTTTTTTAAATTTATTTGAAATAGATTTTTTAATATCATTAAAATCCTCATCTAGCATTCGATTGATTTTATTCTCTAACAGGAAGTATTCCTTTACCTCTTCTTTAGAATAAAGATTTACCTTAGCTATGGAAAATTCCTTCTTTGCCTTTTCTAAATCATAATAATCCTTTTTATCCTTAGCCTCTAAATAAATAGCTTCCTTTGTTTTCATAGCAATGATTAAATTACTATATTTCTTTTCGATTTCTTTTTTTAAAAATAAAAGACGCTTAAATTCCTCTTTATTTTCTAATTCAATTAAATAGATGTTTGCTAAATCTTCCATAGAACACCATTCCTTTAAACCCATTTATTGTAATTTCTAAATAATATGTTATAATTTATTGGGTGATTTTTATGTATTTATCAGATTGTATCGTAAAGGAAGGTACTCCTTCCTTATATGAAAAATGTCAAAAAGTGAATATTCCTTTAAGTAGTAAAGATATTGAATGTATAAGAGGCTTATACGAATATATGGTAGTCTCTGCAGTTGATGAACTTGTAGAAAAATATAAAATCAGACCAGGTGTTGGTATTGCTGCTCCACAAGTTGGTGTAAACAAAAGAATGTTTGCGATGAACTGCACAGATTTTTTAGATGAGAAGCAAACTCAATACTTCTTTGCATGGATTAATCCTGTAATTTTAGAAAAGAGTGAAGAAATGACATACCTACCTAATGGTGAGGGATGCCTATCTGTTGATAGAAATACAGAAGGATTAGTTACTCCAAGACATAAAAGAATCAAAGTAAAGGGTACTGTTTATGATTATAAAACAGGTAAGCTAAAAAGCTTAACTCTAAACCTTGAGGGATATCCTGCAATTGTATTCCAGCATGAATACGATCATTTAGATGGTATCTTATATACTTCTAAGATGTATCCTGTAGACAAGTTACAGGGTATCGAGCCTTTATATCGTTTAAATGAGGATGGAGAATTAATCTAATCTTAATTCATACATAATAATTCCACCGGCTACAGAAACATTTAATGATTCTGTATTGTCCATTGGAATATAAATATTTTGTTTTAAAATGGCATTTAAGGATGGGGAAATACCTTTTCCCTCATTCCCTAAAATAATTGCCATTTTTTTGTTTTTTAATACCTTATCAAGTGAAATACCATTCACTACATTTGTTCCATATACATCATAATCTGTAAGTGTTGGAATAAAATCTAATAAATTTTTATGAATGAAATTCAATTTAAATATTGCCCCCTGGCTTGATCTTATAACCTTATCATTATAAATATCTACAGAGCCATCTCCTAATACAATTGTATTAAATCCAAAAGCTTTAGCGCTTCTCATTAAAGCACCCATATTGCCTGGGTCTTGTACTCCATCTAAAACTAAAAGACGATTTGATAATTCACTTGCCTCAACCATCTTACATAATCCAATCTCAGATACGACTGTGTCTGTATTGCATATTTTTTTCATGATGGCTTCAGGAATTTCTATATAATCTTCTTTGTCTTCTATAGAGTATGCCTCTAATAATACGCCCTTTAATCTTGCTTCTTTGACTAAATGAGGTCCTTCAACAATGAATTTCTTTTCTTCCTTTCTAAAGGATGCCTTATTAAGCTTAACAAGATATTTAATTTTAGGATTATCAAATGATGTTATTTTCATAATTAGCCTCCTTTAGAAAAATCAGGTAAATACTACCTGATTCTATCCATTTGATTCTGTCATTTCTAATTTTATTAAACGGTTTAATTCAACCGCATATTCCATTGGTAATTCCTTACTAAATGGTTCAATGAAGCCCATGACAATCATCTCAGTTGCCTCAGCCTCAGTTAAGCCTCTACTCATTAAATAGAATAATTGTTCTTCATTAACCTTAGATACTGTAGCCTCATGCTCGATATACATATCGCCATTCTTACCCATATTTGTTGGGATAGTATCTGATGTTGAAATATCATCTAGAATTAAGGTATCACATTCAACATGGCTTCTAGCTCCAATGGCATTTTTCTCACAGGAAACTAAGCCTCTATAGTTAACCTTTCCTCCACCTCTACAAATTGATTTAGAAATAATTGTAGATGTTGAATTCTCACCAATATGAATCATCTTAGCACCAGTGTCCTGGAATTGTCCTTCTGATGCGAAGGCAATACTTACAGTAGTCCCCTTAGCTCCCTTACCCTTTAAAATACATGCAGGGTATTTCATATTTAGACCTGAACCAACATTACCATCGATCCATTCCATATGACCATAATCTAGAACTAATGTTCTTTTGGTAACTAGGTTAACAATATTGTTTGACCAGTTTTGTACTGTAGAATATCTACAATGTGCATGATTCTTTACATAAATCTCTACTACGGCTGCGTGTAGGCTATCCTTTGAATATAGGGGAGCTGTACAGCCCTCTACATAATGGATATCTGCCTCATCCTCAACAATAATTAGAGTTCTTTCAAATTGACCCATTCTTTCAGAATTGATTCTAAAATAAGACTGTACTGGCTTTTTAAGCTTTACACCCTTTGGAACATAGATAAATGAACCACCAGACCAAACCGCACTATTTAATGCGGCATACTTATTGTCAGTTGGAGGTACAATTTTACCAAAATACTCTCTAACTAAATCTGGGTATAGTCTAACTGCAGTATCTGTATCGCAAAATATTACCCCTAAATCCTCTAATTCCTTTAAATTGTTGTGGTAAACTACCTCAGACTCAAACTGAGTTGAAGACCCTGCCAAAAACTCTCTTTCTGCCTTAGGAATACCTAATTTATCAAAGGTTTCTCTAATTTCTTCAGGAACCTCATCCCACTTAGAGCCTTGTTCTTCTACAGATTTAATATAATAAGTATATTCATCAAAATCAATGCCAGATAAATCTGGACCCCACTTTGGATTTTCAAGTTTTAAGAAGGCATCATATGCCTTTAATCTAAATTCCTTCATCCAATCAGGCTCACCCTTGGCATTTGAAATAAATTCAACTACAGATCTAGATAAACCCTTACCTGAGGTTAATACTGGCTTTGTTTCAGTTTTGAATCCATATTTATATTCACCAACGATTTGGTTTGCTTCATCCTTACTATTTGTTGCCACTATTATTCACCTCACAAATTGCCTGTTCTACTGCCTTCCAAGCTAGTGTTGCACACTTGATTCTTGCAGGGAAATCTCTAACACCCATATAAGCAATAGCTTCTCCAAGCTCTTCTTCATGCTGAGGTTCTTCTCCCTTTACCATTTCGTAAAAATCCTTGCATAACGCTAAAGCCTCATCTACAGTATGTCCCTTTACTACCTCAGACATAACTGATGCAGATGAACAGCAAATGGAACAACCATGACCATCATGGTTAACTTCCTTAACGATTCCATTTTCTATTTTAATTTCCACATTCATATCATCTCCACAGGATGGATTATTTAAATGAACAAAGTGAAAATCATCAGTTTTCTTTAAACCTTTGTTTTTAGGATTCTTATAATTATCCATAATAACTGTACGATACAAAGTGTTTAAATCCATATTACAACCTCCTTAAAACTGTAAGAAGAAATCTCTTGCCTCTTTTACAGCCTTAACAAATCTATCTACATCCTTCTCTGTGTTATATAAATAGAAGGACGCTCTAATAGTACCAATAGTACCTAAATTTCTAGTAATTAGCTGTGCACAGTGATGACCAGCACGAATACATACACCTAAATTATCAAATACAGATGCTGCATCATGTGGATGTACACCATCAATATTGAAGGCAATAATACCAGTTTCACAGCTTTCGTTATAAATAGTAATACCTTCAATTTCCTTAAGCTTAGATACTGCTAAATTCTTTAAATCATTCTCATGCTTTTTAATATTATCAAGTCCAATAGACAATAAGTATTCACATGCCTTAGCCAAGCCTATAACAGATGCCACCATAGGTGTACCTGTTTCAAACTTAAATGGGCTTGCCTTATATGTCATTGAATCCATATAAACAGTATCTGCCATATCTCCACCAAATTCAATTGGTGGCATTTTTTCTAATAATTCCTTTTTACCATATAAAATACCTACACCTGTAGGACCACATAGCTTATGGCCTGAAAATGATAAAAAGTCACAATCAATATCTTTAACATCTACAGCCATATGAGGAACAGCCTGAGCTCCATCTAATGTAACAATAGCTCCAACAGAATGGGCAAGCTCAATAATCTCTTTAATTGGTGTAATATAGCCCATTACATTAGAAACATATGTAATAGCTACAACCTTAGTTTTGTTTGTTAAAACCTTTTTGAAGGCTTCAACTGTAATTCTTTTATCTTCATCTAATGGAATGAATTTTAATGTAGCCTTTCTTTGGTTACATACATTTAACCAAGGCATATGGCTTGAATGATGCTCAAGCTCAGTAGTGATAACCTCATCACCCTCATTAACAAAGTTCATACCATAGGATTGTGCAACTAAATTTAAGGATGCAGATGCACCTCTTGTAAATACTACCTCAGTTTCCTCTGCATTAATGAATTTTGCAATTGTTCTTCTTGCTTGTTCATATAAATCAGTTGCTTCATAGGATAATTGATATACACCACGGTGTACATTACATCCTAATCTTTCATAATAATCTGTAACAGCATCAATGACACATTGTGGCTTTAATGCCATTGCTGCACTATCTAGATAAGCTAATTCACTATTATTTTTTAAAACTGGAAAATCATTTCTAATCTTTGTAACATCCATACTATTCATGCATCCTACTATTAATTTGATTATCTAATGATTCTTTAATTTCATCTTGTGGAATTGCGTTAATAAATGGACGAATGATTCCTTCTAGAATAAGTAAGAAGGCCTCATTCTTTGTTAACCCTCTACTCATTAAATAGAATAAATCCTCATCTGACATCTTACCAATAGATGCACCATGGTTAGCGAAGCAATCATATTCATCAATTAATAGAATTGGCTTTGCTACGATAACTGAATCATTATCCATTACAATACCACGAGATAGCTGAGCACACTTAGATTTGCTCTTGCCCTTTTCAATCTTACCAGTTGTATCAAATGTAATTGAAGCGCCACCAATTGCTACACCTACATTTGTAATATTTGAGAATGTTTGCTTATCATTGTGAATAATCTTTTGTGTATAATAGGATTTCTCCTTAGCTAATACGCTTAAATTCTTAACATCAGTTACTGCATTTTCTTTTTCTAATACTACCTCAAGATTTTCATTTGTTGCATCTAATGAAATCTCAGTAATTCTTAATTCTCCATAAACATGGAAGGAATGATTGGAATTACCATTGACTAAATAATACTCAAGTGTAGCACCATCTAATACATTAACTAAAATATTTGAATTCTTTGATTGATCTATAATTCTTGCAAATGCACCAGATTTAATATTAATCTTTGCATCATTATTTACTGTATAAATACATTCATTTGTATCAATGGTATAAAACCCATTGCTATCCTGACCCAAGGCTTCAATGGATACCATTTCAAGGCTTGCCATTAATTATTCCTTTCTTGGGGCTCTTGCACAAGAACCAAGAAGGACATGGGTCTTACTGTCATCTTCTTTTTCTTCTTCGATACCAAGCTCTTCCTTAACCCAGTCATAGCCCATTGCATCAATCTTAGAGATTAATTCCTTACCACCAGTCATAACAATCTTACCATTAATCATAATATGTACATAATCTGGCTTAATATAATCTAATAATCTCTCATAGTGTGTAATTAATAGGCATCCGAAGCTATCATTTACCATGCTAGATACATTTTCACCTACAATACGAAGTGCATCAACATCAAGTCCTGAGTCAATTTCATCTAGGATTGCAAACTTAGGCTTTAGCATCTTCATTTGTAAGATTTCATTTCTTTTTTTCTCTCCACCAGAGAATCCTTCATTTAAATATCTATGAGCTAAATCCTCAGGCATCTTTAATTCCTTGCATGCCTGGTCATAATTCTTGATGAATGTGAATAATGAAGGGTTCTTACCTGAAGTAGCCTTCATTGCAGAACGAATGAAATCTGAATTAGTTACACCTGGCACCTCTGCAGGATATTGATAGGCTAGGAATAGACCTTTTCTCGCTCTTTCATCTACAGCTAAAGGTAAAATGTTTTCGCCATTTAACAGGATTTCACCACCAGTGATTTGATATCTTGGTGCTCCCATAATACAGCTTGATAATGTAGATTTACCTGTACCATTAGGTCCCATGATTGCGTGAACCTCACCTGTTTTAATTGTTAAATCTACACCCTTTAATATTTCTTTTTCTTCAACTCTAGCACATAAGCCTTTAATTTCTAAAACGTCCATCTATACTACCTGACTTTCTTCAAATTACGGACAAAATAGAAAAACCGCGCTGGTTTTTCTATTTGCCAATTACTTTATTACAATATTAATAATCTTCTTTGGAACAACAATAATCTTAACGATTTCATGTCCATCTGTAAATTTCTTTACCTTTTCAGATGCTAAAGCTAGCTTTTCTAAATCTTCCTTACCAAAATCTATTGGAGCAGAAATAGTATCTCTAACCTTACCATTGACAGATACAGGGTATTTAGCTAAATCATCCTGCATCAAGGCATTATCATATGTTGGCCATGGCTCAAATGCGATTGTCTTGTCATGTCCAAGGATTTCCCATAATTCTTCACATAGGTGAGGACATACTGGGCTTAATAGCTTAACTAATCCCTCTAAGAAGCCTACATAAATCTTATCAGCCTTATAAGCTTCATTTACAAATACCATCATTTGGCTAATTGCAGTATTGAAAGCTAATGCCTCAAAATCATCTGTAACCTTCTTAACTGTCTTATGATATACCTTTTCTAATGTCTTATCATATTCCTTAGTTTGCTTCATTATATATTCATCAGAGCAGATTAAACGATATACTCTTTCAATAAACTTTCTTGCACCCTCAACACCCTTAGCACTCCAAGGCTTAGATGCTTCAAGGGGACCCATAAACATTTCATATAAACGTAGTGTATCTGCGCCATAATCTCTAACAATATCTGATGGATTTACAACATATTTAGGGAATCTCTTACCCATCTTAATACCATTTTCACCTAAAATCATACCTTGGTGAACTAGCTTTTTAAATGGTTCTTTTGTAGGAGCAATACCCTTGTTGTATAAATATCTATTCCAAATACGAGCATACATTAAGTGTCCAACAGCATGCTCAGGTCCACCAATATATAAATCAACTGGCATCCAATGCTTTAATAGCTCTTTGTTTGCTAATTCCTTATCATTATGTGGATCGATATATCTTAAATAATACCAAGAAGAACCTGCAGAACCTGGCATTGTAGATGTCTCTCTTAAGCCTTCAATACCATTTTTATTGTAATGCTTCCATTCCTCAGCATTTTCAAGTGGTGCCTTACCATTTTTACCCTTGTAATCCTTTAATTCTGGTAATACAAGAGGTAATTCATCATCAGGTAATACCTTTACTCCATCCTTTGTATGAACTACAGGTACTGGCTCACCCCAATATCTTTGACGTGCAAAAATCCATTCACGGAAGCGGTAGTTAACAACTCTTCTTGCAACACCCATTGCCTCAAGCTTTTTAGTAATGCCTTCCTTTGCATCTAATACAGACATTCCATCAAATTCGGCAGAATTCATTAATTTAGCATTAGGATCTGCTAAATAATCCTGTTTTTCAAATGCACATTCTTTAGTATCTTTACCAGATATTACCTGAATCATTGGAATATTATGTGCAACTGCATATTCAAAATCTCTTTGGTCATGGCTTGGTACTGCCATTACAGCACCTGTACCATAGCTTGCTAAAACGAAATCTCCAATGAAGATTTTAACTTCCTTACCATTTACTGGGTTAATACATGTAACACCATCAAGTAAGCAGCCTGTCTTTGTTTTATTAAGCTCTGTTCTATCTAATTCAGATTTAGAAGCAGTAGCTTGGATATAGGCATTAACCTCATCCTTATTCTTAATTCTTGGCATTAATTCTTGAACAATATCACCCTCTGGTGCTAATACCATAAATGTAATACCATAGATTGTTTCAATACAAGTTGTGAAAATAGAGAACTTTCCACCACCAACAATTTCAAAGTCAACCTCAACACCAGTAGACTTTCCAATCCAGTTTCTTTGCATTTCCTTTGTAGATTCTGGCCAATCAATTTCATTTAAGCCCTCTAACAAATCCTCAGCAAATGCTGGTTGATCAATTACCCATTGCTTCATGTTCTTACGAACTACTGGGTATCCGCCTCTTTCACTTTTACCATCAATTACCTCATCATTAGATAATACACAGCCTAATTCCTCACACCAGTTAACTGGCATATCGATATATTTTGCATATCCATCTAAATAAAGATTTTTGAAAATCCATTGAGTCCAGTGATAGAATTTTGGATCTGATGTTTCAATACATTTATCCCAATCATAATCAAAGCCTAATTCCTTTAATTGCTTTGTAAATGTTTTGATATTTTCTTCTGTAAATCCAGCTGGATGATTTCCAGTTTGAATTGCATATTGTTCTGCAGGAAGTCCAAATGAATCATATCCCATTGGGTGTAATACATTATAGCCTTGCATTCTTTTCATTCTTGAAATGATATCTGTTGCAGTATATCCCTCAGGATGTCCAGCATGTAATCCTACTCCAGATGGATATGGGAACATATCTAGAACATAGAACTTAGGCTTAGAAAAATCCCACAGATCAGTTTTGAAGGTTTGATTATCCTCCCAATATTTTTGCCACTTTTTTTCAATTTCTAAATGGTTATATTCTTTCATAAAATAATCTCCTTTCCAAAAGGTGCGAATAAACG
>Ga0247610_10004381_pt1 | contig 15126 bp, 20 predicted proteins | sample 174DNAGHGhighgp2_FD_193483 | JGI IMG/M metagenome (GOLD analysis project Ga0247610, IMG submission 193483) | Sheep rumen microbial communities from Palmerston North, Manawatu-Wanganui, New Zealand - 1742 DNA GHGhigh gp2 | ecosystem: Host-associated > Mammals > Digestive system > Stomach > Rumen... | reverse complement strand
TGGCAAGTGGGTGCCAGGATCTGGGGCAAGATCCGGGGAGGGGATCGGAGGGAAGACCGGCAAGGGGTGCCGGGGGTGCCGGGGAGTATATAATTTCTTCAAATTTTTCTAAATATTTTTTTGAAAAATTTTTTAAATATGCTTGACATCTTCAAAAATAGGTTGTATAATTAAATTAACAAAAAGGAAAGGGCAGCAAATAGCTGCAAGGGTGAAAAATTATGACAAAATATTTTGTAGCAAGAGCAAAAGAGGGCGCTGAATACACATTTACAATGAACGGTTCGATAGCCGGAGGTACAAAAGCAAGAGCCGAAAAACTCGCTAAGATCTTAAATGAGTACAAACACAATTTAAAGCCAGGCGAAATATGGCATGTATACGAAAACGACTTTTATTATAACATAAGAATAGAGCAGCAAGCAAGAATATCAAAAAGTAAAATATCATTCAGTGCTTACAAAGATTATTAAAGCCGAAACGGGCGCAAGCCCGTCGCGCAAGGGACGACAACCCGGCGCCCGATGATGGTAAGTCGCACAAATAGGAAAGGCAGCCAAAAGGCTGAAAGGGTGAACATTATGAGAACAACCAAAAACGATATTTTTAGACTGGGCGAAGAGATCGCGGAGATCCTCAACAAGAAGAACAACACAAACATTTATAGTTTTGATTATCCTTGGGGCGTAGTCAAGAAAAGCGAATGCGGTGGAATATCCGTGGTATTTTATGCGAACGATTGCACAAGGGCAAACTATGAAAAGCTTATGGCAATACGCGAGGTATTATACGAAATCTAAACCAAACCAAAGCCCCGGCGGAGGACGGCAAGGCGGATCGACACCGCCCCGGGGCTATCCGGCAAACGCCGAACAAGAACATTAACAACCAAATAGAGGAAACGGAGGAAACGACTATGACAAATCTTACTTCATTATTTTACGGGCTGATCGAAGAGGGTTATATCTACGAAGAGGACGAAAACGGCCATAATATGAGTTATGGAGAATATGCAGCTATCGAAGAATACGGCTGGGATCATATCCGTAACGGATTGATCGGGATCTATGACAAACTTGAGTGGCTGGAAACGGCTAAAGAAATCATTGAAAGCGCTGATGATGACGCCGCTATGTTTTTCGGACTGAACGAAGATGACAGATATATGTATATCGATGAGGACGAACCCGACAGATCCGAAATGAGCGAAAGGCTTAGAGAACTTTATAGCGCAGTTGATTTTAATGAATACGCAGCATAATTCCCTGGCGGAGGACGAACGGGCTGGCTCGACACCAGCCCAGGGAAATCTGAAAATATTTTCAAATAATATATTGACAATATTTTCTAAATATGATAATATAGACACATAGAAAGGAGATCTATTATGAGCACACTTGAAATGATCCAAACCAGCAACGAGCACAAGGCAAACACCTATTACGAGAAAGGAGAAGAAACAGAACCCCTCACATTGAGGGAACGCTACAACGCAACACCGGCACCCGAGATCAAAGATCCGTGGGGCTACATCTGGAACGAACACGAGAAAGGAGCGAACGCAGTATGAACGAACTTACATTAGTAAACATCGCGGTAGATCTGGAAATGTCTATCACGAACAGACACGAGAAGAAATATCACTCAGAAAGAAGCCGTAACAAGGACATCATAGCCGATTACAAGGAAGCCGTAAGAAGAGCTATCGATCAGACCGAGGACAAGGCAGAGGAAGCTATTTTGCACGGACTCAGCTATTTGCTGAACAACGCATACCTTGACGACAGAACCCCGGCAGAGTTTAACGAACTATTGAACGAAGTGATCAGATTTCTTAAGAGGGCTGAAGATCCCGTAACAACGGAAACAGAGAACCCGTTTAGAACAACGACAACGAAGCCCCAGGCTTACACACACGAAGACTTTTTCGGAAGGAGATAATTATGAGAAACAGAGAACAGCGCAGGAACAGCAAAAAGGCAGAGATCCGTCTCAGAAAGAAAGTCGGCAAGGCTTTCGATATGATGACCAAGGAAGAGCAGGCAAACGCTTTTGCAGCCATTATGGAAGCCACAGGCAAGGCACAGGCGGAACTCAGAAGATTACAGGCAGAAAAGGAGAAGCACGATGGTAACACTGATGATCCTGGCGATGATAGCATTTGCACAAACTCATAACATTGAATTAGACTGAAAGGAGGAAACATTATGAGTAGAATATCGGTTTTAGAGAACAAGGTTGATGCGCTTGAAAGGAATGGCGGAGTGATTGCAAAGACAACGGGTGTTGAGGACTGGGTGAAAGTTGGAGATTACAGTTCAATCAGTCATTACAAGGACGGAATAAATGATGCACCCGAAGAAGACGAAGAAAAAAAGCAGGAATGTATTGAAGAACTTGTTGACGAAGTCAACCGTTGTTATGACATCATTGACCGGCTCATGGAATACATCGATGTTTTGAAAAATGTGAACAAACCGTTCATCTTCGTTTCACCTGACGACAAGGACAACATCGAAAAGATCAAGAAGTTCTTGAATGAGAACGCACTTGGCATTTAATTGAAAGGAGAACGAAATGATTAAAATCAGTTATATTTGCGATACTTGCGGGACAGTACACTCACATACATTTGATGACTGGGACAGCGCGCAGGAATACTGCAGCAAACAGGACAGAAGAGACCACACATGCAACCCAAACTATGACGGAACAACTTACGGTCAGCACGCAATGACCTACCACGAAATAGAAACAGGAGGATATAATGATAGTAAACATTCATAACAACGGAGAGCTCAATGTCTATCTGGACGATATGGACGGAGACATCTATCTCACAGTTGAAACGAATGACCACACAAGAACCGGCACGGGTTATTCGATCAGTATGACAGAGCTTAACCGCTATCTGGCAAACTTCAGGGGCAAGGAAGAAAAAACTTCGACAACATCTTGAAAAATCAAAGGAGATATGTTACTATAATATTAGCCCCTCAGTTATGAACGGCTGAGGGGTAATATTATCGAAAGGAAAGGTGCTTTATATGGGCAAGAAGTTAACGGCGCACCAGCGCAAAGTTAAAAATCTCAAGAATATTCTTAAGGGTGCATCACAGAGAATAAAGAGTATGGAGCAGATCGAAAATACTCTAAGCAAAGCAGGACGCCTTGCAACTTCTTATCTCGATTATTCAGCACTCACTTCCCAGATAACAGAAGCAGAGAACTATCTGAACAGCAATAAGAGGGTCACTTCTAACATCGACAGAATGATCCGAAACATCGGAGCAAATACATCAACATCATCTTTACAGAGAATGGTAAAGATGAAATACTATAAGACAAAGCAGAGAGGACATAACAAAGTAGCAACGGACGCAGAGGTATCAGTAGCAGAGGTTACAAGGCTCAAGAAGCGCTACGATAAAGACCCCAGCAAGACTACAAGAGAGGAATACCAGATCATCAGCAGATACCACGCAGCTATCAACGCATTATCAAATGCAAGGGCAATGACATCAACACCGCAGGAGCTGGCAGACCTCAGAAGAGCAAAGATGAACAGAATGCAGGACAGAGATATCTCATTCGGTGGAAACTCAACACTTATCAATGACCTTGCATATTCATCATACGCAGAGCACGTTGGACGAGAGTTTGTAGAAACATTGCAGAACGCAATGGCAGATCCACAGGTTTACGAAGCAATCGAGGAGTGGTACAGATCATCTGACTCAGACAACGTAAAGAAAGCACTGGATCAGGCACAAGGAAGCAACTGGTACGAGAACTTCTGTGAAGCAAGGACAGCTATCATAGAAACAATAAATACTATCAGAAACAACATAAGATTACCAAAGGAAACGGAAGAACAGTTAGATGCAATCTTAGGAGAAGCAGATAACTTAGGAGATTACGAGAACAGATAACACAAGGAGAGATTACCTATGAGAAAGAAGAAGAAAGATCCATTTGCCCGTAAGTTATACGTGGCAGATTTTGAAACCACCGTTGAAGAGGACGCATCTCAGCAGACAGAGACAGAAGTATGGAGCGCAGCTATCTGTCCTGTCCTTGCAAGACCAGAGCCCTCAGACGTTACAGTATATAACAACATCATCTTATTCGTGGACGCTTTAGAGCGTCTGGAAGACGAAGCATTAGTATTCTTCCACAATGCTAAGTTTGACTTATCATTCTTACTCAATGAACTGAATAAAGAGGGATACGTACCGGCATACGATCCTCACAACGCTGACCACTATATGCCAGACTGGAAGCAGGACTTTACCCAGTATACTTACAAGGTAGCCGTGTCTAATATGGGTCAGTGGTACTCTTGCAGACTTCGTTGCGGAGACAGGAGCATTGAGATCAGAGATTCACTCAAGAAGTTACCGTTTGATCTTAGAACAATCGGAAAATCATTCCACACCAAATATCAGAAGCTTGAAATGGAATACTCAGCATTCCATCAGGCTAACGGCTACATCAGCCAGACAGAAATGGACTACATCAAGAATGATGTTCTGGTTCTGTCAGAAGCAATGCATATTATCTGGTACGACTACGGTATGACTGGTTTGACCATCGGAGCAGACTGCTTGAAAGAGTTTAGAGCACTCAACCCTGACTATGAGAAGCTCTATCCCTCTATGACAGACTTCAAGATCCATACTATCGATGGCAAGGACATCACAGCCTATGACTACTGTATCAAAGGCTATTCAGGTGGCTGGTGCTGGAAGAATCCCGTAGCAGACAAGAAAGTCTATGCTGCAGACATCAAATACTCACCTGAGATTCAGGCTAAGCTTGACAAGATGTATCAGAAAGCTTCACACCTTACAAAGGTTAAGCATATTCTGGTTGTTGATGTTAACTCACTCTATCCGTCAGTTATGATAGACAGTGACCAGACAGAGGGTTACCCGGTAGGTAATCCTGAATACAAGACAGGAGCACCGCTTGCTTCTGAGGTAGCAGACAAGGCTATCTTCAGACGCTTCAAGTGCAGATTCAAACTGAAAGAGGGAATGCTTCCGTTCATTCATATCAGAAAGCCAGGTTACAATCACAATGAATGCTTGACATCTTCAGTGAATGCTATCGGAGAAGATCCTATTCAGGAATACACAATGACACAGCCAGAGTTCGAGCTCTTCAAGAAGCACTATGAGGTCTTAGACTACAAGCCTATTGATTATCTGGTGTTTGAAAGACGCAAGGGCATCTTCGATTCATACATCAACAAGTATGCGAAGATGAAGATAGAAGCAACCAAGGAGAAGAACAAGGCTAAGAGACAGATCGCCAAGCTCTTCCTCAACAACCTTTACGGCAAGCTGGCAACCTCTACTTGCTCTTCCTATAAGACCATCAGCTTCGTTGATGATGTGATGAAGTTCACAACTCATACAGAGTATGCAAAGGATCCTGTTTACATTCCGGCAGGAGCTTACGTCACAGCTTATGCAAGACGCTTCACCATCACAGCAGGACAGCTCAACTACTTCGAGGGAGAAGACAAGGGTGTTATGTATTCCGATACAGACTCTCTTCACATCGTCGGACTTACACCTGACGAGCTTCAGGGCATCAAGTTCGACAGCACAGCGTTCCTCTGCTGGGCTTGCGAAGAATCTTCAGTAGCCCTTGCAACCTATGCAAAACAAAAGACCTACATCGAAGTCTCCACAGAGGAAGACTTCGAAGAGGTCACAGATAAAGAGGGCAACCCTGACATAGCATTTATTATGAAAGCAGCTGGTATGTGTAGCAACGGTAAGGACTACTTTAAGCAGTGCTTAGACCTTGACAGCAAGGACGATGACAAGCTCTGGCTGGAAGACTTCAGATCAGGACTGGTGCTTCCGAATGTCAACCTCAAGACCAAGCAGATCAAGGGTGGCATCTTGCTCGTACCAAGTGATTTTGAATTATCCTGAATAATTTTTCTGTTAAATATCTATTGACAAATGTTTTTGAATATGATAATATAAATACAGAAATAAGAACAGCCCAGTCTTATTTCTCCTTTCCTCTAAAGCACAGCTTCGCCCAGGCTGTGCTTTTTTATTGCATTTAATCGATATGATGTACAGTGTAGTCAGTTCTTCTGGCGTACATATCAACACGATTGTACACATAGTTATCTATGTTGTTCTTAGATATTCTTCCCTGAATTATACCGGTAATAACTTCCTGAATCACCCTCTTCACATCAGCAGTCTTGAGTTCAGTACCGATATCATACTCTGCTTTTGCTATAGACATTACTACCAAAGGCATAAGCTCTTCGTTCTGCTTATGCTCTTCTGCTATCATATAACGGAGCAACTGGACAACAGCTTCCTCAAGGATAGGCTCGATCTTGTCCTTAAGTTTACGGACACCCTCATTGATGTGCTGGTTACCAGTCTTCTTACTGTACTTCTTAGCAAGACGATCCAGCGATACAGATATGTTCCTGATGTCCATCTGCAAAGAGTTCTTGACCTCGATAATAGCTCTGCCACTCTCTGACTTAAACTTGGTCTCATTGTCTCTCCACATTGCATCGAATCTATCCTTGACCATAGCTTCGAGCTCTTGCTCACGCTTCTGTTTGTTGAATGCTTCACCAGCCTTGCGCTCTTTCTCGTACTCTCTGTTGACTCTCTTTCTTTCTCTCTCCTGCTCTTTCTGGGAACGCTCACCAGCTCGTTTGATACGCTCTTCCTCACGCACTCTGTTCTTCTCACGTCGCTCCATCTCTTCACGAGCACTTGTGAAAGACATTCTGTTATTGCTTCCGAAACCTTTTGTGTGTCTGCTACCAAACTCTTTCATTATTTTGTACCTCCTAACAGTAATACCTTGCACTCGTTCTTGATCATCGTGTTCTTGAAACGTACCCTACCATCTTTCATAGCCTTGGTCAGTCTCTTCATTCTCATTGATGACTTGAATGCAGGAATGTTCGGCTGCATATCCTGAGTGTACAGGTTCATCTTCAGGTTGAAGTGCTTGTCGTAGTTCGTGTCGATGTAGTACAGACCACACTCAGGATAATAGCGCACACCGTATCTACTGTTACCAGATATCAATGTGTACTGGTAGTCTGAATCTCCACAGCCTTTCATATTAGGCTCAACACAAGAGTAGTCATCGTTGATCCAAGCGTTGTCAATACCCTCGTCTTCATCTGAGAAGACAGCATCAATGTCTTCCTTGTATGCATCGTTGATTGCTTGGTTCTCTACTCTGTGATAGATAACCTTATCAGTCATATACAAGAATGTGTTAGACTGGATCTTGTTCCAGATCTTAGCTGATACGAAGTACGGGTTCTCGATACTGATAGCATTCGATACGAAGATCATAGGCACACGTCTTACGGACTGTGCTGTGTTTACGTTACCGTTTGCGTCAGTCTCAGCATCACCACCACGGGCTACTGACTTATAGATACGCTTGAATCTCCTGACCTCGTGAGGAACATAGGTATCATCATTACCAGGCTGGAACTCATCAGTGAAGAACACGCCAGCATCTGTGAACATAGATGATACGTTCTTGATATCATCATCGGACTTAACCGATATAACATAGCCTACGTGCTTCTTGACTGCTACCCTCTTAGCCTGTCCGTCCTCATCTGTATCATCTTCCAAGTATTCCATAATGCATCTTGTGTAAACACCCTTAAGACCAGGTGCTTCATAGAACTTAGTGATGTGAGGGTACTTAACACTAAGCATCTTCTTGAATACACCATCGAAGACGTGACCAAGCGACTCACGCTTACGTGTCATCAGTATGAACTTGTCACCATCAGCGAAGTACTTATCCCAGAGGATACGCTCATAGTCTTCCCAGCCCTTGATAGTCGGAGTCTGGAAAACCCAGTCAGTTATCAGCTCAGTCCAGCCGAATGTTTTACCGGGTCCACGACCCGCTGACACATTGAAAACTGTCAACGGGAAGTGACCTTTAGCCTTTTCAAATGTCTGAAGTGTTATACACGGATTGTAGAAATCTCTCATTGTAATTCATCTCCTTTAATAATTCTTACGCCCTTGTTGAACATAGCAGCGATCTCAACTTCTGCTTCATAGTCTTCACACCTGATCTTAGCATCGCTTGTCTTGATGTATGTGTACTTATAGTTGTCTGTTGTCTGCCAGTCAGGGAGCTTGCTTGTATCTGTGTAACCGTCTACATAGTAGATGACACGAGGAATACCGATTCTTCCTGAAGCATATCCAAACTTCTTGAAGTACTCATCGTACTGGTCAGCGACTACATCAGCAAGTCTTCTACGGATAATGCAGAAGTCAGCATTGACTGCTGTGTTCATAAGGATAGTACCATCGCCATTGCTCTTGTGATATTCGTGTGCTACGAATGCAGGACGTGTGAGCTTCATATTCTCATAGAGAGCAGCGCCCTCGTAGTCACCTGTGATGGTTGAGTAAGCACTCTTGATTATGTCTGTCTGATATTCCTGTGCCTTAAAAGAAGTCATAGTCTGTGCCATACTTCCACCAGCAGCTGCAAAGTCAAGACCCTGCGATACACCAAGACCAACATTCGGAAGTGTACCGTCTTCTGATACATGACCGCCGGACATACCAGCGATGGCATCTCCCATCTGTGATAAACCGCTTGATATTGTACCTTCCAATTCAGCCTGTCTCTGGTATCTTCCCATTACAGTGTTGTTTGCAATAGCAGAAGCGCTGACAGCCGCGATCTGAGCCAGCCAAGCATCAGTAACATAAGCCACTGTTGCGAACTGCTCAAACATTATAGCTTCGTTGAAGTTACCATAAGGGTTCTGGACATTCTGTGAATAGTTTTCCTTATATCCCTTAGGAACAACAGCGATACGTGGCTTCTCAGCCATATCACCGTAGAGATATAAATGAACAGTTGGCGTTCCATTCCTGATGTTGTCGAACCTCTCATACTGATATTCTTTCACATCACCAGCTGGCGATGTAATAGTCAGATATGAAAATGGATAGCAAGCCAGCTTAGGTGAACGTCCATTAAGATCACTAAGTCCTGTGCCTGAATATATCAGTTCCTTAGGAGCAGCAGAAGCAACTGTGTCACCGTCATAAGCGAAGAACTGCAAGAATGCAACAGGCATAGCATAGATAGCAAGTATAGAACTTACACAGTTCCAAGAGGTAAGCTTGTCTATCAGGTTCTTCATATTGTATGTCTGTCCACTGTTCTCAAACCTTGGATCGAAGCCAAGCACGTAGTACGGGTGAGGTAATTTGTTGCTCCACTTCTTGTTAGAGATTTCAGCGTTAGCTGAATATATGGTGTTGTCGTCTCTGTCAACAGAGAAGCCATCACCTGTTATTGATATGAATGCCTTGAGTGAGTTAAACCACTCTGCTGGTGTAGGCGTAATTCCCTCTTCTGCCAAGCTATCAAAGTCAATGGCAGACAGCATCATAATGTAACACATCTTATCCTGGTTAGCTGAGCCCATCATTGACTGCATCATATACAGACCGTCTCTGTCTTCATGCTGATCATCATTAGTTCCGATATTATAGATAGCTTTCTGCAAGTCTTCAGTAACCAGCAGACCTTTCTCTGCTGTTCTCAGCTCCAAGATTTCTCCGGAATAAGGATTGGTTGCAGCTGCCTGTGCATCAGCCTGTGACATATGCTCACGCTCAATGCTTGTCTGTGATACACCCAGTTTGAACATATCAGTGAACCACCAGTCAATACGGAATGTCACATAAGCCATATCGTTGTTTCCGTAGTCCTTATCAATAATACGAGCATAGTACAGCTTGTTATCATACTGAGGATTCTGGAATGACAGATAGTTGCAGGCTTCCAGCTGAACACCTGTAATATCCTTGAGTGATATCTTGACTGTGTTGTTTCTCTTCTTTACCATCTGAACTGTCTTCTCATACACCAGATGGGAAGCAAAGTACGCTTCCCTATCTGCTGCAGACTGCCAAGCAGGACGCTCATTGTTCGAGGGTGAAGAGAAGATGTTGCTATAAAGTTTAAGTGTTGAGTTAGGTGTCAATCTTCCCATAGCTTTTTATCCTTTCACTTTCATCTTGTGTACAAAGTCGTACATCTTAGTTCCAGTACCATTACCACCGAGTTCGTGATAGATCTCATAGACTTCATCGAACTCTTCCAGCTCTTCAATCGTGATCGATGACTGTGCAGAAAGAGTCTGGAACTGTTCCCTGAGCTCCCGTCTGAGTAAGACAACCATACCCTTAGTTTCGAGAGTCTCACCCTGCTTCTTATTCTTTACCATAAAAGTTACATAGCCAGTTATCGCTGAGATGATAGGGGTTACGACAGCAACAACAATGGCTGACATCTCAGCTGACAACAATTGCTTCTACTCCAATCTTCTTCAATGCTACGACCAATGTGTCGGCATTCAATCTGTTAGAGAAAGCCCCTACCTGAACTCTGTAGATTAACTTGCCGTTGATTGTAACATTCTTGATGATGGCATTAAAGCCCTTGCCCTTGAGGGAAGTAGCAAGCTTCTCAGCATTAGCCTTGATGCTGAATGCGCCGACCTGTACCCTGTAGAGCTTCTGTTCCTTAGCGTGGAACATATTGTAGATCTGCTGTCCGTACTCTGTTCTCTTGTCTACGACCTTGTTGCTCTGGTCAGCAGGCTTCTCGTACTTCTTAAGCACTGCTTCAGCTGCCTGTCTTACGGAGATAGAACTTGTTAGGTCTTCCATAAGTGACTTGTTCGCAGACATCTCAAAGATGATTACGTCAAGCTGAAGTTCCAGATCAGCGATGGACACCTTACGTTCCTTAGCCGTATTCAGGAGCAACTGCTTACGTGACCAGTATGTCCACTGTGCCAAGCCGTAGCCAGCCTTGTCGTTGATGAAGTCAGGATAGTTGCCGTTGTCAACAAGCATCGTGTAGTCTTCATCAGAGATGTTCAGCTTAGAGTTAAAGCTGTTCTGCAAGTTGTTTGTCTTGAAGTTAGACTCTGCTTTAAGGTTACCCATAATACCTGCAACAGCAAACTCATTCGGACACCACTTGATGAGGTATTTCCAGATCTTCTCTTCAATGGTTTTACCGGTAAGTTCTGTCTCAGGTAAGAGCAGAGCGTTGACCTTGTCTGTCAGATCCTGCATTCTTTCCATAAGCCAAGCACCAGGGCAGGACTTATTAGCGAACCAGCGATGGACAGTGAACTGCATCTCATTGCTTGCAGGTGAATACTTAAGTGCCTTGTCCTTGTCAGGAATCCAGACAACCTTAGACTTGCCATTACGCTTACAGATATCAGCACAGAGCTGAACCAGCTTGTCATATACTACAGGCTTGAATGCGTAAGGCTCAGTGTTGTCAGAAGCACACTCAATCGTAACGGCTCTCTGGTCGTTAGGGTTAGATGAAGAGCACCAAGAACGGTTACACTCTTCAACATACATTCCGACTCTGCCGTCTTCTCCGATACCATAGTTAGACGAAGCCTTACGTGATGGCTTCGCAAACAGGTTACCCAGAGATTCAACAGAAGCCTGACCGACCACACAGTGAGGTGTGATACGGTCAATGGCGTGTGTCCTTGCTCCACTGTTATTCGGTGAGAGCAAGGTGAAATTGACTAATGGTGAGTTGCTCATAATAGGTTATTCTCCTTTCACGTTATACTTAGCTGAACTGATGCCAAGCATAGTTCCGAGCATTGTGTCGAATGCAGCTCCGACTGTCAGGATCTCCTGTGTATAAGGAATAGCAAATGTCATTCCGACTACACCGTAGAAAGCGAGGACAGCAGGAAGTCCGACAAGTGCGATGTACTTTAAGATGTCATAGGTTTTGTTACTGAGTTTCATAGTCTTGATCTCCTTTCTTATAATGTGAAATCTATTACACTGGCAGGATCGAAGTTGATCGGTGAGTACAAAGTCTCAAGTAATTCACAGACCAACTCGTTGTCAGTGAGTTCCAAACTGCTTGTGCTTATGAAATAAGCCTTAACTGAAGAAAGCGGAAGTGTTCCTGATAAGCCCATAGCCTGAGCTATGTCTGCTTCCTTATCTACGATTGCATCTCTTAATGCTTTCATCTTAAGAGCATTCGGAGCTACGGTTACAAGGTCAGGAGCTGTCACTCCTGTGACAACTGTAGCAGACACAGAGGACACTATCCACTGAATGTATGAATTAGCAGGACAACGGAGAATCGGATCGCCGTCTCTTGATGTTGCAAGGAAGATAAGATGATTCCGGAATGAAGCCATTGTCTGCGATGCTGACACATTAAGCGGTGTGTTAGATCTCTGCACTCCAATTCTATATGGGTAAAAGTCTCCGTTGAAAATTGCATCGCTTGCATACTGAATACTCATCACGTCATAGCATTCAACACCGAGATCAAGCAGAGAGTATGTGCTTCCACTTGAGCCTGCGAGATTGAATCTGAACATATGCATTCCGTGGTTACGGTCTGGTATGATGCCGTTTGTATATCCAGACGGCGCAGACGAGAAGTTGAGGTAACCATAGGATACACTGTTAGGGAGAGTGAGCTTAGCATTGAGGACAGCCGGATCAACAGATCCACCGCCGCTGCCGTGTTTCTTCATATAAGCTTCTACCAGTTCTTCAATTGATCTTCTTGTCCAATTACGACCTATTCCCATACAACCGTCTCCATACGTATTCAATAATTTCTATGATAGATTCCCTTGTCCAGTTTCTCATAATTTTTCTCCTTAAATGAAGAGTGGGTCAACTACCGTCATCACACACAGTTCCCTCGGAACTTGTCCGTCTGTGTTTAATCCGTGCTGGCTCGTTTCACCGAGGGGAATCCAAGTTCACGGAGAGATGCGAAGCGACCCTTTCCTCTTCTAATATATTATATACCTTTACGCTTCCTCTGTCAAGTCATTTTCCTCTAATGCCTTGACTCTTTCCTCTAAAGCATCTACCTGTTCTGCCAGCTTCTTGATGCAGTAAGTGAGATAAGATACCTGCTGTGAATAGCTGATAGCCCTTGACTCAGCTTCTGGTACTACGAAGCCAGGGAACTCAAAATTATCACTTGATGTTCTTGCCATAGTTTTACTCCTTTCTTGTCTGCGATAACCAATGACCTCTCATAGTTTATGACCCCGCTCTCAAAACATATACCTTGCATGAATAGTCTATTGTTAATGTTGCTGCGTCAAGACTTGTCTCGAGTTCTCTGTTAATGTTTACAAACATATAGCCACCACCATTTGATGACCAACTCTGGCAAATACCACCGGCACTCACATAGGACATTTTGTGCTGTAAAGTCAGGTATGCAATGTATGCTGGGTTCAATTCATCTTCTGCCATTTTACCAAGCATTGACGCATCGGTTAATGTCAACTTTGGATATCTGCTGTCTGGATACTTTTTGCAAAGAAACTTCTTGTTTCCAAGTATCATGTATGACGGTATATATGAACCAAGTGAAATACCACTTGCCGTCATTGTGTATCTAAGACATGAATTTTCGTTACCACTTGTGCCTTGTGAATACCTTGGTAATGAGCAACGCAATGGTGTGTTTCCATATTGGTCATTTCTTACGAACATGACAATGTCATCATTGTTTGCATGACTATATATATCGGCAAAAATGGTCTTCATATTTGTTCCATAATTGTATGTTCCAATGAGTTCCATTCCACCGCCACCTGACGGGGTTGACCATGCAACGCCACTTGCGGTCTTTGTCAAAATGTCGCCAACGCTTCCGCCTGACGGCCATTCTGCATCCTGACCAGGATTACCCTGTGCTCCCTTTAAGCCAGAAAATGCAAGCGCAAATGTAGGATTTGCTGTTGTTCCGCCCTTTGTCACTGTGACTGACGGATTTGCACTTGATGTGGCATCTGTTGTTGCTGACATTGATATGTCTGGCGTGACACCGTCCTGACCGTTTGTTCCGTTGGTTCCGTCCTGTCCGTCCATTACATTGAATGTATCAGTGCCCTGTGCATCTGTGATAGATACCTGATGACCGCCTGTGATGCTTGTGACGCTGACCGTTGGTGAAACCCCGTCTGCTCCGTCCTGTCCGTTATTCCCGTTTGTTCCGTCTGTTCCGTTCATAACATTGAATGTCTGCGTTCCCTGTGCGTCTGTTATTGACACCTGATGTCCGCCTGTGATATCTGTGACCGTGACTGTTGGAGAAACACCGTCTGCTCCGTTTGTTCCGTTTGTTCCGTCACGACCGTCTGTGCCGTTCATAACATCAAATGTTTCTGACCCTGTTGCATCTGTCACTGTAATTCTGTGACCGCCTGTTATGTCAGAAACGGACACGCTCGGACTTACGCCGTCTGTTCCGTCACGACCGTCCTGACCGTTTGTTCCGTCTCTACCGTCTCTACCGTCTCTACCATTCTGACCATTCTGACCATTCATGACATCGAATGAATGGGTTCCTGTTGCATCTGTGATAGAAACCCTGTGACCGCCTGTGATGTCTGTGACTGTTATTGTAGGCGATACACCGTCTGTTCCGTTTGTTCCGTTGGTTCCGTCACGACCGTCTGTTCCGTCACGGCCTTTCAAATTGTGGAACTCAAAGCCAAAAGTGATGTCATGTCCGTCAATACTCTTTGTTGTCTGAACGCTTGGGGTTCCGACATTCTCGTCAACCGTTGCTGTTGCATAGATGCGGTTGACATCTGAATCTTCTCCTGAACCGTCCCAAAATGGATTTTTTGCTTTGGGATCTTCGCCCAAATTATAGCCCTGTGGTGAAATCATAGCGCTTATCTCCTTTCTTATAATATGCTTTCAATGAATGCATAAGTCTTGTTTATCTTGTCCTGAACATCGCTTGCATTATAGCCTGCCTGTTCAAGTCTTCTCCTACGCTCGGAACCGTTGCCATATTCTCCTTTGAGCACGGCAAGAATGACATCAAGGTCTGTTGCCTTTATTACCGGCTGAACGCTGAACAAGTTGTCAACACCCTCATCAAGGTCAACATTGCCGTTGATACCGTCAACCCTGCCCTTGCTTGACTTCTGCCAAATAATCCATGGATGCTTGTATGTGCAACGCTCGTAATACTGGGCAACCCAATGAGGAATATGCTGAA
>Ga0247610_10004380_pt1 | contig 15134 bp, 13 predicted proteins | sample 174DNAGHGhighgp2_FD_193483 | JGI IMG/M metagenome (GOLD analysis project Ga0247610, IMG submission 193483) | Sheep rumen microbial communities from Palmerston North, Manawatu-Wanganui, New Zealand - 1742 DNA GHGhigh gp2 | ecosystem: Host-associated > Mammals > Digestive system > Stomach > Rumen... | reverse complement strand
AACTTTCAAATCCTTGAGTGTGAGCGGACAATCAGAGAATTGACCGTCATTTAATCTCTCTTTTATTAATTTATCAATAATCTCTTCAATTTCTTCATTAGACGGAGTCTTTAGTGATCTGACAGCAGATTCAACCGCATCAGCAATCATCAAGATAGCAGTTTCTTTCATATTTGGTTTAGGCCCCGTATATCTGAATTGTTCTTCTTTTACGTTTTCAATACCTTCTTCCTGAATGGCTTGGTTATAGAAATAACTTGCCAAGCCTTCTCCGTGGTGTTGGAGAATGAAAGCATGAATTATAGATGGCAGGTGGTATTCTTTCGCAATTTCCACCCCGTCTTTTGGGTGAGCGGTTATAACCATTTTACTTAATCTCGGATTGAGTTTCGTATGAGGGTTTTCTATCCCGAAATATGATTGGTTTTCAACAAAGAATAGAGGTCGTTTCAGTTTTCCTATATCGTGGTAGAACGAACCTACTCTTGCCAAAATAGGATTTGCTCCTATTGCCTCAGCTGCCGCCTCCGCTAAGTTAGAAACCATAAGGCTGTGGTGATATGTTCCCGGAGCCTCAAATTGCAACCTTTTCAATAACGGCTGGTTGTGGTCTGCAAGCTCTGCCAATCCGTAAGGTGTGATTATCCCAAAGGTACTCTCCAATATCGGAAGTGTACCCAAGGCAAACATACCGCTTAATATACCGTTTAGGAATATCATTAACAAATCTCTTAAAATGAGCATATTGTCAACATCTATAAGAAATTTTTCCAATGCGTAGATACATGTAACAACAAGTACTCCCGCCGAGGATACTTTTAACCCTATTATTATGAGGTCAAATCGTCTTGAAAACTTTATTTTTGAAATTGCAATCATTGATACCGAATTTATCAATAAAAATGATGCGACAAACTCTATTCCGTAGTGTAACCCGACGGTGAGTATCGCTAAAAGCAGCATTGATGAATAGACGGCAATTCTTGCATTCGTAAATATGGATAATATTATTATGAAGGCAGGGAACGGCAATATATAAGGTGAAAACCCAGTAGGCAGTAATACCGCAACCAATGACACAAACAAGGTCATAAATCCCATTATCATAATATGGTGTGATTCATAGAATACTTTTTCAAAATTTTTCTCATATTGCAGGAACAAATATGTTGAAAATAATATCAGAACAAACATCCCCAAAATTCCGCCGAAGTTTAATTCAAGTACGTTGTATCCGGCTTCACGCAGGGCATCTTTTTTCAATTTTGTGACAGGTTCACCTTCAAACACAATTTTGTCACCCTTATGGAAAACAACTTCATAAGGTTTTACTGCATTTTGGGCATTCTTCTTTGCAATTTCCGTTGCCAAATCATCAACAACCAGATTTGGTGTGATAATTTCTTTTAATATAGCTGTTATGACAGTTATTTGATTACGAGGAGTATTTCCGGGGATATTTCTTTGAATGATTTTATCAATCTTTCCGTCCTCATAACTGCTCTCTGTAATCCCGACATTTAAAACTTTTACAAGTGTTATTTTTGCTTTATCAAATATCTTTTGTAAATCCTGGTTGCTAACCACCATCAAATAGTTAGCCAAATAAGCTTTTCTTTCGTTCGAAGGTATATCAAACAGGAGTGATAACTCTTCTTTTTTTACCGTGTCACTTGTGTTTTTGCTTCTTATTTGTTGGACAGAGGTTTGAAGTGTATCTAAATTCACCTTGATAAATTCGTCTTCCGCCGGAATAAGTATCGGCTCTATGTTTTGAATAACCTCTTGTCTGTGCTGTTCTGTTCGTTTTGTATCAACTACGGTTATCGTTTTTTGAGCAACTATATCTTTTTTACTAATCCCGTTTTCTATTACCCTTTGGAAAAAGAAGTTTTGGGAGGATACAACTAATGTCAAAATAAGACAAAAACAGAAAAATAACACCATATCAGTTATCTTATATGTTTTTACTCTCTCTGCTAATTCACTGAATGAAAGAACCATAATTATTTGTCCTTATTAAAAATATTGCTTTTACTACGTTGTACTATAAACCCGCACTTAATACAAGCAAGTGTTTCTCCGGTACTGTCAACGGGCATAAACTCATGCGTACAATCTTCATCATCCTGTTCTTCTTGATTTAACGGGTTGTAATCGTATTCTGATGATAATTTTTGAGGAAATAACCATTTAATTATGCATTCCAAAATATACATCTATAAAGAAAAACCTCCCGGAATAAGCTCTTCAATGCTGTGAGATATGATTTCACCATTCCTCTCAGTCAAAACGACTGTACCGCCTTCAGATCTAAATTCAAAAATCACTTGTCTGCATGCTCCGCAAGGGGTACAATCCTCCATATTTGGTGAATATATTGCAATTGCTTTTATTTTTGTTTCACCGTTAGCAATTGCTGTTCCTATTGCGTTTCTTTCAGCGCATATTGAAAGTCCGTAACTTGCGTTTTCAAAGTTGCAGCCTGTGTATATGTTTTCGGATTCAGTCAAAAGGCAAGCTCCAACTTTGAATTTGGAATACGGAGCGTACGCATTGTCTGATACCTCTTTTGCTTTTTCCATTAAGTACTTATAATCTGTCATAAAATATCCTTTTTATTTAATTAAACCACAGAATACAAAAGTTTAATCAACCACAAGGTTGAATTATTATTTTGGTAAAAGATATTTTACATACTGAATGTTATTTTGCAAGAAAAATGTTCTATAATGATTGGATACTTTTTAAGTAAATTTACATAATAAACTTAACGTGATTATTATATCTAAATAGTTATTAGCCGGAAAACTATTTTTTGTTTCGTTCTTCAAACATATCAACGTGCTCTCTGAAATTATCTATATATTTTCTGTAAGATTCCACTAAGGTTTCAAACTCACTTGGAGGCATAAGTTCAAGAGCCTTACTCTCGACTTCAATTATAGGGATAATATTTTCCTTCATATATTCACGACCCTTATCGGTCAAATAGATATGCATGTTAGGGTATTTACCGGCTTTTAAAAGGATAAATTCTTCTTTTTCAAGTTTTTTAATTGTTGAATTTACTGTTTTTTTGTTTAAGTAGCTTGTTTCTGATATTTCTTTCTGAAGACAGCCTTCTCCTAAATCTAATATTGATGACATAACAATAAAAATGCCCTCCGGAACATTTCTTGAAGACAGCAATTTCTCGTAAATACTGCTAATCTCACTTAGCATTCCGTTTATATGTCTGAGTTTGTTATCAGTCATCATTGCAGGCATTTTGCTTGTGGTTTCCTATATATCAACTAATTTACATGAAAATAGTATCATAAATCATAAAATTTCTCTAATAATTTTTACAAAAGTTAATGGCTAAAGGTCTGATTTGATTTGCTTTTTAGTCTTATCTGTTAAACTTCTTCATAAACTTGTATTAAATTTAATAAATCTTGTTTTGTGTACCCGAAAACAGGGAAATTCTTATCTTCATCCATGATGTGGTTTCCCATTCCTCCTAAAAAACTTCTTGCTAAAGTATCTCTTGCCCGAAGCAGTTCTTCATCACATTCTTCAATGGGAACTTTTCTGTATTTTGAGTGTCTGTCCAGCAGGATTTCCTCTTCTTCTTCTGCAAATGTGTCGTCCATCTTTTTTTGGAAATCAAATATTTTATGTCCGCTTTTTGTTCTGATTACGGAATATTCCCCCAATATTTCTCCTGAATCGAAATCCATTTTACCTATAAGTGTCGGATTTTTTGAAGTGGAGAAATATTGCCCCTCATTCATTCCCATAAATCCGTTTCTGTAAACTATACCTTCATATTTGCCAAATTCGGAATCAATTTTATCTAATGAATAATCAAGAGCACGAACCATATTTCTTAAAGTTTGTTCGGTCGGGATTTTTTTATAGTCCGAGGAATGTTTACTTGGATTATTAATAATATCCGTAACAGATAAACGACCGCTTAAATAGCGATTTATATCGCATGATTTATCGTGATGTCCGACATACGGTAAAAGACCGTATTCACAGATATTTGCATTCGGATAATCCTTTAAATTTTCATCTAAATTCCAATATAAATCACCCGATAGTGTTTTAGAATCGGCAAGTCTATTTATAACATCAAGGTATTCACCATCTGTTTTTATTGGTGTGATTTCAGGAGGCACAGATTTTTTTTGTAATCCGAGGAACGAAGGAGGATAGCAAATAGGGGTTTTGCAAGCAATATCGTGCTTTACAACCAAAGTCGTATCACTTTTTTGTGTTGGTTTGCCTGCGGGAATGTAACCGGTATATAGATTGGTTCTGCAAATTGTTAACATACTCTGTCCGTTCCTGATTATTAACATTATGAAAGCATGTAAATATTTCTTGTTGCTACAATGTGACATTATGTAACATCTTTAAATTTATCTAATAAAAAACGACCTATTCATAGGTCGTTTTTTAATTTTTTTATAGCCTCGGCTATTAAGCTAATTCTGAAGTTGCGAAGCTTGCAGCAGCAGGATAAGGAACTCCTGCCTTTTCCGCTGCATTGAATAATGCTTCAGAATCATTTAAAATTTGCGGGTTGTTGATAATCTTTTTGACATCATTTTCAGTATTATCAGCTTTGTTAATCATAACCATTGCTCTGCCGGCAGCTTCAGCCCCAGGTGCAGCAGCAGCTTCTTTATATTCTTTAACATTAAAATCAATATTGGATTCTTTTATTTTATCAGACACATTAGAATCTTTTTGTGTCTTTAAATCCGGTTGTGCAACATTTTTTTGAATATTAATATTGTTGTTGTTAATTTCTGTCATAATAACCTGTCTTTCTCTTTTAATATTTATACTATTTAACTGTTTCCGTTCATATAACGTATTGAAAAAAATTTTTTTGCTAGTTTGTAAACGAATGTTTACAAAATTTATTTTATATTGTCATGCTGTTTTGGCCAAATCGTTAATAATATGATATTTTTAAGGCATGCTCTGTCATTTTATTAACTTCTGACGGCTCTTTTTATAATATCGGAAACCCACGGAATGTAACTCCTCTGTCCTTGAAGAGATGTCAAAACCAAATATAAAACTATAAGTGCAACAGTTCCCGACACGAAAGAGTATTTCCCGAAGAAAAATGGTGCGTTTATGTAGAAGAATGTCCTTATTACTAACCATTTTAAAAACGGTATCCAACATAATATTATTGCAATCAATCCTGCAAACTTACCGATTAACCAGTATAACATCACAAGAAAGAAGGATTGGAAGATGTGATATTGGAGAAACGACGACATTCTTCCGCCTCGAATCGCACTCAAAATGAGCAGGATAAACCCCACCATCCCAAATGTTAAGTAGTTTGCGACTGCAATTATCCTCTCTGCAAGTATCGGACGTTCCATTCTGTATTTACTCCCCTCTAAAAGTCGGAAACGATTTCATCTTTCCTTGACTGTTCAATAAAGTCTTCTATAACCTGAATGTAAACAAGTTTAAATTCGTCATTTTCAGGACTCAAACCGACTGCTGCCTTATATGAATATATGGATCTTTCAATCTCATTATTCATATAATATGTATTTGCAATAAGTATGTATAAATCCGGATCCAATTGTGAAATTTTAAGAGCTGCTTTATACTCTGCTTCTGCCTCTTCAAATCTTCTTTGGTTAGAATACATGTTTCCTAACAAAATGTGCGCTTTTGATTGCTCAGGTTCAAGTTCAACGGCTTTTTTGTACAATTCAATGGCTTCATCGTAATGACCGAAATCTGATTTTGATATTGCATAACAAATATAAGCCCTGTACAAACTGTCACCGTGAAGCGTTAGTGCTTTTTCAAAATATTGGTTAGCTCTTGCTTCATCTTTCTTCAAAGACAGCGTGTTTGCCAAACATAAAGCGACTGTTTGATTGTCAGGTTCTAAACTGAATACCTGACTGTAATATTTAAAGGCTTCATCATATTCAAACAATTTGAAACAAACATTACCCAAATCAACAAGTGCCGTAAGGTTTTGAGGATCTAATGACAAAGCTTTTTCATAATATGCTTTTGCTTCGACATAATCTTCAAAATCGTGATACAACATCGCAATTGAGTTATAAATTTCAGGTTCTGTTGATACAAAATCCAGTGTTCTGTTATACCATCTCAATGCCTTTGAGAAGTTGTTCATCTCAGCATAAGTGTTTGCAAGGTTGTAATAAACTAAGTAATTACTAGGGTTTACAACCATTGCTCTTTCAAAGTATTTCAATGCTTTTCTGAACTCTTTTTGGAAATAGTAGATACTTCCTATATTCATTATTGCCTGTTCATCGTTCGGGTCAATTGAAAGGAGGGTATCATATACGGAAATAACCTTATCATAATCTTCCTGCATAGCATAATATCTTGCAAGCTCGTGATAATTTTCCGTATTTTTAGGTTCTCTTGCCATCGCAAGAACGGTCTTTTGTATTGCCTTTTTTATATCTATTTCTTCTTGTGTTTGATTTTTCATAAATTTATCTGCCATAATCTTTCTAAATAACCATTCTACATTATTGTATATTATATTCTCTGTTTAGTAAATATACTTCATATTTATTTCTAATTATATTCAGAATATTCTTCCGATTCTTTCATCCATTCTTCGGATGAAATACTGAACGCGTGATTCCAAAATTTTTCTATTGCATAAGTGTCACGTTCTTCTTTATGCAAAATATGAACGACAACATCACTGTAATCAATCAAATTCCATCTGTTACGCTGGTCATTTTCTATTCTGTTCGGTTGTCTGCCAAAGTATTCTTTTAACTTTAGTTTAACAGATTCTGTCAAAGCCTTGACCTGTGTGCTTGCTTCGGCTGAGCATATAACAAAATAATCCGCAAACGAGGATACATTACTGATATTTAATATTGTTATATCTTTACCCAGTTTTTCGTCTAAAACTCTCGCTATAACACAAGCCAATTTATATGATGTAACTTCTTTTTCTGTTTTTATATTTTCCATTTCCGTCATTCCGTTATTATAGTTTTCTTTATTGTAACAAAAATTTAACATCTGTACAAGAGGAATATATTAAAGCCTTTTTATTGACATACTAATAAAAAAGTTTTATTATATTTTCCATAGGAATTAGTTATGAAAAGATTTTTATCAACATTATTGTATTCGTTATTCATACTTTTTTTTGTGAATATTTCTGCTTTTTGTGCGGATAATGTGTCAAGTATCTCTAATCAATTATCATTCAATAACAAAATATTTACGTTAAAATTTTCTTCAAAAATCGTATCAGGCGGTTACATGAACGAATACTATAAGACAAAAGAAAAAGGTCACGGTTGGACAGAGCTGATTACTGTTATGTCCCATCCGAATTCAAAATATACTCCGTCCGACTTCGTAAAAGGAATGATGAGTGCACAACCAAAAGTAAATGGTTTTGATAATATTGTTGTTATTGATAAGAAAACAAATGAAGTCACTGCAGCATTTTTTCTTGTAGGAAAAGAAAATAACTATGATTATTTTGAATTCAATGTTTTAAAAGTTGCCTACAAAGACGGGAATAAAAAAGGTCTTAAAACAGTCCAATATGCAAAAAAATATAAGTTTACCGATGCGGAAACTTGTGTCCAGCAACTAAATAAAATGAATAAAACAAAGATGAAATATTTTAATTTGGTATATGATATGCAAATACCAAAGATTATCAATAAAGAATTAAAAGCGTGGAAAGAATAGTTTGAAAGGATAATAATGAGAGCGGTTATAAAAACTTTACTTTTATTTGTTGTTACAATAATGATGTGTTTGCAGGCAAATGCTGCACAAACTCCTACCAACCTGTATAATGAGAATGTAGATTCAATTTTATTTATAGAGACTGAAACCGGATTGGGCAGCGGAGTTATAATAAATGAAGACGGAACGTTTGTTACGTGTTTTCACGTTATAGCAAATGCTGATACTGTAACAGCAAAGACAAAAAGCGGTACAAAGTATAAAGTAAATGGTTTTAAATATATAAATCCTCAAAAAGATATTGCTATTTTGACAATCACTTCCAAAAAAAGTTTTAAACCGATAAAACTATGTACTACCCCTGTTAATGTCGGAGAAACCGTTTATGCCATAGGAAATCCGCAAGGATTGAAATTTGTATTTACTGACGGAATGGTTAATCAATTATCAAAAGATGCTATTCAATTTTCTGCTCCTGCATCTCCCGGTTCAAGCGGAGGCGCACTTCTTAATTCAAAAGGTCAACTTATCGGTATTATCAGCTTCCAATATAATCCTTCAAAAGCTCAAAATATAAATTTTGCAGTTCCTGTTAGTGTTTTTTCCAAAAGTATTGAGAATAAGACAAAGCTCAATTCAAAAAAATTGCCTTGGTCTGATTTCATGATTAGCAGAATGACTGAAACACAGAAGAAAGCTTATATGTCTTATGCCCATAGTCAGAAAGATTTGGGTCTTTTATACAAATGTTCTAAACCTAAAGACGGTAAAGATATTGTATCTGAAGATGATTATGCGTATTGGGGAGTTCTTGCACTTTTTGGTTATTTAAGTAACGGTACTTCCAACTCATCTTTGGTTAAAGATGCGAAAAGCTGGTTTAACAAATCGATTGAATCAAAGAAAAATATGGAGTTATCGGCATATTCGCTTGTATTATGTACATTGCTTAGCAATGACAAAAGTGATGCCACAGCAAACTTGGCTTTACTAAAAAAATATCCTAAATCATACAGAGTCTATACAAATGCCGCAAAAACGATTGAAAAAGGAAAGGGTAGTGATGAGAGTTATCAAAAAGTCTTTAGAGATTTAACCCTACACTTAATGTCACTTTCTGAAAAAATACTTGACTCTCATATTAAATAAAAATATGTTATAATCCTAATATGAACAAAGAATTGGAAGAAACGCTTAAACTTGTTCCGCAGCTGCCCGGATGTTATATCTATTATGACAAAAACGGGGAAATTATTTATGTCGGAAAAGCAAAGAATTTAAAACGCAGAGTATCAAGTTACTTCCACAAAAAGCACGACAGGGTCAAAGTTGCCGTTCTTGTGTCCAAAATAGAGAAAATGGAGTACATAATAACGGATTCGGAGGTTGAAGCCCTTATTCTTGAAGCACATTTGATAAAAGAACATAAGCCGCGCTACAATATTCTTTTAAAAGATGATAAAAAATACCCGTATTTTTTAATTACTGATGAAGATTATCCGAGAATAACCGTTGTGAGAAAGAAAAATATAAATCCTGATAAGGGAAGATTTTACGGCCCTTATACGAACGGAAAAGCGATGTATTCAACGCTTGATTTTTTAAAGAAGATATTCCCTCTAAAACAGTGTAAAACCCCAAAATTTTCAAACAGGCCTTGTCTTTATTATCATATCGGAAAATGTCTTGCTCCGTGTCAGGGTAAAGTTACACCTGAAGAATATCAAAACCTTGTGTCACAGGTAGAATTGTTTTTATCGGGCAGACAGACTGAACTCATAAAAAAAATAAAGGCTCAAATGGAGGAGTATTCAAAGTCTGAGCAATTTGAAAAAGCTGCCAGAATGCGTGACAGTTATCTTGATTTGCAAAAAACCCTAGAGCATCAAAAAGTTGTATATGAAAATTCCCGACTCAATGAGGATATTATTGCAACAATGTATGAGGAGGGTATTTTTGCAATAACTATTTTATTAGTGAGAGAAGGAAGGCTTATTGATAAGAAAGACTTTACTTATTTTGAAGAGAATGTTGACCGTACGGAATTCTTTGAGAGATTTTTCCAAGAATATTATTCATCTCTTATGCTTGAATTTCCTAATAAAATAGTTTCTCCCGATCTTGAAGCAGTCGGGGAAAAACAGCTTTATCAAGATTGGCTGGAGCTTATTTCTCACAAAAAGGTAAAAATCAGCTACGGTAAGGCAAAACAAGGTAAAGAACTGTATGAACTTGCACAAAAGAATGTCAAAAATCTTTTTGAAACTGCAAGAATTAAGAAATTATCTTCAATAAGAGACGATTTCAATGAGGTTGGAGGATATCTGCAGAAAAAGTTAAAATTAAATAATTTTCCAAACAGGATTGAATGCTATGATATATCTCACATTCAAGGAACTAATACAGTAGCTTCAATGGTGGTGTTTAAGAACGGAATGAGTAAAAAATCAGATTACAGAAAGTTCAAAATAAAATCCACAGAGGGTAAACCTGATGACTTTATGTCAATGAAGGAAGTTTTAACAAGGCGATTATCCAGATTAGGCGAAAAGAAATGGGAAAAACCAGATTTGATGATAATTGATGGCGGGAAAGGTCAGCTATCTTCAGTTATGGAGGTCGTAAAAGAGATGGGTGTTGAAGGAATTGATATTGTATCTCTTGCAAAAAGGGAAGAGGAAGTTTTTCTTCCGAACCAATCACGTCCTATAAGAATCCCTATTGACTCAAACGCAATGTTCCTTATCCAAAGGATAAGAGATGAGGCTCACAGATTTGCAATAACATACCATAGGGATTTGCGATCAAAAGCTATACTAAAACAGAATTAGTAATTTCACAAATCCAACCCTCAGGTGCCTCAATTCTTCCCATTTGAATCCCTGTCAGGCAGTCATATAATTTTTGAGTTATTTCACCCATTTTCTCCATTCCGGAAGGGAACAGGATTTCATTTCCGTGATCAACAACTTTTCCTACCGGTGATAAAACGGCGGCAGTTCCGCAAAGGGCACACTCTTCAAAATCTTTTAATTCCTCTTTATAAATTTCTCGTTCTTCTGTTTTAAGCCCTAAATACTTTTCTGCCACATACATTAAGGATCTTCTTGTAATAGAAGGCAGAATTGTGTGTGATTTTGGAGTGACAACCGTATTATCTTTTGTCACGAATATAATATTTGCTCCGCCTGTTTCTTCAATTTTTGTCCTTGAGCCTGAGTCAAGATACATATTTTCGTTATAACCTTGGTTATGGGCATCAACAATAGCGTGCAGACTCATTGCATAATTTAAACCGGCCTTAACGTGTCCCGTACCCAGCGGTGCAGCCCTGTCAAAATCAGGTATTCTTAATGTAATCGGTTTTGCGCCACCCTTAAAGTATGGCCCTACAGGAGATGTGAATATTCTGAATTGGTACTCATTTGCAGGTTTTACCCCCATAATAGGATCGGAACCAAACATATATGGTCTTATGTATAAGGTTGCACCTGAGCCGTACGGAGGAACATAATCCACGTTCTTTTTAACAACGGTTTTTACCGCTTCAATAAATCTTTCCTCGGGGAAAACCGGCATTTCCAACCTTTTACAGGATTCAGCCATTCTTTTTGCGTTCAAATCAGGTCTGAAACATACAACTCTGTCATCTTCCGTTCTATATGCTTTCAGCCCTTCAAAACACGTTTGGGCATATTGAAGAACGCACGCACATTCGTTCATTACAATATTTTCATCAGTTGTAATGATTCCTTCATCCCACTTGCCGTCTTTGAAATTTGAAACATATCTGTAATCCGTCTTATAATAACCAAAACCTAAATTTGCCCAATCAATATTTTTTTCCATAACTAATCCCCTCATAATAAAATTATATAATAAAATTCCTTAATTTCGGGAATATTTAATACAATATTAATGTAGAAGTTTTGCCACATATGCAATTGTTTTAGGAAAATCTTGCATCCAGTAATGTGCTCTGACACTATTAATAATGTGTTTTGGCAGTAAATCCAATAACATATTTGTTTCTGCTAATCCTTCTTTTATTTTATCGACACCCAAATAATGCGAATCTGCACCAAAATATGCAAGGTGGTCTAATTGTGCCTCTGATAAAACTTCTCTGACTTTTGATTTTTCTTTTTCATATATCTTTCTCAATTCGGGTTCATCCGCAATTTTGGCTGCAATTTCTTTAAACGCAATTTCATCTTTGCCGTGTCCCCATTCGTGCATTAAAACACCTTCATCAAGAAATTCTTTTTTTACGGATATTTGTTCGAGTTTTGAGTTATATGCAGCATTGCTGACTGAATCAGTTAAAATTAAATTTTTTAAATCGAATTCCTTCATTTTATATAATTCATCCCCGGGGATTTTTTTCAATACAGGGATGAGGTCCTTTTGGGTTGTTTTAGTGAAGTTTACAAGGTTTATATCTGCAATTTTACCTGTTTGCATATCTTTTACATGAACAAAATCCCCATCAAATTTAACATCAAAGACTTTATTATTACGTGAGGTTACAAAGTGATTTTCATCACGAACTTCAAATGAAGAAGATTGATTCATCAAAACATTCCCTTTTTTATCTATGATTTTGTAATCCATAATATTGTTACCAAGAGGGTCATTTTCGTACCTGTAAACTGTTTTTATACCGTCAGGAGATATTAAATTTTTCTCGACCAGTTCGTATCCGTCAGGTGATTTTGTAGCCTTAACAATATCTTCAACTTTTCCGTCAGGATATTTTTTAGTTACATTAAATACTCCTTTGACTTCCGAAGGCTTCATTTCTTCTGTATATAAAAGGTTTCCTTTTTTATCATATTTTTCTACAACCTGATCAGATAAAATTTCATATTCTTCATATCCTTCTTTTTGTTTTCTGAACAGTTGTTTTACAATAATATTTTTCTCATAATCAATTTGTTCTTTTTGAAGGTTATATAAACCATTTGAAATTGTTGTTTTTGCTGACGGGGATTGTTTTGCCATATTATACATAATTTTTGTGGTTTTGCCCGAACCCGATTCATCAACTATTTCAACAAGATCGGATATATTATTGTTTAAGTTAACTTTTATATATTTTTTATTTTTATCTTTCATGTAATCGAGCATATAGTTTTTAAAAGCAAACAGTTCTTCTTCAGGCGCTTTTTTAAATCTCCAATTGGTTAAATCTTCCATTGGGATTCCTATTTCATCAAGTCGAATTTTATCCAATTTTTCTATAATGTCAAATTCTCCAAAAGTCATAAAGTTTTCAAAAGCCTTCGCTGATGACATCGGAAGTTTTAATTCCATTAGTTTATTAAAATTATCTAAAATTTTAGGCAGAAATTTTATTTCAGGTTTTCCGTCGATACTATGAGTGGACAAATCAAAAATAAAATGTAAACTCGGTCTGTTCAAAGTGTTTGTTTTTTGCCCATATCTGCCGTCTTCTGTCCATCTTAGCCCATACAATTTGTGTATGGTATCAAGTGCCTTGTTATCAGTTTCCATAGAAAGTATTCCTGATAAGTAATTTACTTCGGCAATTCGTCCTGGTTCCGATTTGTATATATCTAAGTATTTATTCAAATTTTCAAAACTCAATTTGCCTTTTTTCTCTCCTGCTTTCATTGTTGCAGCATCAATAAGAGGTTCAATGTCTTCGGTATTCCAAATAACATCAAATATTTTTTTGAGGCTATCTGTTTTTTCAGGCGTATATTCTTCAACAGGTAAATTTAATTTCTTTAAAATATTTGTTATTGATGATGGTCTGCCTCTCGAGGCTTTTTGCAAATCTCGAATAAATTCCACGCTTTTAGAGTCATATTTCAACCCTGTTTTATCTTGCGGATTTGATTTTATGTCAGATATAGAATCAAAAATATCTGCTAAGTCTTTGTCCTCTTTCATTGTTTTTGCAAGTTCTAAAAATTCTTTTTTATTTTCAACTTTATCGATTAGAGAGAGTGTTTTACCTATTTGCCATTTTTCTAAATGAGGTTCCAACTCTTTATAAATATTCAGTCTTTCCGTAGAAAATTTACCAAAACTGTCGCGTCCTGCAAGAATTTCATTGCTAATTTCTTTAAAGTCACGATTCAAGGTGCTTTGCTCTTTATAATAATTTATTGCCTCTAAATCGAATTCTTTATTTTTATCAAGAAACGGATATATTATGCTTTCGGGACGAATTAGCAGTCTTTTTGGGTTTTCCTCGGTGACCTTTTTTATACAATCCAGTGCATTATCATTGAACATCCCGTTTTTATCTTTAAAGTAATCAGGTAAATTGAAACATTGTGAATTGAATCTTGAAGATTTCATCGTATCTATAGCCGGATCCAATATTTCCAGTACTTTGTGATTTATTTTCTCGCCTTCTTTTGAATGTTCAACATAATTCATCGCTAAATACAAATTGTGGGTTTTTTCATATGTTTTTTTTACCCAATCCAGTGTTTCTTTCTTAATATGACCGTCACTATCCGTTAAAATTTTTATAAAATTTTCATTTTTTTGTTCATTAATATGACCTGTGGACAGAATATATTCAAGTACCTCTTTTTTAGGAACAATCGGTTCCGTAGGTTTTATATTTGCATACGCACGCATTGAGACTGCATCCGGATACTTTCCCGAATATTCTGTTTCTCTTGGTTTAATATCAGATGTCTTTTTGAAATTTCTGCCGGCTTGTGATGACTCAACAGCAGTCTTTTCTTGAGTTGGTTTAATATCCATATTACGGTCTTCACATTATTTCATATAAATATAAAGAGTATTATTATGTTGATGATTTCACATGTTTTTATATTTGTTACATTTTTAATAAATTAGGAAACTTACGCTGATTATCAAAGAAACATAAATCATCAAATTTCTCGCCTGATACATTCTGAACATAAATACGGGAGAGCGGTTTTCTTCAATTTCTTTCCAGTATTCAAAAGGAAAATGATACCATTTCTTCTCCGGAACAGATTTGTTATTTTTTGAATATGATTTTAAAGAATTTATTAAATCTATTGCTAAGGGCATTGTCATATATCCAAACAAAACACGCCAATTACAAATATTGAATATCGGTAAAAATAATAGTGAAATATATCCGAATGCAATTAAAAATATTTGAAACAGAAGCGCCTTATCATCAGTATTCCAAAAATTAACCAATGTTTTTTTGCCCTCGTTTTTATCAATATCTTTGTCCATGAAGGTATCAGTATAGAGAAGATTTACCGTAAAAATTGATGACGGAGCGGAAAGAATTAAAGGCTGTAATGAGATTTTTCCTGTCATTACAAAATAAGTCCCTAAAAATAGTAATGGCCCAAAGGCTAACCCTACCATTATTTCCGACATTCTGATATTTGAACAAAATG
>Ga0247610_10004379_pt1 | contig 15134 bp, 17 predicted proteins | sample 174DNAGHGhighgp2_FD_193483 | JGI IMG/M metagenome (GOLD analysis project Ga0247610, IMG submission 193483) | Sheep rumen microbial communities from Palmerston North, Manawatu-Wanganui, New Zealand - 1742 DNA GHGhigh gp2 | ecosystem: Host-associated > Mammals > Digestive system > Stomach > Rumen... | reverse complement strand
CTAAGATGCTATTTGAACAAAATAAAATACGGCAAAGTCTTTTTCCCCATAGTAAAAAATATTAACGATGAAAAATATATTAAGATTGGCAAGTCGCTTGACACCAAGCCTTTCATATTGCTTATCACACCTATTGGTCAAGCGGCCCTCAAGATACAGAGAAAAATAGATTTTTGGAAAGAGAATATTTGTTCAGCCGATAGAGTGATACTCCTTTCAAACAGAATGGTAGGAGCATCCATCTCGAATGGTCTTGACCCTTCAAAAATCAAGCTTATACAAAATGGAATTCCTGCACCGACAATAGATACTACATTCCCCTCTACAGATAAGGGCATAAAATTCTACTTTGTTGGCTGAGTGTGCTATTCGAAAGGAGTGCATATTCTGCTGTCCGCCTTCAATGAGATTAAAAATAATAATTGTGAACTCCATATTATAGGCGACGACAACAATGATTACTCATCAAAACTGAAGAAAAAATACTCGAGTGACAAAAGAATTGTTTGGCACGGTAAAATGGAACACAAAGAGCTGATGAATATAGCCAAAGATTATCATGTTCTGGTACATCCATCCATAGGGAACGAGTGCTATGCACTATCGATTGCCGAAGCATTGTCTATCGGAAAAAAAAGTAATAGCCACAAAATGTGGTGGTCCAGAAGATCAAATCATTGAAAATGAGAATGGATGGCTTGTAGCACCAAATAATGTCAATGAAATGAACAAAGCAATGAGTAACTTCATTGAAAACCCATCATCACCCAGAATGATTAAATATGTGACAATGGAGGAGCATCTGAACCAGTTAATAAACACATATAAAGAGATAATGTAAGATGATACCTAAGATCATTCATCTCCGTTGGTTCAGCGGCGAGGAATATCCCAAAATGATTAAACGCTGTTTGAAAAGTTGGAAAAGACATCTTCCCGACTACCAGATAAGACTTTGGGACGAGAGCAATTTCGACATCTCTCAGGCTCCATTGTTTGTTCGACAAGCCTACAATGCCAAGAAATGGGCATTTGCAGCTGATTATATTCGATGTTGGGCTCTTTACAATTATGGAGGTGTTTATCTTGATACAGATGTTGAGGTTCTAAGGCCCTTAGATGATTTTCTCAACAACAGATTATTTATTTTCACACAAGTTTTTAGCATTGACGAGACTAAGAAAATTAGAAGTGTCAGGGTCAATCTTTCTATAGGTGTTATTGGCTGTGAGAAAAAACATCCATACATTGAAAAGTGTATGAAAAAATCGCCTCTATCTCTTTCTTGAAAGAAGATGGAATACCAGATACCACGGTTATTAACTACACTATGTCAGACATTCTTCAGAAAGAATATGGTTTTAAAGTGATTGATGAAAAACAAATATTGAACGAAGGAATCACAGTATATCCATCTGATGTTTTTGCCGACAGATTAGCGCCAAAACAAAGTCAAGGTGCATACACATACCATTGGGGTGAGATGTCGTGGTTTCAGCCAAAGCCTAGAGGTTTTTCTATAAACTATGCTGGAACATGAGTATTATGCCATTTTACCATTTTATAGAAAAAATAATACATAGAAAATGATACCTAAAACGATACATTATTGCTGGTTTAGCGGTGAGGAGAAACCGCGCACAATACAACGATGCATCGATAGCTGGAAAAAAATAATGCCAGACTATACTATCAAGTGTTGGGATGCAAACAGTTTCGACTTCGACAGTGTACCATATGTCAAGCAAGCTATGGAACTAAAAAGGTATGCTTCCGCATCTGACTATGTCCGTTTATATGCTCTATTCACAGAAGGTGGTATATATCTCGACTCCGATGTGCTTGTACAGAAACCATTTGATTCTTTTTTGTCAAACGATTTCTTTTGCGGTACAGAAACTTACGGTAGCAAAGAGAATAGGCTTTATAGACTTGAAGCGGCTATTTTGGGCGCGCAAAAAGAAAATCCTTTCGTTCGCGATTGCATGTCTTTCTATAAGGAAAACAACTTCTCATTGGAACGTGAAGGTAAAGACATCGTTATGCCAGTAGTAATAAGCAAGGTGGCCGAAAAATATGGATATCGCTATGACAACGCCCTTCAGACAATGAATGGAATAACGGTTTATCCAACATCTGTTTTTTCAAATATGTTTCTTCCAGAGCCTTCGGTTTGGAAAAATAACTATGCAATACATCAGAACTTCGGCTCATGGTTCGATTTCTCCAACCGTGGCGTTTTCTTCCGATTCTGCAAACGCTTTGATTTGATGAAACTATATTATCGTATTGAAAATATGCTCCGATGATACCTAAGATCATTCATCTCCATTGGTTCAGCGGCGAGGAATATCCCAAAATGATTAAACGCTGTTTGAAAAGTTGGAAAAGACATCTTCCCGACTACCAGATAAGACTTTGGGACGCCAACAGCTTCGACTTCAACAGCATTCCTTACGTCAAAGAAGCATGGGAGGCTCGCAAATGGGCCTTTGTGTCAGACTACTTGCGTTTATACTGCCTTTATACTGAAGGCGGAATATACCTTGACAGCGACGTTGAGGTGTTGAAATCTTTCGACCAGTATCTGGACAATCAAATGTTTATTGGCACAGAACCATATATCATCAACAATGAGGTCAAATATGACCTTGAGGCTGCTATAATGGGAGCAGAAGCCGGCCATCCGTTCATAAAAGAGTGCATGGAGTACTACGATAACTCCCATTATCTGGGAAAAGAGCAGCCCACTGTGTGCCACATCATGGTAGATCATCTTGCCAAACATGGTTATACGGCTGAAAACAAATACCAGAAACTATCAAACGGCGTGACCGTATACCCCCTTGACCACTACGGCAACCGCTACTGTTTTCACGACAAGACAGCCATACACTGGTGCCAGTCGTCGTGGCTCGACACCTATTACGAACGTGGCAGGATATACTATTTTGCACAGAAGCACAACCTGATGAAGCAGTACGAAAGACTCAGCGAACTGTTGAAAAAAATACGCAAGAAATGAGAGTGGCGATTGTTGCTTCGGGCAATTTCTTTTCCGACTACGGCGGAGGGCAGGTGTATGTCCGCAACATTGTGAATGAATTCTGTCGCCGACAGGATGTCACCACAGTCGTTGTTTCATTTTGCAAAGGGCAAGTATCAGAAACAAAAAAATACAAGGGCATTGACGTCTTTCTGGTCAACAACGAACAATCATTCAGAGAGGTACTGTTAAAGACAAACCCTGACATAGTCCACTCCAACGGAGAAAAACTCCTATCCGCAAGGCTCTGCAAAGAGCTTGGCATACCTTGCATTGTTACAGCCCATCACGGCGGACTGGTCTGCCCTGCCGGCGCGTTGCTAAACACCGATGATGAAATATGCAGCATTCCGGCCGATTACAGCCACTGCCTCAAGTGCTACCTGCGAAACACCCCGACCGGATTGTTCTGGTATCCTTTGTTGAAACGCTACAGCCAAAAACATTACTGCCGTATAGGGGAACGCCTTGAAAAACTGCCGACAGTTCCATTCCTCACCCCTATCGGACGAACCGGACAGATAGTAACACAGAAAATCTGGGACTGGCAAGAACTTGCCGCCACAGCAACCCATTTTATCGCGCCATCCAACGCCATTGTCGATGCCTTGAAACGCAACGGCTGCCCCACCGACAAAATCACCGTCATCCCCCACGGCATCCCGATACATCAAACATCAGACATCGGACATCAGACATCAGTAATAAACTTTTACTACGTCGGCCGCATCAACTACGTCAAAGGCATCCACGTCCTGTTAAGTGCATTTTCTTCGATTGACAATCCCGACATCAGACTACACCTTATCGGTGGAGCAGGAAACGATTCCGAACGTCGATATATGAGGCGGCTTCAACGACAATACAAAAGAGACACACGCATCATCTGGCACGGCAAAGTTCCCTCCGAGCAGATGACAGACATTATAAAGGATTTTCAATGCCTTGTTCATCCTGCCATTTATCTTGAAGTATTTGGCTTGAATATCAGTGAAGCTCTTGCCCTGCATAAATATGTCATTGCCACCCGATGCGGCGGACCTGAGATGCAAATTCACAATGAAAATGAGGGAATGTTGGTCGAACCAAATAACACTGAAGAATTAAAAAAAGCGATATACCTATTTTTTAATAGACCCATCTTATCTGATGCCAGTATTATCAGTGTACAGCAACACGTTACTAAGTTGATGGTGTTATATAATAATATTTTAAATTAAAATGATACCCCAAATAATACATTATTGCTGGTTTAGTGGAGACAAAAAACCAGCCCTAATAAGAAAATGCATTCGTAGTTGGAAGAAATATTTGCCAGATTACGAGATTAGGTGTTGGGATGGCAATAGTTTTGATTTCGGCTGTATTGATTTTACCCGCGAAGCCATGTCTGTAAAACAGTATGCCGCAGCATCCGACTATGTCAGACTGTATGCGCTTTATAATTATGGTGGTATATATTTGGATTCTGACGTGGAACTATTTGGCAGTTTAGATCCATTTCTTGACAATGTGTTTTTTTCTGGATATGAGTATTTTGACAAATATGAGATTGAGGCTGGGGTTCTAGGAAGCATCAAAGGATTCTCTTATTTGAAGGAATGTATGTCTTATTTTGAATCGAGGCATTTTATTCACGAGGATGGCAAATACGACAACCTCACAAACCATGCTCCTGGTATAATTACCAAATATGCATTTTCTCACGGATACGAAGCGACAGGATTAGAGCAAATAACTCCAGATGGAATACATATATACCCACGTACTATTATCGCAAACGAAGGGTATTCGTGCAAAACATATGGCGTTTTTTATGATGTAGACACCGCTAATCTCATTGCATTACACCACAATATGGGTGGATGGACACCCGTAATTAATAAAAGAGGTCTATTTTGGAAATTTTGCTGGCAACACAACCTACTTGACCTATATAAAAAAATAGAAAAAACACGACTCAAATTATCCAAACGAGACAAATGATTCCCAAAAAGATACATTATTGTTGGTTTAGCGGCGACGAAAAACCGGAACTGGTTAAGCGTTGCATCGACAGTTGGCATCGGTTCCTGCCAGACTACACTGTTGTCTGCTGGGATGGAAACAGTTTTGACTGGAACAGCGTCGACTATGTGCGTGAGGCAATGGAAGCTAAAGCCTATGCACATGCATCAGACTACATAAGACTCTATGCACTGTACACGCAAGGAGGAATCTATCTGGACAGCGATGTGGAAGTCTTCCGCAGTTTCGACGAACTATTGAGCAACCGGTTCTTTTCTGGAGTGGAGCAATTCCCGATGTACTACAGCCGCCATAAACTTTCGCAGATATGCAACCATGTACAGGCGGCCATAATGGGTGGCGAAGCAAATCATCCTTATCTGAAAGAATGTCTTGACAAATACAACAAGCTTCATTTCATCAAAGAGGACGGCCAATACGACTACGGCGAAATTCCAGAACGAATCACTGAGGTGCTTGAAAAATATGGCTTCGTTAGAGAAAACCGTCTTCAGAAATTGAAAGAAGGAATAACAATATATCCTAACGACATAATAGCCAACAATGTTGACAAGAAAGTACCAGAAAGATGCCTTGCTTTTCATTGGGGTGTGAAGTCGTGGGAACCAAATGGAGAACGAGGAAAACTATTCAACTTCTGCTGGAATCACGACCTGATGGGTTTGTACCACTGGCTTGAAAGAATCATACACTAATAGGATATAGATATGACAGTTTCGGTAGTCGTAATAACTTACAATTCTGCACGATTTGTTCAGGAGACCTTGGACAGTGTCTACAGGCAGACATACAAGGATATAGAGCTTATTGTCAGTGACGACTGCTCGAAAGATGAGACCGTGGATATATGTCGTGACTGGGTGGAGAGTCACAAAAGCCGCTTCATCCATGCCGAGGTAATTCAGACGCCACAAAACGGGGGCATCTGCCGCAACTATAATTACGCACTGCAGCATGCAACGGGAGAATGGATAAAATATATTGCAGGTGATGACATTCTGGAAGACAACTGTATCGAACGATTTGTGGCAAAAACACAGCCAGACACTTACCTATACACTTGCATTACAAAGCATCTGCATAATGAAACAGGAGATGTGGAACTGTACGAAACGAGAATACCCGACTCTACAGCGTGGCGACAGGCCCGCTATATGCTCCGCACACTTTATGGCATCAACGGACCGACCATTTTTGTTGAACGAGAGCACCTGAAACAGCTGAATGGCTTTGAGGAAAAATACCCTATGATTGAGGACTGGCCGATAGCCATCCGCTTCGCCGTCAATGGCTGGAGAATAGGCTTGGTAGACGAAGCGCTTGTGCAGTGGCGCATATATGGCGACAGTATCTCGCATTCTAATTATGCATTTGCGCAGTCGCTTCACGAAGCATGGTACGACTACACACAACGCTATTGCCTGCGGTATTGTCTGCCATTTCATCGTTATCACTACTGGCTGAGCCACTGGATATCAAGTCATCAAAATACTGGATTTATTAATACAGCAATTGGTTATACGTTACGATGCTTTGACCTAGTGAATATCAAAAGAAAAATGCTCCCTCTACCGAGTCAACCATATAAAAATATAAAAAACGATGTGGAATACTCCCAATTCTGACAATCAAATAAAGATTATTTGCCTTACACCTGTTAGAAATGAAGCCTGGATTCTGGATACATTCTTGAAATCGACTAGCATTTGGGCAGACCACATAATAATAGCCGACCAGAATTCCACGGATGGCAGTCGCGAGATTATAAGCCGCTATCCTAAAGCAGAGCTCATTGAAAACAGTTGTGGACAATTCAATGAGTTACAACGACAGCAAATGTTATTGAAAGCAGCAAGAAGTATTAATGGCCCAAGCCTTTTAATAGCATTAGATGCAGATGAAATTCTTTCGCCAGAAGCTTTTCGCCAAGAAACATGGCAAAAAATATTAAAATTGAAACGGGGTACAATTCTTCGTTTCCAATGGGCATCACCTTCACCAAATTCAGACAATTACCTTCTTGGATACTTTTTCCCATACGGCTACATGGATGACGGTGCCGAGCATAATAGTCCAAAATTCATTCATGTCACAAGAGTACCTACTCCGGAAAACAATCCTATATATGATGTGACTGAATTCAAAATCATCCATTTGCAATTCATGAATCCAGAACGCAACAGCAGAAAACAACGCTGGTACCAGTGTATGGAACTTGACAATCCGTCCATTGCAAAAGATGCTATCGACATTTTCCGTAAATATCATCATGAAAATACTATTGCCAACGACAGGATGGTGCCAATCCCTACTGATTGGGTTGATGATTATTCAAAAATAGGTATAGACATCAAACACGTCTATAGCGAAAAAAACTATTGGTACGATGAAGAGGTTAAGAAAATGTTTGACAAATATGGCTACATGCACTACAAAAAACTCGACATTTGGACTTGTCCATTTTCAAACCAAGACCCTCGTAGCATTACAGATAAAATCATACATCTGTGGTTGAGAAAATCACAACCGCATTATTATACAAAAGTAAGAAAGATTGATAACATTATACGCAAGGTATTCAAATATTGATATTTATGCAACCCAAACTAATCTGCCTTACGCCTGTCCTCAATGAAGCATGGATTCTGGAACGCTTCCTGAAGTGTGCCAGTCTATGGGCAGACCATATCATCATTGCTGACCAGGGCTCGACAGACGGCTCGGTAGAAATAGCAAAACGATTTGAGAAGGTATTATTCATTGACAATCGCAACGACGGCGACTTCAACGAGATGCAGATGAGGGCTCCTTTATTCGAGGCCGCCAACAAGATTGAGGGGCCTAAGATTTTGATAGGTCTTGATGCTGATGAGATATTGACTCCCAACTTTGACTCTCTGGAATGGGAAACAATCCGTAATACGAAACCAGGGACAATTCTCAGTCTGCCAATATACAATCTGCTACCAAACGGAAAGTACTGGAATTTTGGAGAGATATACTGTGGTTTTGTGGATGACGGCACCCCATACCATACTGGGAATGTGCACTGTCCACGTATAATTATGCCACAGGGGCGTGACGTGCTTATCTGTCACGACATTTGTCTTTTGCACTATAAATATATGGATAACGAACGGTTCAAAGACCGCAACCGTTGGTACCAGTGCTTTGAACTTATAAATAAAGAAAACACCCCTTTCGCCATATTCCGCCGCTACCATCACCTTGAGGCTATACCAACAGAACAGCTACTGCCTTGGCCTGAATGGTGGAAGGAACGCTATAAAGAAAAAGGAATTGATATATACTCTATACTGCATCAGAACGAACAACGGTGGAACAAGAAAGTGCTGGAGTATATGAATAGCTATGGGCCTGATTTCTTCCGCCGCCTGAACATCTGGGATGTGAACTGGAATGAACGGGCAGACCGACTCGGCATCGAACACAAGGAATCGTTCAAAGACCCACGTCGCAGATGGGAGAAAGCCATAAACCGCTGGCTGATAAACACTCAGGCGAAGCAACATAAAACGAGTGTGCATGTGTTGGAGAAGATAATGAAGATAATATATAAATAAGAACTATAAACAAAGCCGAATGGGGTCGTACATAAACACAGGTAACGCCAGGGGCACCGCATCACGCAATGGCGAGTATGTCGACAAATCAGCTCTGATTGCTGTCGTAAACAAGACGCCTAAAACTGATTTCTTCCTCAGTTGCGTTATTCGCTGCCGCCGTTTTGGCAAGTCAATGGCTGCCAAGATGCTTAATGCCTACTACGACCATTCGTGCGACTCGCGTCATCTCTTTGCCGATTAGGAAATTGCATACGAAAAACACCTCAACAAGTATACCGTAATCTATATAGACTCCCCTGCCCTGCTCATTGTCGGCATCAACTACGATCGCAGCGGCAAGAGACACACCTGTAAAATAGAAAAGGCATAGACACAGATGAAACTATCCATCATCACTATAAACCGCAACAACCGTGAGGGTTTGCAACGCACCATTGAGAGCGTCGTCGGGCAGACATTCACTGACTATGAGTGGATTGTCATCGATGGTGGCAGCACTGACGGCTGCAAGGAGTTGATAGAACAAAATGCCGACCGCATCGCCTATTGGTGCAGTGAGCCCGACAAAGGAATATACAACGCTATAAACAAAGGACTTGCCCGTGCATGTGGCGACTATGTGCAGTTTCTGAACAGTGGCGACTGGCTGTATGACAACAATACATTAGAGAATGCTTTCATTCAGATTGACGGCATGTCGGACATCTATTATGGTGATATGGTGCAGGTGAACGACGGCGGGAACCTCAACCCTATCACCTACCCTGACGAATTGGGCTTTTTCTACTTTCCATACGGCAACATCTGCCATCAAGCCACTTTTTACCGCCGCTCACTCTTCGACGGAAATCCTTACGACGAATCGTTCAGCATAGTCTCGGACTGGGCGATGAATTTGAAGCTTTTGTTCAGTGGTGCCACGTTCAAGCACCTGAATCAGAATATAGTATACTACGACAATATGGGGCGCAGCTCTGAGGCTAATGAGAAACACCACCTTGAACGCACCGCCGCTTTCGAGAAATATGTGCCACAGCAAGTCAAGTACGACCTGAAACACTACGAACGGATATACCACTTCTCACGTCATCGCAAATCTACGCGTTTGCTGATGGACAAAGCCATAGCACTATGCCAATGGCTGGATAAACGCCTTATTTCAAAAGAAGCTAATCGCAAGAAATGAAAAACGGAACTACCACGGAAAGGGTTACTTGCGGAATACTATTTATTGCCGCATTCCTCTTCGTTTTCCTTTTTTCCTGCACAACGTCGCCACTCTATGAGCATTATCCTTTTTGGTTTCACGGCGACAGTGGCATCTTTCAGGAGATGGGCGTGTGCTTGCTGCAGGGTGGGACACCGTATGTCGACCTGTTCGACCATAAAGGGCCTATGCTTTGGTTAATTCAGGCGTTTGGCATCTGGATTAGTCCGCGATGGGGGCTTATGGCGTTGCAGTCGTTTTTTCTGTTTGCCACCTTGTTTATGTGGTACAAATCATCAGAGATGTTGACTGGCAAGCGCGCCGCCTCTCTTATAGTCTCTTTGCTGTGCCTTGTCTTCCTGATGGCCTTCTATCAACGCGGCAACCTGTGCGAGGAATGGAGCCTGCCGTTCATAAGCTTGCCTATTTATATCTACATTAAACGATGGAAAGAAGTCCCCGAAAGCGAGCGTCCCATATACAACCATAAGGATGCTATGGTGCTTGGTCTTTGCGTCGGCGCGCTGGCAATGATACGGCTCAACAATACCGCTCCGCTTGTCGGGTTTGCACTGTGGCACCTCGTGCGCTGTCTGCAACAGAAGGAATATAAACGTTTTTGGACAGACGTAGCAATTATATGTGCTGGCATGGTTGCTGTCTTTGCCATCTGCGTGGCATTCTATCTGTCAAAGGCCGGATGGACAGGCGTGTACGAGATGGTGTACGGAACGTTTGTCTTCAATTTCATGTATCTCGGTGGCAAGGCAGAAATGCTGTTTGTGGAGAGATTGCCGTACTACATTCCATTATGCGTCGCCTTGATTGCAACAATAGTATGTACTGTCGTTGGCAGACGGACGCTCAACGTTGGCATACCTGCAACCATATCATATACAGTGTCATTGCTTTCGATTGGAGGGCATGGTTTTCTGCATTATATGATGATAATAGTGCCGCTGTTTGTCATTTCGGCAGGCATAACAATCAAAGAGTCTGTCCGTTGGATATACGCAGTGTGGATAGGAATGCTTTGTTTCTCAGCCTACACCGGCAGGAATGCTGTCGACTTGCTGGCCTTCAGGTTGCGGGGCAAGCATGCCGACACCGAAATTAACGAAGGCTTCCACAGATTCGTGACCTCCATTCCGGCCGCAGAGCGGAAGTCGATATACAATGCAGGGCTGAACCACATGGGCGCGGGACTGTTTGCCGACGAGAACATCTACCAGTGCAACAGGATAATATACAAAGGTCACAGCGACATCTCGGCTCATCTGCAAGAATATGAGGCAACACACAGAATAGCGGACATCGAGCCCACTTGGGTGCTTACGCAAAGCGAGCGGCCCGAAGCCAAGGACGGGTACATGACAGAACACTACACTCTGAAAGACAGCATCCCAGGAGGAGAATATGACCCAATATGGTGCTGGAAGAAAAAAAAGATAGAATAAAAAAATATGACAAACTTAAGCGAAATAAACCGACAAGCCCAAATGGATGATATGCGCTCATTTGACGAGCAAATGCCCTCTGTTGGAATATTTTGGTACGACCCTAATGACCACACTTTATTTGGTGTAAGAAAGAAAGAATTGACACCACGAGAGGTAGAAGAAGCGGCAGAAAAAGGGAAGCCTTTTATCAACTATCCGCATCTTCATCGACAAGTGTGGGCAAAAGAATATTTCCGAGCACAAGCAAAGCACTCAGAAACAAAATTCAAAGGAGATTACACCCAGATTCCGCGAGGAAGAGTCGCATGGACTATTGACAAATTCATTGTATTGGTCGGACACTGGGCAGAAACAATTCAAGATGAACTCACTGTTTTGATAGAACAGGAATTTGCTCTACCATACTTCGAGTTTGTGTATGACGAGCACTGGGATCTTGGACACGGCTGGTCTGGTGATATGCCTGGAAGCAGATAAATAGATTCCTAATACAAGATGGCAAACATCCATATCACGTATTATATATTTACTGTGATTTTCGACCATTTACGGCATATGCCATTCTAAAACACAATTATATAATAAACAGTGTCACAACCAGTAATAAGATTTGAAAACGTCGGCAAGCTTTACCGCCTTGGCACCGTCGGCACCGGCACCATCAGCCACGACCTGCGGCGCTGGTGGATAACGAGTGTGCGCCACAAAGAGGACCCATACCTGAAAATCGGCGAGACGAACGACCGTGCTTCAAAAGGCGAGTCGGACTATGTATACGCCCTGAAGGACATCAACCTTGAGGTGCAAGAGGGCGACGTGCTGGGCATCATCGGCAAGAATGGTGCCGGCAAAAGCACGCTGTTGAAGCTGCTGAGCCGAGTCACCGCGCCCACCACGGGCAAGATATACACGCGGGGCCGCATAGCCTCGTTGCTTGAGGTCGGCACAGGATTCCACCCTGAGCTCACCGGTCGCGAGAACATATACATGAACGGTTGCATCCTCGGCATGAAGCGCTGGGAGATAGACAAGAAGCTGGACGAGATAATCGACTTCAGTGGTTGCGAGCGTTATATCGATACGCCTGTGAAGCGATACAGCAGCGGTATGATGGTTCGCCTCGGCTTTGCCGTGGCCGCCCACCTTGACCCTGAGATCCTCGTTGTTGACGAAGTCCTCGCCGTCGGCGACGCCGAATTCCAGAAGAAAGCCATCGGCAAGATGCAGGACGTCAGCAAAGGGCAAGGGAGAACGGTGCTGTTTGTGAGTCATAATATGGCGGCGGTGAGGAATCTGTGTAAAACTGGAATTCTTTTAGCAAACGGAAGCATAATAAAAACGGGGAATATATACGAAACAGTTGATGAATACATATCTGCCAATTCTAACACAAAAATTGCAGTCTTCTCTCCACAGAAAAACAGACAACAAACATATGATTCACATATACATGTTGAAAATTTACGATCAATACCATCTAATGTCCAAACAGGCGGGCCATTATTATTTGAATTAACAATTTCAAATGATAATAATCCCAGAAAATGTGAAATTGCAATTGCTCTGAAACGCAACGATATGCCAGTGACGCAATTTTACTCTAAAGATATGGGAGTAGACATCATTTTAAATCGAGGTATAAACACCATCACTATTGACGTTTCACCGTGTCCCTTGTCCGAAGGTGATTATAATCTCAACATTTGGGTCGGTTCAAATAGAAGTCCTATTGATTGGTTGCAGGATTGTTTTTGTCTGCATGTAAACCCTGGAGAACTCATTCCAAAACACACGATAGAATTTCGTGGCTACCCTATTACTGTTTTATCTAAATGGAATATTAATGAGCATACGAAAAATAATTAAAAACAACTTGCTCTGTTGCGAAGATAGAGATGATGAAGATCGCTCAGTTATTAATCTTATTAAATCACTTCCTCCAGAAAAGACATTTACATTTCTGGATGTTGGCAGCGGTCTTTGCAGATTCCCAATAAAACTTAAAAAAGAGCACTACAATCTTGACATTCATTGTCTAGATATTAATAGTAAATCAATAAGAATTGCAGAGGAAAACGGATTTGAAAGTCACAACGAAAGTTTTCTAAACAATAGTCTACCTGACGAAGGATTTGATATTGTCCATTGTTCTCATATGATTGAACATTTTGGATATCCTGAAATTATTCATGTTATAGATGAATTGCTTCGAATCACTCATACAGGAGGGTATTTAATTATACGTTCCCCTCTTCTTTGGGAACACTTTTATGATGATATCGATCACATAAGGCCTTATCCTCCAGCATCAATTCTCAATTATTTGGGCAATCCCCAACAGCAAGTTGTGGGTAAAAATAAAGTGGACGTGGTCAATATATGGTACAGAAGTAGAGCTATAAGACTTTCATACGCTCGAGAAGAATCGCCTATACATCATTTCAAAGTCACCCGAAAACTAAATGCGTGCCGAGTAAACTTTATTAACAGACAACTGAAAAGGATGTGGAATCGATTTAGATGGCCTGCTTCTAAATACGATGGTTATGTTATGATACTTAAGAAAACTTTGTAATAATGTATGCCCCTATTGTCCTCTTCGTGTATAATCGTCCTGAACACACCAGACGAACTGTCGAAGCACTCAAAAGATGCGTGTTATCATCGGAAAGTGATATATATATATTCGCAGACGGTCCAAAAGAAAACGCAAACGAGAATTTGAGAGAAAATATAATAAAAGTTAAGAAATATGTCCATGAAATAGAAGGTTTTAAATCTGTAACAATAGAAGAAGCGAGTCAGAATAAGGGATTGGCAGAATCGGTGATATCAGGAGTTTCAAAGGTGATAAAAAAATACGGGAGGGCGATAGTTGTCGAGGATGACATAATTGCGCATCCATTCTTTCTCCGCTTTATGAATGAGGCACTTGAATGCTACAAAGAACGGCAACAAATATTTGCCATAAGTGCGACAATGGAAAAGTTTGCAATACCAACGAACTATAAAGCAGATGTGTTTCTTACCTACAGGTTTGGTTCCTGGGGCTGGGCCACATGGCAAGACAGATGGAATTCAGTATGCTGGGATATAGACGAGTTTCCAATCATACAACATCCAACTAAAAAACAAATAAAAGATTTTTGTCGTGGCGGAGAAGACCTATGGCCTATGCTAAAATCTCAACATGAGGGCTATATAGACTCATGGGCTATACGGTTTGGTTATAATATGTCACTCCAACAAAAGCTATGCCTGCGTCCCACACGTTCTTTTGTGTCAAATGTTGGTATGGATGGCAGCGGAATACATTGTGGCAACAATAACGTGCCGTTGCTTCCATTATATAATGAAGATAATTACAGTATAAAATGTGACAAAAAAAATAAACTCAACTGTAAAATAACACGTCGAATACAATATATCTTTGGTAAACCAACTTTAATTGAGGAATTGAAATACCAGTTCAAGAAACATTTCAGGAGGTAAACTTCATTGAGGCTGGAAAAGTCGAACTAAAGCAGGCGCTAATACAGAGCGATTATAGATTTCAGAATGACAAAAATAATTGACGAAATAAAATATCAACGTGACAAACTTCGGGACCGCAGGCTGTTTAAACATTTCTGGCTTGGAAGGATTAAATGCGAATTGAAACCTGTCTCGAAGACTATTCTTGTTATACGTCTTGATGCCATTGGCGACTGTATAATTTGGCTGGATCAGGCAAAGGAGTACAGGAAGGCTTTCCCAGACCATAGGATTGTGCTGTTACATAACAAAGCTTGGTCTGAAATAGCTGA
>Ga0247610_10004377_pt1 | contig 15135 bp, 11 predicted proteins | sample 174DNAGHGhighgp2_FD_193483 | JGI IMG/M metagenome (GOLD analysis project Ga0247610, IMG submission 193483) | Sheep rumen microbial communities from Palmerston North, Manawatu-Wanganui, New Zealand - 1742 DNA GHGhigh gp2 | ecosystem: Host-associated > Mammals > Digestive system > Stomach > Rumen... | reverse complement strand
AGCCTACTGTGCCAAGGGAAAGCATCTCTTCACCTATGCGCCTGAGATCGAGACGATGCTGAAGAACAATCGCGGTGGCTCGTGGACGGAGAAGAACGACCTCTTCCGTCTGGCCTACGACAACAAAGTGTGGGGTCAGCATCGTATCTCGAAAGACTCGTTCTCTGCTAAGACGCGCCTGTTCTACAATCTGCTGATGTGTGGCACGCCTGATAAGTCGCGAGCCTTCTATGCTGATGCGGAGAGTGGACTCGTCAGCCGTACTACCTTTGTGGAACTGCCTGATATGAAAGGTGCCAAGATGCCCAAGTTCGTGCGTTACACTCAGGAGGAACTGGAGACGATCCAACGTAAGTGCATGGAACTGATGGACGAGGAGGGGACCTTTGATCTGCCTCGTATCCGCAAGGCCATTGAGGATTGGGATGAGTCGAAGCGACAGGAGTATCTCCAGACGCTCCAGCCTTCGCTCGACATCTTCCGTCGACGTTCGGCACTCAACGGCTTCCGTGCAGGACTGGTGGCCTTCATGCTCTGCGACAAGCAGGAAACGGATGAGGCTGTAGCCTTTGCGCTTTGGTATGCAGAGCGATGTCTTTATTATCAGATGAAGCTCTATGGTAATCAGCTCGATGCCATCAGCAATGCCCAGCAGTTGGGCTCCCAGGCGAAGAACGTGCGATATCTGGAATTGCTGAGTCAGGAGTTCACCCGTCAGGAGTTCGAGAACCTGCGAGCTGCAAACGGTCAGCCTACCAATGTCCGCATGATTATCCATCGCTGGGTGAAGGAGGGTAAGGTGGTGAAGATTGGAGAGAACCTCTGGCGCAAACTCAACGACTCATGGGGACAGGTCCCGTGAGTCGTGGTTCCTCGGACTCAGCTGGCAAACGACTCACGGGACCTGTCCCCATGAGTCGTTTGATGAAAAAAGTCCGCAAAAATTTGGAACTTTGCGGGCTTTTTTGTATCTTTGTCGCCGAAAACATGGCAATCTGGTGGCCGAAGCCGCCACGATGTAAGGGAATCCGGTGAAAGTCCGGGACTGTACCTGCAGCTGTAATCCCCCTTAGAAAGAGCCTGTTCGTATAACGCCACTGACAAATGTCGGGAAGGTAGAGCAGACTGGGGAAAGTCAGAAGACCTGCCAGAAAAAACGATAGTACGACCGTACAGGGATATGCGGTGCGGAAAAAGGCAGATTATGAGAATAAGACTGGCTATTGGCTTTTGGCTATTGGCTTTGGGTTCATCGGCGCAGACAGACGTCTGGCGTTCCGATAGCCTTCAGGAAGTTGTTGTGACAGGTACTGGTACGCAGCATCTGTTGAAGGATGCACCTGTTCAGACGGAAGTCATCACCAGCAAAATGCTTCGCAACTATGCAGGACGTTCCATCGAGGACATCCTCTCTGGTCTGACGGCTTCGTTTGCCTTTAGCGAGGACGATATGGGTTCGCAGATGCAGCTCAACGGCCTTGGCAATGCCTATATCCTAGTGCTGGTCGACGGCAAACGTATTCACGGTGACGTGGGCGGACAGAACGAATTGTCGCTCATCGATCCCCATAACATCGAGAAAATCGAGATTGTCAAGGGTGCATCGAGTGCGCTCTACGGTTCGGATGCTATTGCGGGTGTGGTGAACATCATCACTAAAAAGCATAACGAGGGTCTGCTGATAGAGAACAGCACCCGAGGCGGCAGCTATGGCGACCTGCGTCAGCATAATGGCCTGGGCATCGCCATCGGCAAGGTCAGGAGCTACACGAACTTCCAGCTTCAGCACTCCGATGGCTGGCAGAATACGGCAACGGAAGATCCGCGTCAGACGGAGTTCCTGATAGAGGACTCGCGCAACATGACCGTTAACCGTCATACCAACTGGCAGGTCTCTGAGCGTCTGACCTACGAGCCCATCAAGAATCTGGAACTCTATGCCGAGGGCAGCACCTATTGGAAACGTATCTACCGTCCGAGTGGCAAATATTCGGCAGATATGAAATTCTATGACTTAGAGTATCGGAATCAGAGTTTGGCAGCAGGCGGTATCTGGAAATGGAACCAAACAGACCAATTGACGCTCGATGTGAACTGGGACCGTCATGCGTACTATTATTATTATACCGCAGAATGGGCGATGGGTGACGGATTGGACCAGCAGGGCAACTTCACGACCTACTATCCCTATTTCCGTGACGACGAGGCACTCCAAAGCGATCAGCGTCGTACGATGGCCCATTTGAAGGGCATCTTCTCGTTGCCCTACAACAACCGTCTGAGCGGAGGCTTGGAGTGGCGCTACGACTATTTGGAGGCTCCGATGCGTGTGGCTGGCGGTGTGGCGAGGGATAACACGGAGGCTGCATACGTGCAGGATGAGTTCACCTGTCCTGTAAACGGCTGGATCACAGCCGTAAACATAACGGCTGGTTTGCGACTGAACCATAACGAGCAGTTTGGTTTCCGTCTGACGCCGAAGGTATCTGGTATGCTCTCCCTTGGCAATGACTTCCGTCTGAGAGCCACGTGGAGTCAGGGCTTCAAGACCCCTACGCCCAAGGAACAGCATTATCGCTACGTGAAATATATGAACGGCACCTATTTATATATAGGTAATGAAAATCTGACGCCACAGACCTCCAACTATTATGCTGTGAGTGGAGAGTACAACTGGCAAGGACTGAACCTGACGGTAACGGGCTATCTGAACAACGTAGACAATATGATTACCCTCGTGACCATCCCCAACAACCAGGCTCCTGCGGCCTATATCGTGACCTACGATCCCAAGAAGACGCGTCAGTACCAGAATCTGGAATCTGCTGAGACCAAGGGTGTCGACGTGAGTATCCGCTATCGTCTGAACCGTGACTGGATGCTGGGAGGCAGTTACAGTTATCTCGATACCGATGCCAAGCAATACGATACCACCCACGACCGATTAGTGGATGTCACCATCGACGGCACAGCCCATCACAAGGCCAGTTGGTTTGCTACTTGGAATCATACATTCTCCTCGAAGTATAATATGGGATTAGGACTCTATGGCCGTATGTCGAGTAAGCGCTACTATCAGATCGATGGCGATGGTAAGGGCTACCAGATCTGGCGAATCTCCACCAACCACGAATTCCCTGTTAGCAAGAAGTGGCTCTTCCGTGTGGAGGCAGGCATCGACAATATCTTCGACTATGTGGATCGTACCTATCACGGTCTGCATCTCGGAACTACGACTCCAGGCCGCACAATCTACGGTACGCTGACCGTTCGTTTTGCACAAGGAAAGAAACTAAAGTTTTCTAACTCTAATAGTATTAATTCAAAAACAAGTAACAATGAAGAAGATTAAGTATCTGGTGATGGCATTCGCAGCCGTTTGCTTCACCGCCGCTCTCACCTCCTGTGAAAAGGAAAAAGAAGTCGAGAAGATCGTGGAAGTTCCTGTCGAGAAAGAAGTTATCAAGGAAGTTGAAGTCCAGGTTCCGCAGGACAACAACTGGTCGCGCTATCAGGCTCTCGTCACCGCCGACGTGAAAGCCAACAAGAAGCACGACAAGGCTATTCTGCTCGTCGCTTTCGGTTCCACTTGGGAGCAGGCCTTCAAAGCCTTCGACACTACCGTCGAAGCCTACAAGGCGAGATTCTCCGGCTATGATGTTTTTCTGAGCTATTCTTCAGCCATCTGTATCAACCGTGCTGCTGCTGGCGAGAACACTGAGCCCCGTAACTATTATGCTCCTCCCTTCTGGCTTAATGCCTTTGCTGCCGATGGTGTGAAGTATAAGGAAATCGTCGTTCAGTCACTTCAGGTGATTCCAGGTGAGGAGTACACCCGTGTGATCAATTATATCAAGGACTTCGCCAACAATGCCAACGGCGACCTCGATGATGCCTATCTGGCCAATGTCACTCTGAAACTCGGTGTACCCCTGCTGCAGGATGCTGAGGTCGATGTGCCCCTCGTGGCCCAGATCCTCGACGCCAGCTATAATGATAAGGCTAAACAGGGCGTCGTTGCCTTTATGGGTCATGGTAACCCCGACAGCTACGACACCTATAAGGCCAATATCCGCTATACCCAGCTCGAGGCGGCCCTGCAGGAGATCAACAAGAACTACTTCGTGGGCACTGTCGACATGATGGAGAACTTCAAGACCGACGTCTATAAGCGCATGGTGGCTGCCGGTATCACCAGCGGCAAGGTGTTCCTGCATCCGCTGATGGCCATCGACGGTGACCACGGTCACAACGATATGGGTGGCGATGACGATGATAACTGGCAGGACGGCGTAGGCTTCACTCCCAACGAGGAGGGTGAGGTGGAGGACACCTCTTGGAAGATGTATTTCCGTCACTTAGGCTTCGAGTGTCCTGAGGAGAACGTCCTGCACTATGGCCTGCTCGAACTGGATAACATCCGTGGTGTGTGGATGACACACACACAGGAAGCCATCGACGGTGAACCCCTCGACTATTACCACTCAAAGAATCCTGAGTAAGAACTTAATACGTGTATTATTATATAAGTTTATTGTGGGGAGGCCATGTCGGGATGACATCGCCTCCCTTTTTTATTTGTGATAGAACCGCTCTTCAATGGTCTTGAAAATCACGAAGAGTACGGGTACGATGAATATCAGTGCGATGGTGCCGACGACCATACCACCGATGGTGCCGACGCCGAGAGAGTGGTTGCCGTTGGCTCCGACGCCTGTGGCAAGTGCCAGCGGTAACAGTCCGAAGACCATCGTGAGCGACGTCATCAGGATCGGACGCAGACGGACGGCTGCGGCATCGAGGGCAGCCTCGACGATGCTCATGCCCTGCCGACGGCGGGTGGTGGCGTATTCGGTAAGCAGGATGGCGGTCTTTGAGAGCAGACCGATCAGCATGATGAGTCCCGTCTGCATGTAGATGTTATTCTCCAGTCCCCATATTCTGGCGAAGAGGAACGAGCCTGCGAGTCCGAAGGGAACGCTCAGGATAACGGCCAGAGGGATGAACAGACTCTCATAGAGCGCACAGAGGATGAGGTAGATGAAGATGATACAGATTACGAAGACCAGGATCGTGGTGTTCTCTGCCGAAGCCTCCTCACGGGTCATACCACCAAATTCGTAGCCGTAGCCCTCGGGCAATACTTCGGCGGCTGTCTCACGGATGGCGTTGATGGCCTGTCCGCTGCTGTAGCCTTCGGCAGCCGTTCCACCGACCTGAATGCTGGGGAAGAGGTTGAAACGCATCAGCGTCTCGGAGCCATAGACACGCGTCAGTGTGAGATACTGGCCTATGGGCGACATCTCGCCCTGGTTGTTGCGCACGAAGATGTTGTTGAGCGACTCCGTGTCGAGACGGTATTCCGGCGACGCCTGTACCATCACGCGATAGAGCTTGGTGAAGCGTACGAAGTTGGAGGCGTAGGAGCCGCCGATATAGCCGCTGAGTGCTGCGAGTACATCGCTTGGCGATACCCCTCGGCGCTTGCACAGGGCGGCATCGACTTCAACCCGGTATTGCGGATATTTCAGCGAGAAATTCGTGTACGCACGGCTGATCTCCGGGCGTTCGCTAAGGGCTGTTATGAGACGGTTGGTGTAGTTATACAGGTCGTTGATGGTACCGCCGTGCTTGTCCTGGATATAGAGCTCGAAACCGTTGACTCGTGTAAAACCTGGCAGCATGTTCTGCGTGTTCACCTGAATCTTCGCATTGGCAATGTCGGCCGTGCGACGATAGATCTCCTCCACCACACTTTGCACGTCGTCGCCCTTGCCCTTGCGCTCGCCCCAATTCTTGAGTTTCAGCGTGAAGTTACCATTTGACGACGACTGCTCGAAGCTGTTGCTGTTGCCTGCAATGAGCGAGTAGATGCGTAGCTGCGGCAGGTCCTTGATACGGGCCTCTATCTGTTTCAGAATGCCGTAGGTCTCGTGGAGACTGCTGCCTGGTGCGGCCTGTACATTAATAAATACGGTACCCATGTCTTCGTTGGGTACGAGTCCTGTCCTCGTGGTGCGCATCATCCAGCCGAGGCAGACGATAGCGAGAACGACGAGGCCAGCAGCCAGCCAACGACGGGGGATGAATCCAGCCACAGCATGCTGATAGCGGAGGGTGATTTTTTGGAGACAGGTGGACATAAAGTTCAAGAAGTTCTGGACTTTACCACCAGTCGCAGATCTATTGTCTTGAACTCCCTGAACTCCTTGAACTCCTTGTCTCTTTGTCTTCTTCATCAACAACGCACAGAGGGCAGGGGAGAGGGTCAGGGCATTGAACAATGAGATACCCACAGCGATGGCCATCGTGAGTCCGAACTGTGTGTAGAAGGTTCCTGTGACGCCACCAATGAAACAGACGGGCACAAAGACCGCCATAAAGACAAGTGTGGTGGTGACCAGTGCCGAGGTGATGCCGTGCATGGCCTGTACGGTCATCTGTTTTGAGTTACTCCCTTCTGCACTTTCTAATCGTGCCTGAACGGCCTCGACAACCACAATGGCATCATCGACTACCGTTCCGATGACCAGTACGAGGGCAAAGAGTGTGAGCATGTTCAGCGAGAAACCGATGGCGTAGATGACGGCCAGGGTGGCAATCAGCGATACGATGATGGCGATGGCGGGGATGACAGTGGCGCGCCAGCTGCCAAGGAATAACCACACGACGAGAATCACCAACAACAGGGCTTCGAGCAGGGTCTCTACCACGCTGGCGATGGAGGCGTCGAGGAAGTCTTTCTTGCTCTCTAGATCCTCGATGACGATGCCTGGCGGCAGAGAATGGCGTATCTCCTCCACCTCACGGTCTATCTGTTTGATGATCTCGTTGGCATTGGAACCTGCCACCTGGTTGATGCTGATGTTGATGCCAGGCTTACCGTTGGTCTCACCTATTATATTATAGTTCTGCGAACCTAGCTCGACACGGGCAATGTCGCCGATGTGCAAGACATCACCATTGGGCAGCGAGCGGATGACCAACTGTTCGTATTCCTTCTCTTCCTCGTAGCGGCCGCGATATTTCAGTACGTATTGGAATGTGTTCTCGCTCTCAGCCCCCAGCGTACCTGTGGCCACCTCAACGTTCTGCTCGTTGAGTACCTGTGTCACATCAGCTGGCGTCAGCCCGTAGCGGGCCATCTTCAGCGGGTCGAGCCAGATGCGCATGGAGTAGTCGGCACCCATCACGTTCACTTCGCCCACACCGGGGATACGACTCAGACGCGGTTCGATATTGATCTTTGTATAGTTGGCCAAGAACGAACGGTCGAAGGTTGAGTCTGGGCTGTAGACGGCTATCTGCTTGATGTTGGAGGTCTGTCGTTTGCGGACGGTGATACCACTCTTTACGACGTCGCTCGGCAGACGGCCCTGTACGGTGGCGGCACGGTTCTGTACATTCACCATCGCCATATTGGGGTCTGTGCCCTGACGGAAGAAGATGCCGATGCTGGCGGTGCCGTTGTTTGAGGCCGACGATGTCATGTACATCATACCTTCTACACCGTTGATGGCTTCCTCCAGGGGGACGACGACACTCTTCTGTACGGTCTCAGCGTTAGCGCCTGTGTATGATGCTAGGATACGGACGGTAGGAGGGGCTATCTCTGGGAACTGCTCGAGTGCGAGTTGACTCAGTCCGATGATGCCCACGAGCACCATCAGTACAGAAATCACTCCGGAGAGTATCGGACGGTCTATAAAGGTCTTTACGTTCATAATCCTCTATGCGGTAGCAAATTCTTCACTCTTCACTTTTCACTCTTCACTTCTATTCCTTCTTTCAGCAGTCCGGCACCTTCGGCGATGATGGTGTCACCTTCGCTGATGCCTTCTTCGACGATATATTCTCTACCGTTATCCTGCGAGAACAGGGTGACGGGCGTGGCCTTGGTCTTGCCGTTGATGATACGATAGACGAACGAACGGTTCTGTAACTCGTAGGTTGCCTCTTTAGGAATGACGATGCACTGCTGGCGGTGTGTGGGTACGACCACCGTAGCACTGCCGCCATTGTGCAGCAGATGTTCGCTGTTGGGGAACGAAGCGCGCAGCGTGACGGCTCCGGTCTGTGTGTCAACCGTTCCGCTGATGGCACTGATGCTGCCTTTCTGCTCGTACATCTGTCCGTTGCTCAGACGAAGACTGACAGCTGGAGCCTTGCTGATGAACGCTGACACGGAACCATACTGCGAGATGAGGTCGAGCACCTGGTTCTCGCTGATGCTGAAGTAGACGTACATCTCCGAGTCGTCGGCTACCGTCACCAGTGGCTCACTGATGCTACTGCTGACGAGTGATCCTACATGCCAGGGAATCATTGAGGCCACACCACTGACGGGACTCTTCACCTCTGTATAACTCAGGTTGTTGCGGGCGTTCACTTCCTGTGCCCTGGCTTGAGCCAATGCGGCCTCTGCCTCATAGAGGGCATTGCGCATGGTCTGTACAGATACGTCGCCAACTACATGTCCTTCCTGAAGTCGGGTCTCGTTATCGTAGTTCATCCGTGCCGTAGCTAGACGGGCCTCTGCACTCTTGCGGGCGGCCACAGCCACTTCCAGTGCAGCACGGTAAGGCACCTGGTCGATGATGAACAGCGTCTGTCCTTTACGGACGGCCTGACCCTCGCCGGTGAGTATACGGGTGATGCAGCCCGATACCTGCGGCCGCACCTCTACAATCTGACGTCCGGTGAGCTTTGCACTATATTGACGTTCCAGGGTCATATCCTTCCGGCTTACAATCATTGTCTTATATTGGGCAGCATCGTGCGTTTTGCGTTTTTCCTCTCCGCAGGATGTAACCAATAGTGTGGCTGCGAGAACCATCATGATTGTCTTCTTTCGTCTCATAATCTCAGTTTTTAGTTGGGTGCATTGAAGGGGTTAAGCTTAGTCAGAGTGGTTTGCATCAGATGTAGCAAACAGAATGTCTTGCTGTATAAGGCCGTTGGTGGCGATGACACTGTTACCATAGGTGAAGTCGGCGTCGCCTGTGTAATCAGTGACTGTACCACCAGCCTCTTGTACAAGAAGAGCGCCTGCCATGAAGTCCCACTGTCCGATATATTGTTCGGCATAGCCATCGAGACGTCCGGCGGCCACATAACAGAGTGACATCGCTGCGGAACCGTTCATGCGGATACTGGCGCATCGGCCGTAGAAAGTGTCGATGAAATGCTTTGCTACAGGTTTGTAGGCCTCGCTGTTGTAGGGCAGCTGCAGACAGAGCAGGGCATCGTCAATCGCATGATGGCTGACGTGTATGCGTTCACCATTCATGTAGGCTCCACCGTCCTTCCAGGCATAGTAACACTCGGCAGCGCAGATCTCATAGACCACGCCGAGGAGGATCTCATGACCTTGTATCAGGGCAATGCTGACGGCATAGGGTGCATAGTGGTGGATGAAGTTGGTGGTGCCGTCAAGGGGATCGATGACCCAAAGTAATTGTTGACTGTCGTGACCCGCCGAACCTTCCTCGGTGATGAAGCCCGCCTCGGGCAACAACTCGCGCAAGGCTGCAACGATGAGCTGTTCGCTGCCTTTGTCGACATAACTCACATAGTCGTGGGCATGTTTGCGTTCCACGACATTGAACGAGAACTTTTCACGCTCATCTGCAATATATGACCCCGCGCGTTTTGCAATATTGCAAACCGCGAGGGTCAGTTTTTGAAGATCCATAGGAATACGGATTAGTCTTCTGTGTCGCCCTTATAATGGAAGATGCCAATATTAGGCGTTGTGCCCATATCGCGGTCAGGTATGCCACCTCTCTTCATGATGGCCTTGTTATAGCCGCCATGCATCTTACCCACGTAAAGCAGCAAGTCGCTATAGGTGACGGTAGGAATGACCATGCCGAAGGCACCCCAGGCTACGCGCACACCCTCAGGGTGAACGTTGTTGTGGATGTACGCCGTACGGAAGAACGTGTGGTTGTGGATCTCCAGACGGTTGAATTTCTTCAGACCTTCCATCAGATCCTTGTTAATCTGGGTCGTGTCGGCCTTGGTGAAGATGTGACCGAAGTTACTGATGTAGTCATCGATCCTGTCTCCCTTGATACTGTCGTTGTCCTCGATGCACTCCAGAAGACCGTCAGCGGTCTCTGACGCCATCGATTCCTTGCTAGGTTTAGTAATAATGGCTAAGATAAGCAGGATAAGGATGATGCCTGCCAGAATGATGAGCTTACCGAGACAGCTGTGATAGAAGGCCTGTCCGACTGTTTCCTTTTGTTTAAAGTTGTCTGAGCGATACATAAGTTTAAATTTTATTGTTGTGAATTAAGTTCATGAATTCCTGGCGCGTCTTGGCCTGGTTGAAAGCACCGCAGAAGTCGCTGGTGGTGGTGATGCTGTTCTGCTTCTCCACACCGCGCATCTGCATGCACATATGTCGAGCCTCCACGACGACCATTACGCCGAGGGGCTTAAGTGTCTGTTGGATACACTCCTTGATCTGTAGTGTCATACGCTCCTGAACCTGCAGACGGTGACTGTAGATGTCTACCACACGGGCAATCTTTGAAAGTCCCGTGATGTATCCGTTAGGGATGTAAGCCACGTGCACCTTACCGTAGAAGGGTATCATATGGTGTTCGCAGAGCGAGAAGAAGTCGATGTCCTTGACGATGACCATCTGGGAGTAATCCTCCTTGAAGAGTGCCTGTCGTAGCACCTCATGGGCATCCATCTCATAACCTCTGGTGAGCACCTGCATGGCCTTCGCCACACGCATAGGGGTCTTTTGGAGCCCCTCACGAGTGGGGTCTTCACCCAGCAGCCGGAGGATATCCTGGTAGTGGGCGGCAAGTGCTTCGAGACCTTCTCTGTATTCTGTTTCCGGGTTCATGCAGTGGCTGTTAGGGATTTGACGTTTCCGGCTCCTCAACGGGTGTCACGTAAGGCACAGTAATCTTGCCTTTGACGATAATGGCTGAGCTGTAGCCGAGTTTCTTCACGGAACGGAGTATCTCTGAGGCTTCTGCGTATGTAAGGTAGTTACCCATACGACAGATCCATCGGGGGGAGTAGAAATGTACATAGACGGGTTCGCCGGGGAAGAGTGCGTTTATCTCTCGGCCAATGCGTTCGGCCTTGATGCGGGCATCGCGAGAATTTCCACCGGCAAAGACCTGTACACGGAAACCGTTGGTCTTATAGCCGCCTTTCATGACTTTCTTGCGGATAGTGGTTTCGTCACTGGTCGTGGCAGTCGTCGTGTCAGGTTGCTGTCGCAGGGCAGTGACGGTAGGTCGCTGAGTGGTTCCGGTATCGGGTTTTGAGGTTGTTGTAGCAGTGTTAGTCTTCTGGTCTGTCTGTTTTTGAGTCACGGACTGGCTCTTGGTTTGTGTCTGTGGGACGACCATTGTCGTCTTTGGTCCGTTGACCAGGTCGTCGATGGCCTTGTCCTGTGTGATGGTAACCTTGCCTTCACCGTTCTTGCTCTGTTGGAGTCTTTGGGTGAAGGATGATTGTGCGTTGGCCGCCGTCATGCAGCCAACACACATCATCAGTATGGTAATAAGTCGTTTCACTTCTTACTTCTTCCAAGCGTCGATAATACCCTTGAAGTCGGCAGCCTTCAGTGAGGCACCACCAATCAGACCACCATCGATGTCGGGCTTTGCAAACAGCTCAGGAGCGTTGCTGGCCTTGCAGCTACCACCATAGAGGATAGTGGTGTCGTCGGCTACAGCCTGACCGTACTTCTCGGCAATGATTGAACGGATGTAAGCGTGGATCTCCTCAGCCTGCTCAGCGGTAGCGGTCTTACCAGTACCGATAGCCCAGATGGGCTCGTAGGCGATAACGATCTTGCGGAAGTCCTCCTCGCTCAGGTTGAATACAGAACCCTCGAGCTCGGCCTTCACGACCTCGTTCTGCTTGCCAGCCTCGCGCTCCTCGAGTGACTCGCCAATACAGAAGATCACCTTCAGATCGTTCTTCTGAGCCAGCAACACCTTCTCCTTCAGGATCTCGGGAGTCTCCTTGTAGTACTCACGACGCTCTGAATGACCCAGGATCACGTACTGGGCACCAGTGCTCTTCACCATCTCGGCAGAAACCTCACCAGTGAAAGCACCCTTCTCCTTGTCGGCGCAGTTCTCAGCACCCAGACCGATGATGTTCTGGTCGAGGAACTGTGCGATAGAAGCGAGGTGGATAAAAGGTGTGCAGATGACCACACCACAGTTGGGCTTGTCAGCCTTCAATGTCTCGTTAAGCTCCTTTGCAAGAGCGATACCATCCTGGAGATTCATGTTCATCTTCCAGTTTCCTGCTACAATTTTCTTTCTCATAATTCTTTCTTCTTTTTTATTTAAAGGGTTGATTTTCTTCTTTCTCAGCCAACGGCTCCATGCCCACAGGCGGTCGGCGATGGTGAGTAGTGCCAGAGGTAACACAAACCACAGCAGCAGCATGGCTATCTTGCTGGGGATGCTGTCATTGGGCATTTGACCTATCTCATGACGTTCCAACGGTTGGACGCTGTCTTTCTCAGAGAGCACCGGCAGTCTGTTGTGGCTCCATTTGCGGATAACGGTACCGTCCTTCAACAGCACGAGTCCGGGATTGGAGCGGACGATGGTCTTCAGGGTGATCTCGTCGGTATTGCAGAAGGGATATTCTGCTCCCGTGATATCCTGCCAACGGCTGATGGCTTGTCCTGAACTGGCCGTCAGGCAGTAGAAAGGATAGCCCTGTCCCGTACAGTACTCATACCACTCGTTGATGCGATCCAACTGTGAGTCGTCGGCCTGTTCCAGATGTGGTGATACCAGCAGGAAGGTGTAACCTTCGCTGTTGAGAACCTCCTCTGTGATGTCACCGTCTTCCGAGTCGATGAAAAACTCGGCATAGGGTGAATCCTGACCTTCCATCATCTCCTGCCATCCCTCGCGCAGGTTCGTCCCCACGTGATAAGGCCTGAAGTCGAATAGCGGCAGGTCATACAGGCACCATATGGCGATGAAAAGGATGAACAGGGTGGAGTAGTTGAAAACTATCCATTGGTTGCTCAGACTGATCATCCGTGCCATGTCCTTGGGCCATAGGGCCACGAGGATAGCAGCTGCCAGCAAGACGACATTCTTCCAGAAGGTCTGCCAGTTGGTGAGCACGATGGCATCGCCGAAGCATCCGCAGTCGCTGATAGGGTCGGTGAGTGCCAGCCATAGCGTGAGCAGTGTCATGACGCTCATCAGTACCACCAGAAACTTGGAAACCAGACGCCTGTGGATGGCGAAGAGCAGACAGATGCCGATAAGGAACTCCATGGCGGAGATGGTCACCGAGGCACCCAGTGTCAGATAATCCGGCACGTACTGCCCCAGGTGCATCGCGTTCAGGTAATCGCGTATTTTGTACTGTGTGCCCAGTGGGTCTACCGCTTTCACAAATCCTGAGAGGATAAATGTTACGGCGAGCAGCAACCGGGCGATGTTTACAGCGATTTGTCTCACTCTGTCAATTTAATAACTCCAAAGACCGCGTAGTTGATGATGTCCATATAGTTGGCATCGATACCCTCAGAGACGAGTGTCTCGCCCTGCAGGTTTTCAATCTCTTTGATTCTCTCTATCTTGGTGAGGATGAAGTCCGTGTACGAACTGACGCGCATAGAGCGCCATGCCTCATCATAGTCGTGATTCTTACGTTTCATCAGCTCCAGCGCCTCGTGGGCATACTGGTCGTAAAGTGCCATGGCCTGCTCGTTGGTGATGTCCACCACATCGGCAAAGCCTTTGTTCAACTGGATAAGTCCTACGATGCCGTAGTTGATGAGCGCGATGAACTCCGGACGGATACCTTCGCCCACCATGCTCTCCTTCTTGATCTCGAGCGAACGGATCCGCTTCGCCTTGATAAAGAGCTGGTCGGTGAGTGCTGTGGGACGCAGGATGCGCCACGAGGCCTTGTAGTCGTGGAGTTTCTTCTCGAAGAGGGCGCGGCACTCGGCCATCGCCTGCTCAAACTGGGTGTTCGTAAGATCCAAACGAGCCATGGTCTATTCTTTTTGCTTCTTATGGATGTAACGTATCTTGGCACCAAGGGTCTCGCACTGTGTGCGCAACGAGTCGCGCTTCATGCGGGTCCTGGTGAGCATTGTCAACTCCTCTGCAGTCGCTCTGAGGGCGGCCTTGTCTTTCTCCACCTTCGCCGTCTGGTAGTCAAGGTCGTGCTGGATAGCCTGCAACAGGCTGTCGGTGACGGCCAACTCTTCCTGAGCTTTCTTCAGTTCAATGTCCTGATAGAGCTTCAAGGCCTTCTTGCGGGTGTTGATGGCATTGGGATACACCTTGCGCAACGAGTCGATGGTCGAGAGTGCTGCCTGGTAGTCGCTCGCCCCAAACTGTTCTTCAGCCTGTTGCAACAACTGCTCAGCCTGTTGCTGTCTGTTGTCCTTGCAGGCAACAGCCAGGATCAGAAAGAGTACCGTCGCCATCGCGTACGAAATGCGCTTCAATGTCATCATTCTGTCAGAGGTCTGTATAAAAATCTCTGCAAAGGTAGACATAATTTCCGAAATAGCCAAAGAATCTTCCCTTTTTCATTGACTTTTATAGTGATAAATTTGGTTTTTCGCTATATTTTGCCTAATTTTGCACCCACGAAAACGAATAACTGCATGAAATTATATAGCGACGAAGAATTAGCAGACCTATTAGACCAGGAGATATTCCACCAGATTAGTGAGGCTGCAGACCGATTAGGTCTGGAGTGTTACGTGGTGGGTGGCTATGTCCGTGACATCTTCCTCGAACGCCCTTCGAACGACATCGACGTGGTGGTCGTGGGAAGTGGTATCTCTGTGGCTCAGGAACTGAAACGGATGCTGGGTCGCAAGGCGCATCTCTCCGTCTTTAAGAACTTCGGCACGGCGCAGGTCAAGTTTTCGAAGAGTGAAGTCGAGTTTGTCGGTGCCCGTAGGGAGAGCTACAGCCACGACTCGCGCAAGCCCATCGTGGAGGATGGAACCTTGGAGGACGACCAGAACCGTCGCGATTTCACCATCAATGCAATGGCGATCTGTCTGAACAAAGACCGTTTCGGCGAACTCGTCGATCCCTTCAACGGACTGGCTGACCTTGAGGACGGTATCATTGCCACCCCGTT
>Ga0247610_10004375_pt1 | contig 15136 bp, 15 predicted proteins | sample 174DNAGHGhighgp2_FD_193483 | JGI IMG/M metagenome (GOLD analysis project Ga0247610, IMG submission 193483) | Sheep rumen microbial communities from Palmerston North, Manawatu-Wanganui, New Zealand - 1742 DNA GHGhigh gp2 | ecosystem: Host-associated > Mammals > Digestive system > Stomach > Rumen... | reverse complement strand
AACCTGTCAAAATCATCTACCTCCGACCATACGTATCGGTCGTTATACTCCAACTGCAATGTGTTTTTCCGTATAGTGGGCAGATTCACGGAGATACGTCCCATTCCTTTCGGACTACGATCTTTGAATCCATAACCCACTGACGCTTCCAAACTGACCACCTTGGACATCTTCTCATTCGTGCGGAATGGCAAACCGATGTGTACGCCTTCGTGATGGTTGACTTGCAAGATCTCCTCTATATGACCGATATCTACTGCGGTACCGGTCGGTATATAGCCCGTTGTAGCTATCGTAGCAAACCATTTGGCGGTACGAATAATGGGCAAACTATCCAATGCCGCAAAAGCACTATCGGCTGCGGCTGCTGCAGGAGTCAGAGAAATCAGATTACTCGGAATACTCTGATTACTCGGAGTACTCGGATTGATCTTATTCTCCAGCCTTGTGGTCAGCAGCAGCGTGGGAAAGACGGTACCCGCTTGCTCGCTCTTGATCACAAAATCCAATAGGACGGACACATGTTCCTCCGCAATACTTCCATCCGGCGCAAGTTCTTGGGATAAATGCAATGTGTTAACATAGTTTACCGCTACTTCTGCCGGAACATAAGCCGAGATGGATCGCAACGCATACGTTGCCGTATCTATGACCATCTCACCGTTAAATGTCGCGTAAAATGGGTTCCTCGTTCGGAAATGAATCGTATCGGCTCCAACGAGATAATACTGATAGTAGATGTTGCCGCTTGTGGCTAAAGGAGAAAGGAACGCGTGACCCATCAGACTCACGCTGTTGGCATAGAAATTCAAATTTCCCTCGCCGCCTAACAAGGATGAATAATCGGTTGAAGAGAGAATCAACGACTGCGTCCGTTGGTCATTAGCGGGGAGCATCTCTCCTCCGGCTATACGGAACGACTGCGTCTCGCGGTATAGCGGCATAATATAACTGGAATCCTCCTGAACCATCATACCGGATTGCAAACTCCGCCATAAGGCTCGTCTCAAATGCCGTTTTTGTATATGGGATACGTATAGTGTTTGTTCACGTTGAACGACAAAACCGGACTCCGGATGCAGTGTGCGGTCATTCTCCGGACGATGGGCGCGTACTTGGCGAAGTAGCTCCAAGGCCGGGTTCTCATTGGGCGCCACTACAATCTCTGTCAGCATCGTCGTCTTCTCGCGCATCGCTACCTGCAAACCCGCCATCGTGCCGGGCTCAATATCGAACCGTTGGGTGAAATATCCCACGGCAGAGAATACTAATTGTGCTTTCCCCTGCATATCTACGCGCAGGGCATAATTACCATTCGCATCGGAAGTGGTACCAATTTTTGTGCCGCGGAAATGAATATTCACATTGGGAATGGCTTCACCCGTCGTCTCGTTGATGATCTCACCCACGATGATCGTCTCTTCCGCGTATAGCGGACAAAATACCGCTACCACCAAGAGACATAGAACAATAATATTTCGATAACTCTCAACTCTCAACTTTGTTAGCCGGATGGTATTGGAGTATAGCCTTGCGCAGATCTTGTACATCTACATGCGTATAGATCTCAGTGGTGGCCAGATCCTCATGTCCTAATAATTGCTGAATAACGCGTAAATCCGCTCCGTTCTGCAGCAGATGAGTGGCAAATGAATGACGCAGCGTATGAGGACTCACGGTCTTGGTAATACCTGCCGATTCGCACAACCTGCGCACAATAGTGAAAACCATTACTCGCGTTAATGGACGACCGTAACGGTTAACAAATACAATATCTCTTGCTTCCGGTTTAACCGGCCATGTAGCGCGTTCTTGCATCCAATAACCGAACCATTCCTCCGCTACCGGAGAGATAGGTACGAAACGTTGCTTGGATCCTTTCCCTTCAATCAGCATATAATGCTCGTTCAAATACATGCGACTTAGACGCAGATCTACCAACTCACTCACTCGTAATCCACTACCATACAACATCTCCATCATCGCACGGTTTCGGTGCCCCTCATTACTACTTAGATCAATCGCCTCCATCATCCTGTTCACTTCCTCTAAACTCAGAACAGTGGGAAGATGCTTGGATTTACGGGGACTCTCCAATAATTCTGACGGATCTTGGTCAATATAATCCTTATATAGCAAAAATCGAAACCACGAATGAATACCTGCTAAAATGCGAGCCTGCGTGGCTTCAGAACGAACGTCCTTGAATGTCTCAAATAGAAAATCCTGCAAGGGATCAAATTCAATCTTCGCAAAATCCATCCCGTGCTCTTGGCAATACACGCGCAACCTCTCCAAATCCGTTTCGTATCCCTCTACGGTATTCGGCGAGTAACCGCGTTCCAAACGCAACCAAGTATGGTACTCTTTTAGCAGCGCTTCATTGGATGTTATTGTTTTAGCCATGGGATAAGGGAACCATAGAAGATTGGACTATAAGTGGCTCTGCCGCCATACGCGTTCTTGTAGTATAAGGTGAACAAAAGGCTGTCGTTACGGTACACGAATTTACCGGAATCAAGCAACTGAATCGACTGCAATTGGCCTTCCTCTACATATAGCAGATACATCCCATGAGGCGTGCCTTCAAAATCACGACCCGGCAGAAATGTATAAGCGGATGGCTGAATATGGATGTCCGATGGCTTAATGGAATGATATTCGCCTTCCTCTAACAATGAATCGGGTACAAAAATATCGGTGATGCAAAGATTATAACCTGTTCCTTTCATCCGATGATTCTTGTCCAACTCCAATCCCTCGGAATAGATGTCCAATCCGACTACCGCATGCGCAATAGAGTCGTAACAATGACCATATATCTGCTCGTATGCAATCTCATATTGCTTCGGAAAACCGCGATATACTGATGGTTGCCGGTTAGAGCAACTCATTATGCTCAGCAAACTGCCTGTCAAAAGAAAGAAACATGCTTTTCTCATAACCTTCAACTTTCAACTTTCAACTTTCAACTTCCTTGTCGGGTAATATGCGGCGAAAAAACCTAATGATAATACAATTACTGTCACTAATAGAATATCCGTTGCTTGTACTTGTACCGGATAGGCGGAAATGATATAATCGGTACCGCTTCCTAATTTCAACCATCCGAAATACTGCTGTCCTAAGCAGACTCCTATTCCTATACTTACTCCGATAATTGTACCCAAAAGCGAAATCAGCCATCCCTCTAATAGGAATATCTGCCGAATCATCTGTTCGTCTGCTCCTAAGTGGGAAAGAATACGAATACTCTCTTTTTTATCAATGATGATCATCGAGAGCGAACCGATAATATTGAAACTGGCGATGAGTAAAATAAAGACCAATAGTAGAATCGTCAGCAGTTTTTCTATCTTCATGATGCGGAAAAAATCTTTCTGCTGCTCATATCGGTCCAATATTTTGTAACCCGTTCCGATTTGTATAGAGATAGCTGCCTTCAAATCCTCTATTTGGCGCAATTTCGAATCGGCTTTTGGTTGTACGCGTAATGCGGTAGCTATGTGCTCGTCATAGTGGAAGAGCCGCTGTGCTAAAGGTAGTGAAACCAACATCAGTTGGTCGTCATAATCAACTTGATTAACGGCAAATGTCCCGGCTATAAAAGCATGCTCGTGACGCAAAGATTGATCCGGACGAAGCATATTGATGCGTCCGGTACGTTCCGGTGCATATAAATGTAATGCCCCGGTAAAATGCGCGTTAATACCGATTTGCGCCGCCAATCCTCTACCTAAAACGGCTCGCTCGAAGGCGCCGTCCCATACGGAATAGAAACCATCGGAGATAATCGAATCAATATGCGCTGTGCGTGTAAACAAACTGTCCACACCTAACACGCGAGCAGGGATCTGATGGTCTTTATATCGGACTAATGCCGTTTGTTCCAATTGCATAGATATTGCCTCAATGTCCTCGCGCGCGTACAGTGATGCGATTGGCAAAGTATCGGTACGCAATATCTGTCCCTCGGCGGGAACAATGAGCAATACCGGATCGAACTCTGAGAACATCTTCTCTACCAATACGCCAAAACCGTTCATTACACTCAATACGCAAATCATTGCCGCAGTTACTACGGCAATTGCACCGGCGCTGATACCGGAAACAATATTGATCGCATTGTGCCCTTTCTTTGAGAAAAGGTACCGCCATGCAATATGGGATTCAAAACGAGCCATTGGCTAATAGCCCGTTAGCTTTTCAGTAACTCATCTATCCTCTCCATCTTGTCTATCGTTTCATCCAGATGGAAGATGATCTCCGGGATGATACGCAACTGATGACGCTCTAAAGCACCTAACTCACCGCGGAAACGGTGCGTGTTCTCTTCTATCAAACTCATCGTCTGTGCTACCTTGTCCTGCGGAAAAATAGAGAGATAGATGTGTGCAATCGCTAAATCCGGTGACACTCGCACTTCGCTTACCGAAATCAAAGTTCCGTGTAGTGTACGTGCGTAGCGCAGCAGAATATCGCTCATATCTTTCTGTATCAGACGAGCAATCTTGTGTTGTCTTGTTGATTCCATAATACTCATGTACGTGCCTGCGCGCATAATGACCAAACAAAGGGAAAGGAGACGCATCTCTTTTCCCTATTTGGTCAATTGTCAATAATCAATTGTCAATTAATACTTGTGGCGTCCTTCGTCAGCTACGGTCAGTTTCTTGCGACCTTTAGCACGACGTGCAGCCAATACACGGCGACCGTTTGCGGTTGCCATTCTCTCCAAGAAGCCGTGTTTGTTACGACGCTTGCGTTGGGAAGGTTGGAATGTACGTTTCATTGTCTTATTTTAATTAAATTATTTTACATTGGAGTCCCCGAAAAATTACATTTTGGGGGAGAGGAGGAAGTGCACCGATTATACATGTTGCAACGCAACCAAGTCATCGCAAGCCACTTCCGATGACAAAAAAGCGTGCAAAATTACAACAAATTTTTGAATTGACCAAATTTTTTTGCACTTTTTTTACTTTTGTGTGCGTTTTTTAGTCAAAAACCTCTATTAATACATCCAATGAGCGTGGATTTTGCCATGTTTCGACATGTTCTGCGAAATAGGCGCATAATTGTTGCAATACCTCTTGACGCTCCTTTCTACTCTCAGGAAGATGCGGCTCACTTTCCATCGCAAAACCTAATTTGGCCGCGAAATGAATCAGAAAGTTCAAATGAAAATTACGAGGGTTATCTGTCTGATCCAATGACTTTACTACTTCCTCTAAAAACTCATACATCGTCTCATCCGGCATCGGATGACGCAGCACATGATAGAGTACCTCGCTGATAAATAATGCGATCGTTCGCTTATACGGATCCGTAATGAGAGTGGTCGGTACGTACTGTAATTGTGCCGTTCGTATGGAGTACTCATCTGTTGTCAATTGGACAACGGAAAGCGGGCTATACTTACCCGCTGTGTTTTTCTTACCTATTCCGTACACCTTATAATTTGTGCGCCCGCCTGCGCGCGTGTATGCGTGCAGTAAATGCGCTTTGTCGGATTGAGGCTGCAAACAGAGCACTATCGCGTCAGTCGTGCTTAACATAGAGAAGATCAATCACTTGACCATCACTCAGACGGTATGTGTTGAATGTCAGTGGAGAAGGGTGGTAACTGATCGTGGAGCGCTTGATGCTCAATACGGAGTACGTAGCTACACTGTCTGTCACCTCAGTGGTAAATGGTATTTGTTGTGCTTTTGGTCTGCCTGCCGTATTCAGCACTACGAAAGGTTTACGACGCATATAACTGTGATCATGTCCCGATATAACCAAATCCGCATCTTCTAACGCATGATGGAATGCGGTATAAATAAGAGGATTGGATCGACCTTTACCCGGAGATAATACTGGATGATGCATCATCACTACCACATAACGGTCTCCCGCGCTGTACATAGCTTCGCGAAGCCAAGTCAACGTGCGAGTCAGGTACATAAGACGATCCAGCGGATTTGTGTCAATCACGATAAACCGCAAAGAATAGTAGTCTGCATAATATGTGGCGCCTGGTACATCTACAGGACCATTGCACGGATGCGGAAACGCTTTCTCCCATACTGCTGAAAGGGTCTTTGGTATGCCTTTGTCATACTCGTGGTTTCCGGGACAAGGAATGACCGGCGTACCGAATAAAGCACTGTTCGTCCATTCGCGTAAAAGCAATTGGTAGTAATACTCTTGTCCGCGATCGATCCAATCACCCGCTTGCGCTACCGCGTCCAATTGTGGTACGCGTGCTGCTAAAGTATCATAATCCGCTCTGGTAAGACGATTATGAATATCTCCCAATACCAGTATATCCAGCGACTCGTCGGTTGTGTCTCGTTCAAAGAACGGGAAGGTATAATCGATATTTTCTCCCGTCCAAAGCGGTTCGGCCGGCATGCCGAACCAAGCCTGCCAGCGGACGATGCATAATGTTGCACCGCCCGCTAACAGCAGAATGATCAATATGCTAATGACCCATTTCTTCATTAGAACGGTAGGTCACTCGTTCCGTCTCCGGCCGAAGCGTCAAACGGATCTACATTTACAGGACTTGCCTCTGCTGTAGTTGCAGCAGGGGCTGCAGGTTGCGTAGGAGCAGCGGCTATGGGAGCTGCTGCCGGTTGAACAGCTGCTGCCTGAGTCGTGTCACCCTGTTGGATGCGCCATGCACGGATAGACGTATACCAGCGGCCGTTGAACTCGCGGCTCTCAATATCAAAACTAACCGTTACTAATTGATCTACTGCACAAGGGTTCTGCTTGATACGCTCTTCGCCAAAGACTTCAAAATGCACTTTGCGCGGGTATTGATCCAATGTCTCTAATACGTATGCTTGCAGTTTCCAAGGATTACCGTTACGTCCCACACCCTCTTGCATGGGGAGTACTTGTATGATTTTTCCTACTACTTCCATAAAAATTGTTACAGATTAAAATTCACTAATTATTCGCCTTTGATTGCTGCAACGCCCGGAAGAACCTTGCCTTCAATAGCCTCTAATAATGCACCGCCACCGGTAGAGATGTACGATACCTTGTCTGCCAGACCGAATTTATTTACGCATGCTACAGAGTCGCCGCCGCCGATGAGCGAGAATGCACCCTCTGCCGTCGCCTCTGCAATGGCATTACCGATAGCGCGGCTTCCGTCGCAGAAGTTATCGAACTCAAATACGCCGGCAGGACCGTTCCATAGAATGGTCTTACAGCCCTTGATGGCATTAGCGAATTTCTTCTGTGCCTCAGGACCGGCATCCAAACCTTCCCAACCTTCGGGGATAGCGTTAGCCGGACAAACTTGTTGTTTGGCGTCGTTGCTGAAGCTGTCTGCGCAGATAGCATCCGGAGCCATTACCAACTCAACGCCGTTCTTCTTTGCCAACTCTTCTACACCCAGAGCTACGTCCAATTTATCCAACTCAACAATCGAGTTACCAATCTCACCACCGTGAGCCTTGGCAAACGTATAAGTCATACCACCGCAAAGGATGAGTTTGTCCACTTTACCAAGCAGGTTCTCGATGATACCGATCTTCGAACTTACTTTCGAACCGCCCATGATAGCAATGAACGGACGTTTGATATCGCCCAATACTGCATTTACGGCTGCTACTTCTTTTTCCATCAGAAAACCGAGCATCTTGTTCTCTGCATCGAAATAGTCTGCAATAACGGCAGTTGAAGCATGTTTGCGGTGAGCGGTACCGAATGCGTCCATTACGTAGCAGTCAGCGTAGCTTGCCAATACTTTAGCGAACTCTTTCTGACGAGCTTTCATCTCTTTTTTAGCTGCTTCGTAACCGGGATCCTCTTTTTCAATACCCACCGGTTTGCCTTCCTCTTCCGGATAGAAACGCAAGTTCTCCAACAGGAGTACCTCGCCCGGTTTCAAAGCGGCTGCCTGATCCTGAGCTTTTGCGCAATCCTCTGCAAACTGAACAGGACATCCAAGCGCAGCAGCTACCGCATCCTTGATCTGACTGAGGCTGAACTTAGCCTGAACTTTGCCTTTGGGCTTGCCCATGTGGCTCATAATAATGAGCGCACCACCTTCATCCAGAATGTGTTTGAGGGTCGGCAGAGCACCGCGAATACGGGTGTCGTCTGTGATTTTTCCGTTCTCATCCAGTGGCACATTGAAGTCCACACGTACGATCGCTTTCTTACCAGCGAATTTGTAATCTTTAATTGTCATAATACGTTATATTTTAGTTTGTTAATTAATTGTCGTTATTACGTGATCACGAGATTACGAGAGATTTTACCATTCTATGGAATTGAGTTTCCCCTGATAGACATCGCTATAGGTGATCTCAGCATCTTGTCCGCCGAATAGATAAATGTAGTTATTCCGAACGATGGCGGTTTGTTTCTGTCGTGCTTGATAAACGGTAGGTAATTGGTTCTTTGTGGTATCGGCTTTTTCCCAATTCAGTCCTTCGTCATTGGATACCCATATATCCCGTCCGAAATAACTCATTTTGTCATCCACGCCTCCGAATAGTAACAATTGGTTGTTGTAGCTGATTACGGAAATACCTGTCAGGCTACTGAAGTGCGGACGATCAATCGAGAACTCTTGCAACCGATATCCGTTGTTCTCCGGAGTATGCCGTGAGTATTCCAAGTTCCATCGCGTGTTCAGACTCTTTCCGTTCTCTGCGAACCCGCCTATGATCATTGCCCGTTCGCGCAGACTTGCGCTGCGGAACGTAACGGTCGCAAAATCGCTTATCGGAAATTCGCCATCCGGTTTCAAACCGCTCAAGGTCAATGCGCCGTCCGTATAGAAAGCCAATTCGTAACTCTCATCCTCTTCTACGAGTGCCCACACACGCTCATTCCAATATAATAGCATGGTGCGTACTGTTTCGCTTACCGGATGTGATGTCCACGTTACGGCATCTGAAGAGGTATAGACCGCGTTCTGCTGACCATAATACAGGGTATGACCATCGCTAATCATGCCTCTTACCCCCGTTCCGGCTGGAAGCCCTGACGGCTGACCTTTGTCCGTCCACGTCACTCCGTCAGCCGATTGATAGACGTGTAAAGCAAAACCATTCGAACAAACCATTACAAAAAGGCCATTTAACTCCAAAACGCGCTGCTCGCTATCGTCCTCAGGATAAATACTTTCGCAGATCTGCGTCCAACTATACAGATCCGGATCTATTTGATGGACGCTCGCTCGTATCTCATATACCTTTGTGTTTGACTTGTCTGCCGAACGGACGGTCAGATAAATCGGCTTTTTTGTAAAGTCAAGTGTATCGTATCCAGTTAAAGCCACTGTAGTGTCCGGAAAACTCAAAAAGGCAGCTCCCGGTGTGGCTGCAAAAACGAATCGCGGGACAACCTTGTCCAAACGAGTACCATAGAGCATGGAGTCTTTGTTCCATACTAATCCGGTATCCAAACGCTCATCTACGGTGAAAACGACATTAGTCAGACCCGGCATGGTGTCATTCTTGGCAAATGAGAACCCGGTTAATTGGGCTACTGACGAAGGAGTGGTCGTGCCGGTTGAACGCTCACATCCGGTCAACAAAATGACCATAAGTAGTACTATAATTGTAAAAAAGTGCTTCATTTTACCTCTTTTTCGTATAATTTTCATTTTTTTATTTGCATATCTCGGAAAAAAGCAGTACTTTTGCAGCTCCAAAGGATAAATTTATGATTTTTGAAGCACAAATACATGATTTTCTGGCTTGGCTGCCATGGGTACGTGTTCGTAAAGAGCAGAAAGCCATGCGTGCCCTTGCTGAGCAAAAACGTCGGATTATGACTCCGGAGGAGGTGGCTACTGAATCTGCACTCATTATTTCACAAATTGAGCAGATGTCTGCTTTTCGTCAAGCCAAGACCGTCCTCATCTATTACCCCATTAATAACGAGGTGGATTTACGTCCGTTACTCACCAAGTATGGTGACCAAAAAACTTTTCTTTTTCCTGTTACCCATCGCCACTCGATGGAGGTGCGTCCCTATGATGGAGAGGATATGATGCGTAAGGGACGTTTTGGTGTGCCCGAACCGCAAACCGATACCTATAGGGGCTCTATTGATGTTATTTTTGTTCCCGGTGTCGTCTTTGACCAGCATTGCCATCGTATCGGACGAGGCGGTGGTTACTACGACAAGTTCCTTTCCAAACATTCGCGGGCGAAGAAGATAGGCGTTTGTTATAACTTCCAACTTAAGAAGCACACCCTGCCGCACACCTTCCGCGACCGCAAAGTGGATCGGGTGGTTACTCCTCTCCGAACCATTGGATAGTCGGTTGGATGTCGTGGATATGTTTTAACTCTCTGTCGGTTTCGGCGGAGAGTTTTCTTTCGCCTTTGCGGTAGTAATAGATCACGCCATACATTTGACATTTCATCATTCTCTCGTATGGCAATAGATTCTTATAGTACTCCTCTACCAAATTCCAGATATTCAGTATGATCTCATCGGCTTGAGTACGAAGCGGCTCCAAATCACCATGTACACGTTCTGTGTTCTGTACATGGAAAGTATGCTGACGTTGATGTTCGCAGAAGATATCATAATGTACCTTCACTTTGTTAATGGCGGGGTTGTAAATAGGAAAACCACCGTTCGCCATTCGTTTCTGCTCGCCATCGATGATCTTTTGGCCCCATTCCAATAGGTACTCTTCGGTGGATAGATCCGGCACGATATTTTGATGCGGATCCAAACCGTATAGTAGTTTTTGCTCCTTTTTGATCTCACCGCGTATAACGGCTAAGTTCAATACTTGAATGAAATGCGAAATATACATACGTGCGTTCTGCACAATATGACGGTATTGTTTGTTTGCTTTGACGGTTGAGGTGTAATTATCCTTTGATTGCATTACCACGTTCTCGAAGGATACCAAAAACCGCTGTGCATCGCTCTGTACTTTGTACGGGATCACCTGCTCGGTGTAGTCCGCCGTTTGAGCTCGTTGGATGGCATTCTGCAATGCGTGCAATCTAGCCAAGTCAGTATTAGGTAATCGACGATAAGGCATCTTGTTATTTATGATTTGTGATTTGACAATTGATATTTTAACTCTTTCTTGTAGCGAGTTTTTCGGCAAGATCGCGCAATACTTCGGTGGCCTTGTTCTGCGGCAACTTATCCAATTGTGCCAATGCTTTGGAGGTGTATTCCTCCATGAGTGACTCGCATACCTCGCGAACGCCTAAACGGTTGTAGATGCCGGTGATGGCAACTATTTTCTCTTCGTTGCGGTCGGTAGCCATGATCCATTGCAGCAACTCTGCTTTGGTCTCTGCATCTGCGTTCTCCATTGCCGTCAGGAGTAATGCTGTCTTCTTGTTAGCGCAAATATCACCTCCGATGGCCTTCCCGAAAGTGGCCGGATCGCCATAGACATCCAATATGTCGTCTTGGATTTGGAATGCCAGCCCGATGTTCAAACCGTATTGATAGAGCGCCTCTTGTTGTACCGTAGTAGCGCCGGCTATGTAACCGCCTATCTTCATTGCGTTGGCTAAGAGCACTGAGGTCTTTTTCTCAATCATCTGCATGTAATCCGCCATGCTTACCTGACTCATGTGCTCAAAATCCATGTCCATCTGCTGCCCTTCACATATACCGGTAGCCATCTCGTTGAACATCTTTAGAACGCCAGGTATCTTGTCTGCCGGTATTTTCTCAATCAACTTATAGGCCTCAATCAGCATCTGGTCTCCGGACAAGATAGCCGTGTTCTCGTTCCATTTGACATGTACCGTCTCCCGACCGCGACGAACCGAAGCTTTGTCCATTACATCGTCGTGCAGGAGTGTGAAATTATGGAATACCTCCAACGCCAAAGCCGCAGGCAAAGTGTTTTCTGTGGCATCGCCGTTGAGCAGACCACCGTTAGCAATGGTCTCTGCGGCGATCAGTGCCAGCGTCGGACGGATGCGTTTACCGCCTGATGCCATGGCGTACTCTATCGGTTCGTATAAACCACGGGGCTCTTTATTCCAATCCAGAGATTCAATCTCTTTGTTAATATCAATCATGTTATTTGTGATTTTACGATTGGGTTTTATTGACGATCTTTCGTGATGACGAAATTGTGTAATTACGTGATAGCGAAATCGTAAATTATTCCCCAAATTTATTTTCAATAATATCCGTCAGTACATCTTTGATGTCCAAACCGGCGGCACGTACCTGCTGCGGAATGAAACTCGTCGGCGTCATTCCCGGAGTTGTATTCACCTCTAATAGATTGATCTGTGGCAACTCAGTCTGTGCCCCGTCAGTGCAAGTACCTGTGTTTTTGGAACCTGTGATGATCCAATCCACGCGGATGATACCGTTGGCTCCGATGATATCGTATAAACGAAGGGTCTCGGCTTGGATCTTATCGCGTACTGCATCGGGAATACGTGCCGGAGTGATCTCATCTACCTGACCTTTGTATTTCGCATCGTAGTCGAAAAACTCATTATGCGTCACAACCTCAGTGATGGGGAATGCCACCGCTTTTTCTCTCGTCTTATATACGCCGCAGGTTACTTCTGTACCTTGCATATACGACTCGCAGATCACCTCATTACCCTCTTGGAAAGCACGCTCGATAGCCGGATAGATATCCTCTACCTTCTTCACTTTCGTACAGCCGAAACTACTACCGCCGATGTTCGACTTGATGAAGCACGGCAGGCCTAATGTCTCTGCAATCTTCGGAGCGTTCGGCCATTTTTGACCGGCGCGGAGCATCATACTATTGGCGATATGAAAACCGAAATAAGAAAGGTAATGGTTGCAGGCATATTTATTGAACGTCAAGGCTGCGGCTAATACTCCGCAGCATGAGTATGGCATGCCGATCATGTCTAAGTACCCCTGAAGAATACCGTTCTCTCCCGGTGTGCCGTGAATTGTGATGTACGCAAAATCGAAGGTATGCTTCACGCCCTCGCGCGTAAAAGAAAAATCATTCTTATCTATCGGACAAGCCTGCTGCAGTAATTCCTCGTTGATTGCCTCGCCGACGCTCAGCAAATCATTAGGTATAGCTTTCCAATCAGATCCTTTCAGCACTACGATGGTTACGTGGTAGCGCTCTTTGTCCATAAATGAATAAATGCCGGCGGCAGATCGAAGCGATACCTCGTGTTCGCTGCTGTCTCCTCCGGCTATAATGGCGATATTACGTTTCATAGATTCTTGAAATTAAAAAACGCTACAAAGGTACTACTTTTTTTTGATATATGCAAGAAATTGAAAGAAAAACGTAGTTTTTTTGTCGGAAAATTTATGTCAGAGGATTTTGGGGCTGCTATTTATGAACCGTGCAGAAACGTTTTGGCTCTTGAGCGAATGGTTTTATACGATGGTCAATATCGGGTGTAAAGGTATGAAAAAATCCAATCTGCCTAAAAAGAATAATGAAAATTGCATTTTTTTGCCCAAAAATTTGGTCATGTCAAAAAAAAGTAGTACCTTTGCAGTCGCTTTCCGAAAAATCTTTTTTTTGAAAGATGATATCGCGGAGTAGAGCAGTGGTAGCTCGTCAGGCTCATAACCTGAAGGTCGGTGGTTCGATCCCGCCCTCCGCAACAAATATGAACAAGCGATTAGTAGTAATCATTGAGTTAGTTTTCACGCTCTCCGCGTTTGCGGTGGAGCGTGTTTCGTTAGAACAGCTCCAGTCCGATTGGTCGCGTTATGCAGATCGGACAGTACTCATCACAACTCCAATGGTGGTTTGTGGCAGTTTTTATGACAGTTTGATTCTTGCGCCGGAGCGTCTCTTCTGTCCGGAAGAGCGTGCTGTCGGCTTAGCGGATGGGGATAGTACGACCTATTATTCGATTGCGGAGCATAACCGTTCTGCCTCGGTTTGTCTGCATTGCCGGAATCAGTATTATCAGGTTCGTACGGGTGATATAGTGCGTGGTTTGCAGGCACGAGTGACGGGTGAGAGACAACTTCTCACGGGACGCTCTGTTACTACCCGGCATAGACCGAACGATCGTTTACCGAAGCCTGGTAAGGATGAATTGCGGGTTGTAGGAGCGAATATAGAGAACTATTTCGCGGACTTGGGCGGATATGCCACCAAACGTACTACGCCTGCGCAGCAGACCCTTAAGACACGGAAACTCGTTGCCGCTATGCGCGCTATGCATGCGGATGTGTTTGCGCTATGTGAGATGCAAGTGGGCAACAAAGCTCCTCAGATGTTATTGGAGAAACTCAATCGGCAAGGCGGGCGTTATGCTTTTCTTGCGATGCCGATGTCAAATATGGATCTTATAGGAGGTTGTTTTCTATATGACACCACTCGGGTGCGTCCTTATGCGATGCCACTCTCTGCTTATGCAGATACGACCGACCATTATCATGCGCGAATGTTCGCTATCGGATTGGAGGAAATACGTTCAGGGCAGCGGTTCATAATCAGTCTTAATCACTTCAAATCGAAGCGTCCCGGACGAACGCAGTATAGTACCAATATGCGCAGGATGCAGAATACGGACTCCTTGTTAGCTATGTTGCCGGAAGCCGTTTCGCTCTTTGAGGACGAAGATATTCTTTTGTTAGGCGACTATAACTGCTATACACAAGAACAACCTATCCAGAGCTTGGTGCGCGCCGGGTATGCGGATATGTTGCCTTTAGGACATTCTGACAACTATTCCTATTCCTTCCGTGGGGAAGTGGGGTATTTGGATCGTTGTTTTGCTTCGCCATCTATGGTTTCCCAGATTGTGCAAGTTCGTCCTTGGCATATTAATGCTGATTGGTACTACCAACATGGTGCCTATAAGATGAAGGATAAGACGATGCACCGCTACTCCGATCACGACCCCATCATCGTAGATATCAAGCTAAGGTAGTTGTGAATAAAAAAAACGGGCAGTTATTGAAACTGTCCGTTTTTCATTTAGGGTCCCCGCAAATTTTAATTTGTGGGGCGAGGAGGACGCACGACAATTACACGAATTACGTAGTAATGAAGTCATTGATCGTCGCGTCCGACGAGTGACCCCGCTGGGGCTCAAACCCAGAACCTTCAGAACCGGAATCTGACACTCTATTCAATTGAGCTACGGGGCCGTTTTCTAATTTCTTCTTCCTCCTAAGAAAATCAATATATAGTACACCAATG
>Ga0247610_10004374_pt1 | contig 15141 bp, 9 predicted proteins | sample 174DNAGHGhighgp2_FD_193483 | JGI IMG/M metagenome (GOLD analysis project Ga0247610, IMG submission 193483) | Sheep rumen microbial communities from Palmerston North, Manawatu-Wanganui, New Zealand - 1742 DNA GHGhigh gp2 | ecosystem: Host-associated > Mammals > Digestive system > Stomach > Rumen ... | reverse complement strand
GTGAGAAAGGAGGATTTGCCACCACGGTATCAAACTTCATCAGTTTGTCATTCACCTTTAGTTTGGGGTTACGTAATGTGTCGCCCCAGCGGATGACAGCGTTGTCGAATCCATGCAGGAACATGTTCATCATCGCCAGTGCCCATGTGCTGCCGTTTACTTCCTGTCCGTATAGCGAGAAGTTGTTGTTGCCCACCTCTTTGCCTGCCTTAATCAGCAAAGAACCAGAGCCACAAGTGACATCACAGATACGAGCACCAGGATTGCTCTTTGTCAATTTCGCTAATAACGTAGAAACCTCTGCTGGTGTGAAGAAGTCGCCCGCTTTTTTGCCTGCCTCGCTGGCGAAGGTCGATACGAGGTACATATAAGCATCGCCGATGATGTCGTTGTTCTCCAAATGCGACTCGTCCAAATCCACACCCTGAAAATCCTGCAAAAGGTTCTTCAATCGGGCGTTTTTCTCTTTCGTTTCGCCAAGATTAGCACTGTTGAAACTAATATTTCGGAAAATGCTGCTACCATCCTCGCTGCTCATCTTTTCACGATTGGCATCCTCGAGGTCAGCCAATGCCTCGTCGATCAGTTCGCCGATGTTGGTGACATTTCGGTTGTCATACAAATAATAGTAGGAACTCTTCTCTGGCACCACAAAACGCTCGTGGCGCATGGCACGCTCTGCGCGTTCCTTATCGCCTTCATACTTTTTCAGATAGTCATCAAACTTCGATTTGTAAACGTCGCTGACATACTTCAAGAAAAGCATGGTGAGGATGTAATCCTTATACTGGCTTGGGTCTATTACGCCTCGAAAAGTATCACACGCTTTCCATACCGTGCGGTTGATGTCGTCTTGTGTTATTTTCTTATTCTCCATATCTATTATTATTTAATTCATTCATAAGTATTTGATTTGTAAGTTGCAAACGTTTTTCACCTAAGGTTTGCAAAATTTCCATTTCGCGTTTCTGCAAATTAGAAATTTCTACTATTTTACGCTGCTGTTCCATTTCTGGAACAGCAATTTTCAAACGTTCTAATGTCGGTTTATGAACCAAAAGAGTACCTGTTCCAACCTGTGACGCCTTGACTTCCGCCATAATTACCGGATGATTCAGATACCAACACAAATAATCGGAAGAAACAACATCCGATTTGATACGAATAGTAAAAAGCGTCGTCGAAGGTAAAGCCTTCACATCAACATTAAACACTTTACATAGATAGGCACCCCCTTTCCCTGCAAAAAGCAAATCACCTTTGCAGAGAATATTCTTTTCCATTTTTTTCGTACAATCCACCTTTTCCATTGCCGACAATGAAAATTGTCCCAACAAATCCTTCATCTGCAAGTAATACACAGAACCTGTCGGTGATGGCTTCAAATAGAAGCCAGACCGTATTTCCGCCACTTCTCCAAGTTCTATTTTTTTCATAGTACAAATTATACCAAATAAATTATCTTGTTGCAAATATAAATAAATTATTTATACAATTACAATAATTTATCACTTTTTTTCTAGTAAATTATATACTAACATATTTCAAGCAATAAAAATATATTTATTTACACAAAAAAATAGCGTACAACCATTAAGTCGTACGCTATTTCTATTTATAGATATTAGTTTGATTACTTCACTTCCTCAAAATCAACGTCAGTTACGTCATCACCACCTTTTGAGTTGTTTTGAGCACCTTGTTGAGCACCTGCATCTTGTGGACCTTGTTGTGCGTTAGCAGCGTTGTACATATCTTGACTTGCTGCGTGGAATGCCGTATTCAATTCGTTCATAGCAGCATCAATAGCAGCCAAATCTTGAGATTTATGTGCTTCTTTCAATTTTGCCAACGAAGCTTCAATTGGTGCTTTTTTATCAGCAGGTATTTTATCACCAAACTCTTTCAATTGTTTTTCTGTTTGGAAAATCATACTATCTGCTTGGTTGATTTTTTCAACACGTTCTTTTTGTGCTTTATCGGCATCTGCATTAGCTTCAGCTTCAGCTTTCATACGTTTGATTTCTTCATCTGACAAACCAGACGATGCTTCAATACGAATATTTTGTTCTTTTCCTGTTGCTTTATCTTTTGCAGAAACGTTGATAATACCATTAGCATCAATATCAAATGTTACTTCAATTTGAGGAACACCACGTGGAGCTGCAGGAATACCAGTCAAGTTAAATTGACCGATTGATTTATTTTGCGCAGCCATTGGACGTTCACCTTGCAATACATGAATAGTAACTTCTGTTTGGTTATCAGCAGCAGTCGAGAATACTTGTGATTTCTTAGTTGGAATAGTCGTATTGGCATCGATCAAACGAGTCATTACACCACCCATAGTTTCAATACCCAACGACAATGGAGTAACATCCAACAAAAGTACGTCTTTAACATCACCACTCAATACAGCCCCTTGAATTGCCGCACCAATAGCCACTACTTCATCAGGGTTAACGCCTTTCGATGGAGCTTTTCCAAAGAACGATTCAACAGCTTTTTGAATTGCTGGAATACGAGTAGAACCACCAACCAAGATAATTTCATCGATATCACCTACCGACAAGCCTGCATTTTTAAGAGCCGTACGACAAGGTTCGATAGTACGTTGTACCAAATCGTCAACCAATTGTTCAAATTTAGCACGAGTAAGAGTCAATACCAAGTGTTGAGGTACGCCATTTACTACACTAATATAAGGCAAGTTGATTTCAGAAGAAGTTGTGCTTGAAAGTTCAATTTTAGCTTTTTCAGCAGCTTCTTTCAAACGTTGAAGAGCCATAGGATCTTTACGTAAATCAACGCCATGTTGACTTTGGAATTCGTTTGCTAAATAATCGATGATTTTGTTATCAAAGTCATCACCACCAAGGTGAGTATCACCATCGGTTGATTTAACTTCAAATACACCATCACCTAATTCAAGAACAGAAACATCGTGAGTACCACCACCACAGTCGAACACAACGATCTTCATATCTTTATTGGTTTTATCCAAACCATAAGCCAATGCTGCTGCAGTTGGTTCGTTTACAATACGACGAACGGTCAAACCTGCAATTTCACCAGCTTCTTTTGTAGCTTGACGTTGAGCATCGTTAAAGTAAGCAGGAACAGTAATAACAGCTTCCTTAACTTCTTCACCTAGATAATCTTCGGCTGTTTTCTTCATTTTTTGAAGAATCATTGCTGAGATTTCTTGTGGAGAATACAAGCGTCCATCAATTTCTACACGAGGTGTATTATTATCACCACATTTTACTGTATAAGGTACACGAGCAATTTCATTAGCTAATCTATCATAAGACTCACCCATAAAACGTTTAATTGAATAAACAGTTTTATGTGGATTAGTTACCGCTTGTCTTTTTGCTGGATCACCAATTTTCCGTTCGCCACCTTCTACAAAACCTACTACTGAAGGAGTAGTTCTTTTACCTTCACTATTTGCGATTACAATAGGTTCGCTTCCTTCCAATACTGACACGCACGAATTTGTCGTACCTAAGTCAATTCCAATAATTTTTGCCATGATGTTATATTTTTTAATTATTTATTTCTAAAATTAATTTCAAATTCACGCTTCATATATGTCAAACTGTATGCCATAATGTTTTTTTTTATTGGCACCGTTTTTTTATGATATTTCTGTCAGTAAAAACGCGTTTTTAATTAATTTTTTGACAAAAAATAAGACAAATTGACACAAAGCACCTATTCTTGCTTCACAGCAAATTAAAAGATAAAAAGGGTTTATATTATAAAGATTCTTGAAGCAAAATTACGAGGTAACGCTTCTAAATAAACATCTTTTTTAGTAGAAATACCCACATGCAATAAAGCTTTTGAGATGGTTTCGTAAGCTATTTCAGGCGTATTATTATCCTTACTTAAATGACATAAAAGAATGTGATGTAAGTGATTTTCATAATTATTCGCTAAAAAGTCGGCTGTACAATCGTTACACAAATGTCCTTCATTTCCTCTAATTCGATTTTGCAAATCAATAGGATAAGGACCATTTTTTAGCATTTTTTCGTCATAATTACTTTCAATCACGAGCAAATTGGCTTGTTTTATATGCGGTATCGATTGCTCGGTAATATATCCTGTATCCGTAACTAGCGTTATACACGAATCATTAGAAATAATTTTATATCCTACATTATCAGTTCCATCATGAGAAACATGAAATGCCGTAATTTTAAATCCAAACAATTCGATTTCAACGTCTTTTTCCATTGTACGGGTATTCTCTTTCCTAATTTTTTGAGTCATACCATAACAACGATTCATACCTTGAAGAATGAATTCGGTAGAATACACAGGAATAAAAAATTTCTCAACTAACGTTCCCGCTCCTTTAATATGATCAATATGGTCGTGTGTAACAAATAACCCAACAATATTCTCAAAAGGAAGATTTAAGTCTTTCAAACGTTTACGAATGGTTCTCGGTCCAATACCAGCGTCAATCAAAATGGCTTTATCTCCGTTACAGATATAATAACAATTACCATTACTTCCACTCGACAGACTCACAAAATAGGTTTTTCCATCAATCATCACTCTTCACTTTTTAATACTGGCAACGAAACACGTTTTTTTACAGCCCAAACCCTTATAATTATGATACTTAGGGCGCAAATTAATTCGGAAACTAATTTATTTACATTAAAATATAAACATACACACAAAATAATACCTCCAAACAAACTTGCGGTAGCATATACTTCTTTATGAAAAATAAGAGGAACGGTATTGATGAATAAATCACGCAACACACCACCAGCACAACCTGTCAATACTCCCATTATAATGGCTACCCACATAGGACAATCAAAAGCCAAACTTTTTTCAATTCCAACTATGGTAAATAACGCCAAACCTATGGTATCGAAAATAAACAAAGTATTTTCCATTTTTACCAAATATTTACGAAAAACAATAGCCACAATCAAGGCTACAGCCGAGCATATAATATAAATGCTATCGCCCATCCAGAAAGGAGTTGTTTGCAGTAATAAATCGCGAATAGTTCCACCTCCAACAGCTGTTACTATACCAACCACATACGCTCCAAACCAGTCGAAATGCTTGGATGCTGCCATACGAATTCCACTTATCGCAAAAGCAAAAGTTCCTAAGAACTCGATGATAAATAAGAAATTAACCGTAATCTCGTCCATTATTTTTTAATCATAAGTTGTTGACCAATTGAAATGGCATTATCATTAAGATTATTCCATTTTTTCAATTCCCCTACCGTGCAATTCATTATTTTGGAAATATGATACAACGTATCTCCTTTTTTTACTGTATAAATCGTTCCTCCTGATTGAGGATTACTGCCCGATACTGCCAATTGTTGTCCAATAGAAATTTCATTACTAGTAAGATCATTCCAAATTTTCAAATCCCCTACTGTACAATTATAACGTTTGGATATATTGTATAAAGTATCTCCTTTTTTTACGGTATGAAATATACAAGAATTTTCGCTTGTAAGTACCTCATAACCAATCGAATTGATTTCTTCTTCGGTAGGTTCTGTATGTTTCTTATCCGAAGCGGATGACTTTTCTTTCTTTGGTTTCTCGTCGTATATATCATCAGTTACAATCGGAGTCTCTTTTACTTCACCGTCTTTCAATATGCGAGAAAGGGTAACAAATCTGTCACTATAATATTTATCATTCAAATTATCAATACGAACACCCGAGGAAGATGAAACGTGAATAAAACGGATAGGATTTTCACCTTTGTCAGATACAACAATGCCCACATGACCAATTTGTGACGAATAAACATTACTTCCCTTAAAAAAAATCAAATCGCCTTTTTGAGCTTGTTTTTTATTAAAAATTTCCTGACCGTTACGCACTTGATCGCCCGATGAACGATAAAGTTTGTAACCCAAATGACCATATACATACGAAGTAAAACCCGAGCAATCGAAAGCATGAGGACCAACGCTACCCGATTTGTAGGGTTTTCCTATTTGCTTTTGAGCAAACGCAATCAAATTGTCAGCAGCCGAATTGGTAGTATTCTTAGCTTCCAAAGACAATGATAAAAGCAAGAAAAAAAGTAAGTATATTTTTCGCATAGTATTCGTTTTCTACAAAATTATGAAAAAGTTATGAAACAGAAAACAATGCCATTTTTTTAATATATAAATCTATATAAAAGGATTTGTCTCTTTCTCTTGACCGATACTAGTTTTAGGACCGTGACCACAAAAAACCACTACATCGTCGGGTAAATGAAACAATTTGGTCACGATACTTTCAATCAACCGATCACTATCGCCACCAGCCAAATCGGTACGACCAATACTACCAAAAAATAATGTATCGCCAGAGAAAAGTACTTTTTCGCGTTCAAAATACAAACAAACGCCTCCTTTAGAATGACCAGGAGTAGCTATCACTTTAAATTTTAGACCTGCAATTTTAACTTCTTCATTATCAAGTAAATTATGATTAAAAACAGGCTTTTCGTTATTCCAAGGTACTCCAAAAATACGACTGCTTCGCTCTATCGTATCAAGCATATACAAATCGTCAAAATTAGCATAAGCCTCGACATTATAAGCACGTTTAAAGTAATTCACGCCATATAAATGGTCTGGATGCAAATGCGTATTAATGGTAGCACAAACGGTAAGTTTATTTTCTTCAATAAATGACTTAACCTGATTAAACTCATGTTCGTCGTAGCAACCAGCATCTATTACAATACAATTGTTATTATCGTCAATTACTAAATAAGTATTTTCTTGAAATGGATTAAATATGAAGGTCTTTATTTTCATAATAATGAAGATTATTTTTTCTCAATTCCTTTCAACATTGGTACAAAAGCACATTTACCAAAATTTTCGGTACTAAAATCTTTTTCTGTCACACGAGTAATTCTCAACATAATTTGTTGATTTTTATCTTGATATGGAATTACCATTTTTCCTCCGATAGAGAGTTGTTTCAACAATTCGGTTGGTAACACACTACTGCATGCAGTAATAATAATCTTATCGAATGGTGCCTCTTTGGATAATCCTTTAAATCCATCATCCAAGAAACATTGTGCATTATAACCTAATTTTTGCAAAAGACTATGGGTAATTTCATACAACAATTCTTGTCGCTCTATAGTATAAACATTAGCACCAAGAGTACACAAAACCGCGGTTTGATAACCAGAGCCAGTCCCGATTTCCAAAACTTTTTCGCCAGGTTTTACCTCAAGTAATTGGGTTTGCAATGCGACTGTATAAGGTTGAGAAATTGTTTGTTTAGCAAAAATCGGGAATGCTTTATCTTCGTAAGAATACTCAATAAGTGTACTATCCATAAATTTATGTCTAGGAACGGCATTAATGGCATTTAACACATTAACATCGATAATTTTTTTAGTCTTTAAAACTTCCACTAAATTACGACGCAATGCCTCCCAACGTAAATCTTCAATAGTCTTCATGCTAAAGTGGTAAATAAATTACTTTTTTAGTTTCAAAGAATTCTTCTTCAAAAAAATCGCTCAAATCAAACACTTCTGCAATACGTTTAAAGGGGGCTATTTCTTCCGTTACTTCTCCTCCTTTAAGACAAATTATTCCATTAGGCATGGCATTTTTTTGCTCTTTTTTGATATTTTTTTTCGACAAAGCGGCCAATTTATCCAAAGGCATAACAGCGCGACTCACTACAAAATCAAATTTTTCTTTGACCTCTTGCATAGGCTGCTGTTTAAGTGTAACATTTTCTAAACCAATAGCTTTACTAATTTCAGTAGCCACTAAAATTTTTTTAGCAATGGAGTCTATCAATTTAAATTTTACATTAGGAAATAAAATAGCCAAAGGAATACCAGGAAATCCCCCTCCGGTTCCCAAATCAACAATTTCAGTACCATCACTAAAATTGATAAGTTTGGCAATTCCTAATGAATGAAGAATATGATGTTCGTATAAATTATCAATATCTTTACGAGAAATAACATTGATTTTAGCATTCCAATCGCGATACAACGCATCAAGTTGCTCAAATTGTTGAAGTTGTTTTTCGCTTAAATTAGGAAAATATTTTTTTATAATAGTCATCGTATAATTGATTATCTGCTATCAGTATTAAAGTCCAGACTCTAAGAATTTCTTAAAATCTTTTACATTACGAGTAAATTGAAAATAACCCGTTTTAGGATTTCCATTACTATCTAAAATAACGTAATAAGGTTGAGCACTTGCACCAAATTTTGTTCGTTGTAAATAACTCCATTTATCACCTACCGTTTCCAATATTACTTTTTCTCCGTTTTCTTTTATCTCAATTCGTTCTGTTAATTCTGTTTTATCATCAACATACAATTTCACCATGATAAACTCTTTGTTAAGTAAATAATAAATCTCATCATCCAACCAGATTGACTCTTCCATACGACGACAATTTACACAACCGTATCCAGTAAATGCCACAAAAATTGGTTTAGGCGAAGTCTGAGCAAAAGCCATGGCTTTATCGTAATCCTCAAAATCGGTATTAACTTCGTAATTATACAACTTCCAATGTTGAGTTTCCATTGGTGGTAAGAATGCACTAATAGCATTAAGCGGTTTCCCTAAAAGTCCAAAAATCATGTACACCGAAAATACCAACGATGCCATTGAAATAATCATGCGTAAAAATGTAAATTGAGGATTATACTTACCTTTTGCAATAAACAAATAAATGGCTAATCCCATAAATAATACAATCCAAATTAACAAGAAAATATCGCGACTTAAAATACCCCATCCGTATGCCATATCGGCAACCGATAAGAATTTTAAAGAAAATGCCAATTCCAATACACCTAAAGTAATTTTAATCGTTTGCATCCATGAACCCGATTTAGGTAATGAATTCAACCACGATGGAAAAAGTGCGAAGAAACTAAATGGAATAGACAAAGCTAAAGAAAATCCAAACATGCCTAATAATGGTGCAGCCAAACTTTTGGAAGAAGCTAAGTCAACCAACAATGTCCCAATAATTGGTCCGGTACATGAAAACGATACCAAAACAAGTGTTGATGCCATAAAGAATATGCTAACCAACCCGGTTGTTTTATCGGCTAAAGTATCGACTTTATTGGTCCACGACGAAGGCAAAACCAATTCGAAAGCCCCAAGTAATGAAATACCAAACAACACCAAAATAAGGAAAAGTACCACATTAAAAAAGGCATTGGTTGAAATATCGTTAAGTTTACTTGGTCCCCATAATAAGGTAATAATGGCTCCAAGCAAAACATATATCAAAATAATTGACAGACCATAAATAAACGCTTCCCCTACTCCTTTTTTCCTATTAGAAGCATTTCGCTTTAAAAAGAAACTTACGGTCATTGGAATTATCGGCCAAACACAAGGAGTAAGCAATGCAATAAAACCACCTATCAATCCTGATAAGAAAATCCACCAAAGCGATTTGGTCGGTTCAGAATTAGACGATGACTCAAAAGGTTTTATTTTATCAATTACAGAAAACCAATATGGCTTGACTAATTTTTCAGTATGAATAGAATCTTTTTCTACTACCTTTTCAACTTCATTTTCCAATCCTTCTTCTACAGAGATTTCTTTTTCTGTATTCGTTTTTTCTACAGTTGGTGTGCTTGCCACGATTGTTTTAGGAGCTATTCCTTCTATCGTAAATACCTTTTTATATGGCATACACATCATATCGCTGCAAGTCATGTATTCGATGATAACATCTAAACTATATTTTTCGGATTTAATCGAAATGGGTTGTATAAATACAGCTTCATTTTCGTACCAAGACAAATCCATTTGAAATGTTTCGTCGTATGCTGAAAATAGTTTTGAATTAGAAGTAACATTCCCATTTACACTTACACCTTTAAGATTTTCATAACGGAAAGAAGTCTTTATCGGACCACCATCAGCGATATTCATACCATACATGTGCCATCCTGATTCAATTTTAGCAACAAACTCGATGGTATTTTCTTTAACAGAATAAGACCAATCCACCGTATTTTCCATTTGAGCATTAAGCATCAAACAAGAAAACAACATTGAAAATAATAAGCATAATTTCTTCATAATTATCTTGATAATAGAAGTTTCACACTAGCACCAAAACTTGTATATTTGGTTGGATAAGAAGTTAACAAGAACGGATTGTTCGATTGGAAATCATAGAAAATCCTAAAGTTAACTTTTTCACTAAATACATACTCAGCCGAAGCACTGACTGTTAGACCGCTATTTCCGCTTGTAATCTGGTTAAGTTCAGTATCAGTTTCTTCTTGTATTTTACGAATTATAGCGTGTTGACTTGAATAACCCACATCCACATTAAACGTCAAATCATTTTTAACGGTTTTTTGTGAATTATTTTTAGTTTTCATAATAATATTAAAATCGGCTATACGATAACCAAATCCTACGACAAAATCGTTTCGTCTATTTTCTATGATTTGAGCACTTCCCAAATTCAATGCTAATGAACGAGTACGACGATATTCAATCTTACTTGACATATTATTTTTAAGCGTAAGTTCCAAACCAAATAACGGAGCAAAATTTTCGTTAATTGATACCGAACCAAATTCCATTTCCCACGAAGGTATAGCATTTCCAGACAACGCATCTTGAACAAAGCCAATACCATTCTCCCCTTCAGCATAATTACTAAATGCGGTAAACGAACCTGCATTGTAAGTACAACGATAGGTATGAGAAAGAACCACGCTCTTGAATACTTCTTTCACTTTCTTCAATCGACCAATTCCATCATAAGTAATTTGCCAGTTAGGCAAAATTAACCAGAATGATGGTAAAGGATTAGTTTTAATTTTATTGACATCTCTATGAGAATATGCCGCTAAAAATGCAGGTATCAAGACCTCTTGAGCATTTTTGCTATAAGCACCTTTTGACGCATCATAAGGCACACCTTCGCCAATTCCAGCTAAGAATCCACTATTTGGATAATTAGTTCCAACCAATTGATTTTGAATACGTGATTGGATGATTGATCTATTGGCTAAGAATCGACGATAAACAGCGGTTGAATAATTGGTTTTATTCATTTTAGAGAATGAACTACCAATAGCTACATAACTCATTGAGAATACACCCGATTTACCTGTCATACCCGTAGCGTATTGAATAGAATTTTGGTACGATTCATTACGAGTTGATGTTAAGTTAATCTTGAATCCTGGTATTGGTTCAATCAATGCTCTAATTTGGAAATCGCGTGTATGAACAGCGTCAGCTTTTGGATTTATATTTTCATCCATCAACAACCAACCACTATTTACAGCCTTATTGATATAATAAGTATCGTCTTTATGAGGAATACCAAACAACATTTCAAATCCTGGAGCATTGCCCATTTGATTATAATTGAAATGAGTTCCCATAAATTGATGTTGTGGTAAATATCCTGGCAAAATAGTTGCCTTACTTTCCTTATAAGTCACCGTAACATTACGAAGCAACATCAAGAATCTTGTTGAAAGATCGGCCACTTTTTTACCAATCGACTCTTTTTGATCTTCATTTGGCACAACTACACGAATGTTGATTTCTTTATCTTCTTTAGGATTAATACGAATAGTATTATTATCCACTATTTTATATTTGATAGGATAAGAAGACGTTCCAGAAGTTGCAACAACCTCGATTGCAGGAGAATTAAGATTATGCTTAACCAACACTTCTTTTCCTTTTTTCATTGCCAAAAGTTGTTCGTAAGAATTTTTCTTCGAATTACTTCGTTTTTGAGCAGTTGGACGTTGAGCTGTACTTGAATATTTACGATTTATATCACGTAAATATTTTGATTTATTATATAAAGTTTCAAAATTCAAACGACCATCAAATTGCCATGATCCTACACTTTTAACCAAATATGAAATTGAATCACCTCGATTGACATATTTATCATCTTTTTCGCCTCGTGCAAACGACGATTCATAATCCCAATTAAAGGTAGCATTATATTGAGAATTTAATGAAATAAAGCTAAAAATAGGAATTTTATTAATTGGCACTTGCCATGATGCATTAAATACATGTTGATAAGCCAATGGACGACCAAATGGATATTCACGCAAACTACGTTTAACCGTATCCGACCAATGTTTGTATTCTTCATTATACAAACGACGATTGACTACTCCTTGAGTTTCATCAATAGTAGCATTGGTAGATGATTGATAACTAATTTTCAACGAACGTGCAATATCGTATCTAAAATTAAAGTTGCGGTCCCAATCGAAGCGTTTGCTTACGTTCTTTGGTAATTCTATCATTTCTAAATCAGGATACAACAACGAATACATATTACGATTTTGAAGTTCGTAATAATAACGATCAATATTCGTTGAGAACGAGATTTGAGTTGGTAAATAATAGAAGTTAAAATCACGAATTAAGGCAAATTTATTTGAACGCAAAGCCTTCACTTTTTTCAAAGGTTCTACCGGTTTTGGCGTTAAAACATAATTATAAGCAAAAGCTCCTTTATGCTCTTTTGTCCATTCATGATCAATGGTAGTTTCATGAGCTTTGGTTTGTGAATAACTATAACCTACCGTGAAGTTGGCAGGATCATAAGGCATAGGATTTTCACTTACAATATTGAATTTTACATTACTAACATTGATGCTATGACTTGTTTCAACATCACGAGCCAAATTACGAATTGAGTCACGTTCTTGTTTAGAATCAACCGAAGCTAATGCAGCTTTTAACTCAATATCTTCGTCAATTGGATTATATTTTGGACTATTAATTTGTTGTGAGAATGCATAATACAAAGGAATTTGAGCTTGGGCTTTTTCAGGGAAGAATTTACCAAGTTCTAAATTTACACCAACATTATATTGATATAAATCATCTTTACGACGGTCTAATACATTTTGTTCCAAACTACCATAACCATTAGTTTCGATATGACCACCTACGCTTAAAGTACCCAAATCTGATAATCCTACTACCATGTTTGCCATAGCAGCGACACCACCATCTTCATTAAATCCAACTAAACGAAGTTCATTAACCCAAACTTCGGTTGAGCGTACTTCTTTAGAATTATTTCTAATACCAATCATAATGACCTCTACACTACCTATTGAAGGATTACCTTTAACAGCTACTCGATTATTAGGCTTATCTGGGTCATAAATAGCATATTCTTCTGTCAATGAAACCGTTGAACCTGATATACGACGAGCTTCATTTCGTTTCAATTTAGTATTGGTCAATAATTTAAATTCAAAATCAAATTTGTTATTTTCTGGCCATACTTTGTTTGGATCAGTCTCTCCTGGAGATGTCAAATCTAGAGGAATTTCATATTCATAATAGTTATCTCTTGCATCTGAACCGATTCGAATAAACACCGACATGTCTTTGTTTTTCAACAAATTATCGCCTTCCAATGCTTCGGCATGAACACATAATTGCAAACGTTTATATTGACGGAAGTCATATTTTACATTTTTATAAATAGCACGAGCATCGGCATAAGACAAATCATTAACTTTCAATGCTAACGATTGTTCATTTTCTTGACGAACTTGAGTTTGACTTGGGTCAATAACACGATTAACTCCAGGAGGTAAAACATAATTAACTGGAGTCTTACGAGAGTTTTCTTCGATATTAACAGTCGTTACATCAAGCAATGCATCTGTTGTTGGGATAACATCAGGATCGTTTAATGGCTTTGTATAAACACGCCATTCGCCTCTTACCAATTGCATTACAGGAAAACGCAAATGAGTTTCTTCTTCAAAGCCAGTCAAAAATAAACGAGCAAAACGAATAGATGTAAAATCACGAATATTACCGACAACTTCATCATAATCCTTAATAGGAATTTTAAATTGATAAAATGCCACTTCTTTATCTCCAGCATCTGAAATCACTTTATCAGTAATGTGATTTGTTCCCACTACCAAATCTTCTGGACGAATAGAAATCTTATATTGATAATAACGTTCATTTTCATTCAATGTATTATCGCCATTGATATCTTCAGTATTAGGATAATTTGAGAATGCTGTTGAATACGATTCCTCCGATTGAGCCGGTGTTGGTGAGTTACCATTCATACCGTTGATGTATTTATAACGGTCAAGAATTAGTTTTTCATCTTTATCAAAATCTGATCCTCTGAAATAATGGTAATAATCACCACTTGGACTATTGAATGGAGAGGTCGGATCTTTTCTCATTATTTCTACAACGGTAGGATCAAGTAACGATTCTAAATCTGACAAGAAGGTCTTATAAGAACCATATTCTTTTTCCATTTCCGAGGATAAACCATTCAAACCAACGTCTTGAGCTTTTCGTTTTTTAACATCATTTTCAAAAGAATTTGATACCGATTGTTCAACAGGAATATAACCCCAAACCGATTTATCAAGGGTAATCGTATCGGCTAAATTTCCAGGAAAACCATTTTCAAAAGTCTTACGACCATCTTTCAAAATATCCTCTGATATATCTCCTAAATTGATGTAAAAATCACCACCTTTCATTACTCCCGTAGAATCGTAAACGAATGGATCCATCAACCAAAATTCAATATATTCAATATTGTTAGATTCAAAATTGGTATTATCAAACTTACGCATGATACCACCAAAACGAGTTTCTGGCTTAGTAAGTTTACCATTTGAATCAAAGTTTCCATCTTTAGCATAAATATTATACGGACCACGTTCTGATGGATAGAATGATAAGTTAAATGTTTGAATATAACTAGATTCTCCATAAACTTTTTCTCTTTCTGGGAATAACTCTTCTGTAGTAATACGACGAATTAAGTTATTTTTTAAATAATCTTTATCCTTACGAATGTGTTCAGGACATGATGACGTACTTCCATAGAAAATTGGATCTATATAATACCATGACAATAATGCACGATTTTTTCCATATTCTATATCATTTGAAAGATTACCTTCTGGGAATAATCCTGTAGGAACAGACGACAAAAACCACGCGTATGGTGTTCTCATATCGGTAGTAATTTTAGCCGATTCAAAATCATCAATATACGAACTACCCTCCTTACCTACAGCTTTTGAGTGACCAGGGATTAA
>Ga0247610_10004372_pt1 | contig 15146 bp, 12 predicted proteins | sample 174DNAGHGhighgp2_FD_193483 | JGI IMG/M metagenome (GOLD analysis project Ga0247610, IMG submission 193483) | Sheep rumen microbial communities from Palmerston North, Manawatu-Wanganui, New Zealand - 1742 DNA GHGhigh gp2 | ecosystem: Host-associated > Mammals > Digestive system > Stomach > Rumen... | reverse complement strand
CGGAGGCACCGCGGGTGGCGGCACCGGCCTTCTGCTGCACCTTGCTCCAGTCGATGACGGGAGCCTTGCCGCTGAACCACTCCTCAAGCTGCTTGGCCTGCACGGGATGTCCGGCAGCCCATTCGGCCTTCTCGGCATAGCGCTCGGCGCAGATTTTCTTCAACTCTTCGGCGCGGCGTGCATACAGCTCCTTCACCTCGGGGAAGATCTGGAAGGGGTCGGCGGGGTCGGCGCCCAGGTTCTCCATGGTCTTGACGAAGTTGTCGCCTCCAAGGGGAGCACCGTGGGTGGCGCAGTTGCTCTCATAGCTCGAGCCGTCGGCCTTGCGGGCACCCTTGCCCATCACGCAGTGGCCGATGATGAGGCTGGGACGCTCCTTCTCTGCTTGTGCCTTCTTGATGGCCTCGCGAATCTGGTCAACGTCGTTGCCGTCGATTTTCTGCACAAACCAGCCCCACGCCTCGTATTTCTTGGCGGTGTCCTCGCAGGTCACCACTTCGGTCTTGGTGGAGAGCTGGATGTCGTTTGCGTCGTAGAACATGATGAGGTTGTCGAGTCCGAGGTTGCCGGCGATACGTCCTGCACCTTGAGAGATTTCCTCTTGCACGCCACCATCTGAGATGTAGGCGTAGATGGTCTGGTTCATCACATTGCCCAGGCGAGCCTTGAGGAATTTGGCTGCGATGGCGGCACCCACGGCAAAGGTGTGTCCTTGGCCGAGCGGGCCGGAGGTGTTCTCGATGCCACGGGCGATTTCGCGCTCGGGGTGTCCAGGAGTCACCGAACCCCATTGGCGAAGGTTCTTCAGGTCCTCGAGGTCATACTTGCCGATGAGGCAGAGTTGCGAGTACAGCATCGGAGCCATGTGTCCGGGGTCGAGGAAGAAGCGGTCGCGGCCTTCCCACTCGGGATTCTCCGGGTCATAGACGAGGAACTCGCTGTAAAGGGTGTTGATGAAATCAGCTCCACCCATGGCACCACCCGGGTGACCTGACTTGGCTTTTTCTACCATTGCGGCAGCCAGGATGCGGATGTTGTCGGCTGCCCTGTTCATTACTTTGTTGTCGTTCATGTTTTTTTATGAGTTTTTTTGTATGGATTTTATAGTTTTTTCTAGTTTTCCTAGTAATTCTAGTTTTTCTAGAACTTCCTAGTATTTCTAGTTTTTCTAGAACTTCCTGGTATTTCCTAGAACTTCCTATAATCTCCTAATAGTTGATTATTTGATTTCCAATACGACGAGGCTCTTGGCGGGGAGCTGCACGGTGAGCTGGCCCTTCTTCAACTTGGCGTCTTTGAAAGGCACGGGTTTCACGCGGTCGGGATGCTCAAAGTCGTTGTAGTCGGCCACGCTCTTGCTGGTGAGTATGCGTCCCTCCACGGTCTTGGCGTTGAAGCCTGCCAGGTTGACATTGATTTCACTAGCTTTGTCAAGACTGACGTTGGTGAGTGATATGACGATGCTACCGGATGTCGTGCGTGCTGCCGAAGCGCTCACCAATGGGAGTGTGCGGTAGCCGTCGGCCTTCGTTGCGTCCATGGCGGTGTTCATCTCATGGCGCACCCTCATCTGCCCGCACTGCAGCACGGTGGGGATGAAAGTGGCCTCTTGGAAGGGCTTGTACATCTCGAACACGTGGTATGTGGGAGTGAGGACCATGTGGCCGGGACCTTTGGTGTCGGTGAGTATCATCGACTGCAGCACGTTGACCACCTGTGCGATGTTGGCCATCCTGACACGGTCGGTGTATTTGTGGAATACGTCGAGTGAGAGTGATGCGACGAAGGCGTCGCGGAGGGCGTTCTGCTGGAAGAGGTGGCCGCTGATGGTGCCGGGTTCCTCATCCCACCATGTGCCCCATTCGTCAACCAACAGGCCGATGTTCTTGTATGGGTCTTTCTCATCCATGATGGCACAGTGCTTCTTGATGACGTCCTCTATTTCCAGGCATTTGCCCAGTGTCCAGTAATACTGGTCGTTGTCAAACTTCGTAGCAGAGCCTTTCGAACCGTTCCAGCCAGAGACGGTGTAGTAGTGTAGGGACACTCCGTCCATCTGCGAGCCGATGTTGTCCATCAGCACCTTCGTCCAGTTGTAGTCGTAGTCACTGGCGCCGCTGGCGATTTTGTACAGCTTGTTGCCGTCGTAGTTGCGGCAGTAGATGGCGTAGCGGCGATAAAGGTCGCTGTAGTACTCCGGCCGCATGTTGCCGCCGCAGCCCCAACTTTCGTTGCCCACGCCGAGGAATTTCACCTTCCAAGGCTTCTCTCGACCATTCTCCTTGCGGAGTTTGGCCATCGGGGTGCCTTCCTCACTCGTCATATACTCCACCCATTTGGCCAGTTCCTCCACGGTGCCGCTGCCCACGTTGCCGCTGATGTAAGGTTCGCAGCCGAGCATTTCGCAGAGGTTGAGGAACTCATGGGTGCCGAAGGAGTTGTCCTCGATGGTGCCGCCCCAGTTGTTGTTTTTCAGCGAGGGGCGTTGCGAGCGAGGTCCGATGCCGTCGCGCCAATGGTATTCATCGGCGAAGCAGCCGCCGGGCCAGCGCAGCACTGGTACCTTGAGGTCCTTGAGGGCTTGCAACACGTCGTTGCGGTAGCCGTTGGTGTTGGCGATGGACGACTCGGGACCCACCCACAGTCCTCCGTAGATGCAGGTGCCGAGGTGCTCGGCAAATTGTCCGTAGATTTCCTTGTGAATCTTCTGGCTGCCGTTGGTGTCCATCAGGGTCAGCGTGGCGTCTTGTGCGAGAGAGGGCAGTGTGACGGCCATCCCGATGGCCACTATCAGGTGTTTTGCAATTATTCTCATGGGTTGTTCTCTTCTTGCTTTTCAAAACGACCTCTTGCTTCCCGCCACGAAGGCAGGGAAGCGAGAGACGACGTTGCTATTTCTTACATGTCACGGCAGCCTGTTCGATGCCCAGGCAAGCCTTGTAGTTCTCGATATACTTGTTGAAGCCTTCCACGTCCTCCGGTGTCGGTGCGATTTCCACTCCCGTGTTGCCAGCGAACACCACTTCGTCGAGGAAGTCGGCGAGAGAGAGGTTCTTGGGATTGTTCACCAGGAAGGCTCCGAGCAGTGCCATGCCCCATGGGCCGCCTTCACCGGCTGTCTCCATCACAGAGATGGGGGAGTCGATGGCAGCGGCGAGGATGCGTTGTCCCACGCCTTTGGTCTTGAACAGTCCGCCGTGTCCTGTGATGCGGTCCACCTTGACGTTCTCCTTTTTGAAGAGGATGTCGTTGCCAATCTTCAACACACCGACAGAAGCGTAAAGGTGTGCGCGCATGAAATTGGCCAGGTTGAAACGGTCGTTGGCGGAGCGGACGAAGAGCGGGCGTCCTTCCTCCATGCCGGTGACAGGCTCGCCGGAGATGTAGTTGTAGGAGATGAGGCCGCCGCAGTCGGTATCGCCATTAAGGGCGTTGTTGTACAACTTGCCATACACCTCGTTCATATCAACGGGAATGCCGAGCAACTGCTGGTACTCCTTGAACAGGTTCACCCATGCGTTGAGGTCGCTGGTGCAGTTGTTGCAGTGCACCATGGCCACGAGGCTGCCGTCGGGAGTGGTCACCATGTCAATCATCTCGTAGGGCTGCGACAGGTCTTTCTCGAGGACGATCATCGAGAACGACGAGGTGCCGGCAGAGACATTGCCGGTACGCTGCTTCACAGCGTTGGTGGCTACCATTCCGGTTCCGGCGTCGCCTTCGGGAGGACAGACGGGGATGCCGGGTTTCAGGTGTCCGGATACATCGAGGCGCTTGGCTCCCTCGGGAGAGAGGAATCCTGCATTCTCACCCGCGTTGAGTGACTTGGGCAGGATGTCGAGAAGTTTCCATCCGAATCCCTTCGGTTCGATAAGTTCATCAAACTTGCGCACCATCTCTGCATCGTAGGTCTTGGTGTTCGGGTCAACGGGAATCATGCCAGAGGCATCGCCCACGCCGAGGACGAATTGCCCTGTCACCTGCCAGTGGACGTATCCTGCAAGTGTGGTGAGGAACTTGATGTCGGCGACGTGCTCCTCGTTGTCGAGGATGCATTGGTAGAGGTGTGAGATGCTCCAACGGAGCGGGATGTTGTAGTTGAATAGTTTGGAAAGTTCTGCTGCAGCCTTGCCTGTGTTGGTGTTGCGCCAGGTGCGGAAGGGCACCAGGATTTCTTGTTTCTCGTTGAAAGCCATGTAGCCGTGCATCATGGCACTGAATCCGATGGCGGCGAGGGATTCAATCTCGCAGTCATACTGCTTGAGGACATCAGCCCGTAGGTTGGCATAGCAGTCTTGTAGTCCATACCATATGGCTTCCACGCTGTATGTCCACAGTCCGTCCACCAGTTGGTTTTCCCACTCGTGGCTTCCTTGCGCGATGGGCTTGTTCTCTTCATCGATGAGAACAGCCTTGATGCGGGTGGAGCCAAACTCTATTCCGAGTATGGCTTTTCCTGTTTCTATCGTTTGTTTTGCGGTCATGGTTATTACATTGAAAATTGAAAATTGAAAATTGAAGATTATTCCTTCTTGGCGTTATTTTTTGCCTTGGAGGTTTTTATGATTTTGATGAGTGTTGCTGTAATCTCTTTGTTGTCGGATATGATGGATGAAAACTGTTGCTCATTGATGTAATCAGTTTCGTATAGTAATTCAATCCAGTATTCCGTTTCATTAGACTCTTTGAGAGAAATGTTGAGCTTGTGGATGAAATCTTCAAGACTTTGTGCATTTATGCTTTCTCTTACATTTGCTCCTATGCTTGTGCCAGACTTGAGAAGTTGTTTTGAAAGAATATACTCTTGTTTCTCATTTCGCAAGTATTGGTATAATCGGATGATTCTGATAGCAAACGCTTTGGAGATGTCCAAAATCTTGTTTTCTTTCTTCATCTTAATCCTTAATCTTCAATTTTCAATTTTCAATTTAATTTTCAATTTTCAATTTAATTTTCAATTTTCAATTTTCAATCTTCAATCTACTTCAGCGCTTTATTGAGCATGTAATACACCTCGTTCATCTGGAGCTCATGCTTGAATTCGCTGGTCTTGGTGTCCTTGTTGATGCGGACATACTCGATGCCAAGCATTTCGGCGAAGTCTTCCCAGTACTCCTCGGTGATGTCGTAAGAGAATGCGCTGTGGTGAGTTCCACCGGCGAGAATCCAAGCACCGGCGCCAATCTCGAACGTGGGCTGCGGCACCCAGAGTGCGGAGGCGACGGGCAGGTTGGGCATGGGCTTCGGCTCGATGCACTCCACCTCTTGTGAGATGAGACGGAAGCGGTTGCCGAGGTCGACGACGGTGGCCTTGATGCCACGTCCCACCTTGGATGTGAACACGAGGCGTGCTGTCTGCTGCTTGCGGATGCCGATGCCGAGGAAGTGAACCTCCAGCTTGGGTTTGTCGGAAGCAATCAGCGGGCATACCTCGAGCATATGGCTTTGGAGGCAGGAACTGCGGTCGCCGGCGAAGTTGAGGGTGTAGTCCTCGAGGAAGGAGCAGCCGATGGGCATGCCTTGCTGGATGACCCAGAGCGTGCGATAGAGGCAAGCGGTCTTCCAGTCACCTTCGGCGCCGAAGCCGTAGCCTTCTTCCATCAGGCGCTGTGAGGCAAGACCTGGGATTTGGTCGAAACCGACGAAGTTCGGGTCGTCGATGTCGGCATCGCCGAGGTCGTCGAAGTTGGTGGTGAATGCTGTGGCTCCCTCGTCCTTCAGTACACGGCGGAGTGCGATCTCTGCCTTTGCGGAGTTCTTCACCTTCTCCCAGTAAACCTCTTCACCGCTCTCGTCAATCTTGATGGTGTAAAGTTTCTTGTACTCCTCTACAAGTGCGTCGGCCTCAGCATCGGTCACTTTCTTGTAGTATTCCATCAGGGAGGAGACGGGGTAGTAGTCGACATGGTAGCCCAGGCGCTGCTCAAACTCCACACGGTCGCCATCGGTGACGGCCACGTTGTTCATGTTCATGCCGAACATGAGGCAGCGTACGTTCTTGGCATCAGCGACACCAGCAGCCACGCGTGCCCATACGGCAATCTTCTTCTGTGCCTCTTCGCTCTTCCAGTAGCCGCAAACCACCTTGCGGGGAACGCGCATGCGAGTGCAGATATGGCCGAACTCGATGTCACCGTGAGCACTCTGGTTCAGGTTCATAAAGTCCATGTCCATCGTATCCCATGGAATTTCGGCGTTGTATTGTGTGTGGAAGTGGAGCAGTGGCTTCTGGAGAGCCTGCAAACCCTTGATCCACATCTTGGCGGGAGAGAAGGTGTGCATCCAGGTGATGATGCCCACGCACTTCTCGTCGTTGTTGGCGGCTTTCATCACGTCTTCCACTTCCTTGCTGCTGTTGGCAGTGCCTTTGTAGACCACCTTGATGGGAAGGTTGCCACTGGCGTTGAGGCCTTCCACCATCTCCTTTGAGTGTCCGTCTACTTGTACCACGGCGTCGCCTCCATAAAGAAGTTGTGCACCGGTTACCCACCAAATCTCATAATTCTCGAATGCTTTCATAATGATTTTTTTTATTGATGTTGATGATAGTTGTGATAGATTTTTTTTCCTAGTTTTCCTAGTATTCCTAGTTTTCCTAAGGGTTCTAGATTTTAATGCTTTTTCTGTCCGTAGTAGGCGTTGGGTCCATGCTTGCGGCTGAAGTGCTTCTCGACGAGGAGCGGGTTCATCGTCGTCTCGGGGTTGACGCAGAATGATACGAAGGCCATCTTGGCCACTTGCTCCATCACGACGGCATTGTATACTGCATTGTCGGCGTCTTTGCCCCATGAGAATGGACCATGGTTCTTCACCAATACGCCAGGGGTGTGGACGGGGTTGATGTTGCCGGCCTTGATGCGGTCTACTATCACCACGCCGGTCTCTTTCTCATATTCAGCCATCTGGCTCTCCACCATGTCGCCCGTGCAGGGGATGGCATCGTGGAAATAGTCGGCATGTGTGGTGCCGATGTTGGGGATGTCCTTTCCCGCTTGCGCCCACGCTGTGGCGTAGGTTGAATGTGTGTGCACGATGCCGCCCAACTCAGGAATGCCCTATAGAGCACGAGGTGTGTGGGTGTGTCGGATGATGGGTTAAGGTCGCCCTCCACCACTTTTCCTGTCTCCAGGTCGACGACCACCATGTCTGAGGCTTTCATCACGTCGTAGTCGACGCCGGAGGGTTTGATGACTACGAGTCCTTTCTCACGGTCGATTCCCGACACGTTACCCCAAGTGAATATCACCAAGTTGTGCTTCACCAGGTCGAGGTTGGCTTTGAATACTTTTTCTTTCAGTTCTTCTAACATGTTGTCTTTTTTTTGTGTTTTTGTGGTTTTTTCTAGTATTCCTAGTATTCCTAGAGGCTCTAGTATTCCTAGGGATTACAATTTGAATGTAGGTTCTTGGTCGTATGCGTTTTTGTTGAAGCGGTAGAGCATGGCGCCTCGCTTGGAGGTGAGCTTGTCGATATGCTCGGTTTTCTCGATGAAGTCGATGCTCTTGATGCGTTTGCGGAAGTTGCGCTTGTCGATTTGTTCGCCAAGGATGGCTTCGTAGACATGCTGCAACTGTGTGAGCGTGAACAGCTCGGGAAGGAGGTTGAAACTCAGCGGTTCGGTGCTGATGCGTCGGCGGAGTAGGGTGACAGCTTTGCGCACCATCTCGTTGTGGTCGGAATAGAGTTTTGGCATTTCGTTGATGCTCACCCATTCCACCCCATGCTCCTGCCTCAAATTGTCATCGTAGTCCTTCACGTTGATGAGGGCGCAGTAGGCGACTGTGATGACACGCTCTCCAGGGTCGCGGTCGATGGCACCGAACGCACCCACTTGCTTCATATAGATGTCTTTTAATCCTGTGAGGGTGAACAATACACGGTTGGCGGCTTCCACCAGGCTTTCGTCTTCGCGGACAAAACCTCCGTAGAGCGACCATTCGCCACGGCCGGGGTCCATCTGGCGGCGGCCAATCAGCAGTTTCAACTTGTCGTTGTCGAAACCGAAGACGATGCAGTCTACCGATACAAAAACTTTTGAATGCTCACCATAGAATCCTGTCATAACGGGTATGTCTTCTGTAATGTGATGTTAATAGATGTGCTTTGAAAAAGCGACTAATGCTGATGTGGATGATTGATTAAGTTGAAAGGGTGGGGGAGAAGACTCCCCCAGCCCTTGTGTGAGTTTACCAGAAGTAAGCGTAGAAGCAACCGCAGAGGATAATCACGCCAAGAGTGGCGACGACGTCCCAGATGCCCCAGCTTTCTTTGATTTGTTTCCTGTAGTCACCGGTGAAAGTGATGGCAGCCACTTGCTCTTTGGAAGGTGCGGGGGTGAAGAACGACACAACGACCATCAGCACCACGATGAACAACAACAGCCAGCACTCGAAGACCAGCCAGTTGGTCTGCCAGAACCATGCCGTGTTCTCCCAGAAACCACCGCTCATCGTTGCTTTTCCCGACTCGGTGAGCACGTTGGTCACTAGGCGAAGCATACCGATGAGGAAGCCGCCGATAAGGCCCCATTCACCAGCCTTCGGAGTGATTTTCTTGGAGAAGATACCCAGTGTGAACACGGCCACCATTGCAGGAGCAATCAGCGACTGGATGTCTTGCAGGTAGCTGTAGAGGTTGCCCATGCCCATCATGATAGGCATCCATGCCAAGCCAAGGAGCACCACCACCACGGTGGCGATACGGCCGACCAGCACGTAGTGAGACTCGCTCATGCCTTTCTTCATCGGCTTGTAGAAGTCCTCGGTGAAGAGCGTTGCGCAGCTGTTGAAGAATGCGGCAAGAGATGCCACGAGGGCGCAGATGAAGCCGATGGTCACGATGCCTTTCACACCGGCGGGGAGTATGTTCTTCACCATCATGGCGAAGGCACCATCAGTGTCGTGTGTGTTGGTGATGTCCATCTCGATACCGCTGCCGGTCTTCAGCGACAGGGCATAGGCCACCATGCCGGGGATGAGGAACATGAACACGGGAAGCAGTTTGAAGTAGCCGGCGCAGATGGTGCCTCGGCGTGCGCGCTTCATCACTTCTGCGTTGTCTTCACCCTTGGTCTGGCCAAGCACACGTTGCACAATGTGCTGGTCGGTGCACCAATACCAGAAGCCGATGATCGAGGCGCCCAGGAACACCACGTAGCCAGGGAATTGGGGATACATCGGGTCGCCGGGGTTGGTGTGGAACATATGGGTTGTTCCGTAGCCTTCATGTGCTTGCCTGCAGACGTCCATCATGTTTGCCCAACCTTGTGAGATGCTGCCGTCGCCCAGCATGTGCAAGCCGAGGAAGAGCACCAGGAACGAACCGATGATGAGGATGGGGGTCTGGATGGCTGAAAGGGTCATCACACCCTTCATACCGCCGAACACGGTGAAGATGGCGGTGATGACAATCAGGCCGATGGCGCCATACCAGAAGGGCAGCCCGAGCAGGTATTCAAAGAAGATGCCGCCGGTGAAAGCTGTCACGCTCACCTTGGTCAACACATAGGCGATGAGAGTGATGATGGACAGCCAGGAACCCGTGCGCTTGGTGTAGCGGAATTTCAAGAAGTCGGGCATGGTGATGATTTTGCCCATCTTGTTGTTGAGCAGTTGGTAGAAGGGTACGAAGAGCCAGCCGAGGATGAGAATCATCCAGCCTTGCATCTCCCAGTGGGCCATGCCCACGCCGTCCTTGGCACCTGTGCCTGCAAGACCTACGAGGTGCTCTGAACCGATGTTAGCAGCAAAGATGGCTGCACCAATGACATACCAAGGCTCACCTTTTCCGAAAAGGTAATCTTGGCTGTCTGCGCCTTTCATCTTCTCTTTGTCTTTCTTGATGGCGCGATACACCGCCCACACGATACACAGGACTCCGACGGCGAGCACCGCCCAGTCGAGCCACTGAAACTCATTTAAACTCCAATTCATTGTTTACGGTTGTCTTTAATAGGTTTGATATTATTTAGTTGAGAATTTGTACACTGCGTGGCTGTAGTATTTCTCACCTGGCTTCAGTGTGGGTTGCACCCAGTCCTTCTTGTTGGGTGAGTCGGGATATTTCTGGCTCTCGAGACATACGCTCACCTGCCTTGGATACTTCACGCCATGCTTGCAGGTGATGCCGTTGCCTTGGAAATTGCCGGTATATACTTGCACTCCGGGTTCGTTGGTGTACATCTCCAGGAAGATGCCGGTCTTTGGTGAGTAGAGGGATGCGCATACGGTGTTGTCGTCGCCTTTGCCGTCCTTGTAGGTGTTCAGACACCAGTTGTGGTCATAGCCGGTAGCATTCTTGATATAAATATAAGAGGTGTCCATCTTCTCCTTGATGACGCTTGGCGTGGTGAAGTCCATCGGAGTGTCTTTCACAGGTTTGATTTCTCCTGTGGTCATGTAGGAAGCGTCGGAAGGAGTGAAGTTGTCGGCATTCACATAAAGCACCATGTCCATACCGTCTTTCGAGAAGTCGCCGTTGAGGTTGTAGTAGTTGTGGTTGGTCATGTTGACGATGGTCTCCTTGTCGGTGGTGGCTTCGAAGGTGATGTCGAGGCAGTTGTCTTCTGTCACCTTGTAGGTCACGGTGGCGGTAACCGTGCCGGGGAATCCATTCTCGCCGTCGGGAGCGACAAGGGTGAGTTTCAAGGTACCTTCGTCCACTTGCTCTGCGTCGTACACCTTGTTCATCCAACCGGTGTTGCCACCGCCATGGAGGCAGTGTTTGGCACCGTTGCCTGTGTCATTTTGGCGGAGTTGGTATTCCTTGCCGTCGACGGTGATTTTTCCGTCGTTGATGCGGTTGGCGTAGCGGCCCACTGCTGAGCCGTAGTCGCTCGGGCTGTTCAGCGTGTCGGCATACTGGTCGATGTTGTCATAACCAAGCACCACGTCGGTCATGTTGCCGTCCTTGTCTGGCACCATCAGGGATACCACGCGTCCACCGTAGTTGGTGATGCATGCCTCCATGCCTTTGCTGTTCTTCAGCACGTAGAGTTTCACCGGTTTGCCGTCGATGGTTTTTTCAAACTTTGCCGGGTCGAGTTTGGATACTGTGAGATTGCTTTCTTGGCTTGTCGTGCAAGCGGAGAGCAAGGCGATAGCCAGTCCTGCTCCCAGAATAATACCTTTAAAACTTTTCATAAAAATCATTGGTTTTTCGTGATGTTGCGTTTTGGGTGTAAAAATACAATTTATTTTCCAACCCACAAGCGTTTTCCTTATGTTTTACAACATAAAAGTGTATTTATAACACTTTTTAAGGATTCGTAGCCGTGCTTGTCCAGTTGGATAGGCTTGAAAGGTAGTTTTTCTGTCTGTTTGTCAAAAAAGAAAAATCGGCGGGAAAGCGTTTTCCCGCCGATGATGCCATGAGATGTTTAGCAAATTTTGCGTGAGCCGTCTCCGATGACGACATCGATGACTTTGAGCTCCCTTCCGAATTTCTCTGCATAGCGCTTCTTCGCATCAGCGATGAATTGGTCGTAGAGTTCGTCTTTCACCAAGTTGATGGTGCATCCTCCGAATCCGCCACCCATGATGCGGCTTCCGGTGACGCCGTCTTCCTTGGCGATGTCGTTGAGGAAGTCGAGTTCTTCGCAGCTCACCTCATACTCCTTGCTCAGGCCGTAGTGGGTTTCGTACATCTTCTTGCCCACGGTCTCATAGTCGCCGGCGACAAGGGCGTCGCAGACGGCAAGCACGCGGTCTTTCTCTCCGAGTACGAAATGAGCGCGGGTGTAGTCTTCCTCGCCCACCTCGGCACGCACCTCTTCAAGTTGCTCCCAGGTGCAGTCGCGTAGGGTCTCAAACTTCCCTTCCGGATGCTTTGCAGCGATGTGCTTCACCACGTTCTCGCAGGAGTTGCGGCGGTCGTTGTAGGGAGAGCCCACCAGCTCGTGCTTCACGCAGGAGTTGAGCAGCACCAGTTTGTAGCCCACCGGGTTGAAGGGGAAGTACTCGAACTCGCGAGAGCGGCAGTCGAGGCGCATGAGGTTGCCTGCCTTTCCGAAGACGCTGGCAAACTGGTCCATGATGCCACAGTTGACGCCGATATATTTGTGTTCGGTGGCTTGTCCAGCGAGGGCGATATCCCATTTCGACACCTTGTTCTCGCCGAAGAGGTCGTTGAGGCCGCAGCCGAAGCAGCTCTCCATGGCAGCGGATGATGACATGCCGGCGCCAAGGGGCACGTCGCCGGCAAAGGCGATGTTGAATCCCTTCACGGGAACGCCGAGTGCTTCCATCTCCAGGGCCATGCCGTAGATGAAACGTGCCCATGTGGCGCGAGGACCTTGCCCGTCGTGGAAGTCGAAGTCCACGCGGTCTTTCAGGTCGATGGAGTATGCACGGATGGTGCTCTCTGTGCCATTGGGGCGCATCTCGGCCATGATGCCGAGGTTCACGGCTCCTGGGAAGACGAAACCACCGTTGTAGTCGGTGTGTTCGCCGATGAGGTTGATACGTCCGGGAGAATGATAAATGTTGCCGGTCTGACCGTCAAAATGCTTGATAAAGCGGCTTCTTACAAATTCGATGTCCATGTTATTTCTTTTTGTATGGTTTTTGTTTTTTTTCTAGTTTTTCCTAGTATTCCTAGTGTTCCTAGGGCTTCTAGTATTCCTAGTATTCCTAGTATTCCTAGGGCTTCCTATGAATCAGTCTACAGGGATGTCCTTGTTGACGTTCTTGCAGCCAACGAGGGCGTAGTAAAGTATGTAGGCGAGCATGGCGATGACCAGCCAGTAGCTGGCGATGGGGCCTGCGCTCTTGGCGATGGATTCTTGTATGAGTGGCATGATGCCTCCACCCACCACCATGGTCATGAAGATGCCCGAAGCAGCCTCAGTGTATTTGCCAAGTCCTTCAACGGAAAGGTTGAAGATGCCACCCCACATGATGGATGTGCAGAGACCGCAGGCGGCGATGAAGATGGTCTTGACAGGCACTTCGTGGCCGCTGACATTGAAGGTGGATGACTCAGGCAGGAATATGGCGATTAAGAGCAAGATGATGGCTACTGAGGATACCACGGTCAATTGCAGTTTGGTGGAAATCTTTCCTGAAAGGAAACTGGAACTGGCACGTCCGACGAGCATCATCAGCCAATAGCTTGCAGCGAGTGTGCCACCGATGGCTGCCGAACCCTCGAAGCCAAGGTTGGTGATGTAGAAGTTAAGCTCCATAGGGATGCCGATTTCGATACCCACATAGAAGAAGATAGCGATGACTCCCAGCAGGCAGTGGCGGAATGCGATGGGGCTGTGCTCATATTGGGGTTTTTCCTTGCCAAGGGTAGGCTCGGGAATGTCTACGCGGCTGATGATGAAGAAGGAGATGGCAAATACGGCCATGCCGATGAAGAGCAATGGTGCTACCTCGCCCATGTTGGTTTTTGCCGTCACGGTGCCCACGAGGAGGCCTGTCAGCAGCGGGGTGAGTGTGGCGGTCAAAGAGTTCATCGTGCCACCGATTTGTATGAATTGGTTGCCTCTGTTGCCACCACCACCAAGGATGTTGAGCATCGGGTTGACCACGGTGTTCAGCATGCAGACGCAGAAACCGCAGATGAAAGCGCCGAGAAGGTAGATGATGAGGTTCAACGCAACGGGTATTCCGTCATATTTGAACATAAACGTGCCTGCTCCTGCAATGCTCGAGAGATATTGCAGTGCAAGGCCCACGATACCCACGATGAGGGCGATGAGGGCGGTTTTTTTGTAGCCGTACTTGATGAGCATCTTGCCGGCAGGTATGCCCATGAACAGGTAGGCGGCGAAGTTCATCAGGTTGCCCCAAGCTTTGGCGAATGGATAGGTGAATCCCCAGATGTTGCCGAACGGTGCACCCATATTGGTTACGAAACTGATCATCGCGAAGATGAAACACATGGTGACAATGGCAACAATGTTGGTTTTCTTTTCTTGACTCATGTTGTCGTTTTAAGTTTGATGGTTGATAATGGGTTGAAGAGGCGATGGCTGAACCATCGCCTGCTAAGAATGGTTAAGTTTACTTTTCCTTATTTCCTCACACCGAATTGGTAGATGGTCTTTTGCTTGTAGCGGCGGCCTGGTTTGAGCACCACTGATGGGAAATAGGGATGGTTGGGGGTGTCGGGGAAGTGCTGTGCCTCGAAGCAGATGGCACTGCGGCGGGGGAATGTGGCGCCGTTTTGGCCCTTCTCTCCTTGGCCGAAGTTGTCGGTGTAGACTTGCACGCCAGGTTCGGTGGTGTAGACATCCATCGTGCGGCCGCTCTTCGGGTCGTGAATACGTGCTGCGAAGCTCAGTTCGCCTTCCTCACGCTTGTTGAGCACATAGCAGTGGTCGTAGCCCGAGCCGTTGCGGATTTGCTCGTTGTCGGCATCGATGTCCTGGCCGATGGTTTTCGGGGTGCGGAAGTCGAACGGTGTGTCCTTCACGAAGCGGATTTCGCCGGTGGGGATGGAAGTCTCGTCGATGGGGAGGTAGTAGTCGGCGTTGATTTCGCATTCCAGGTCCTCGATGGTGGGAGTGGGGTCGGCAATGCCTGCAAGGCTGAAGAAGCCGTGGTTTGTCAGGTTGATGATAGTCATCTTGTTTGTCGTGGCAAGATATTCAATCATCAATTCGTTCTCGTTGGTCCAGGTATAGACCACCGTCACCTTCACCTCTCCGGTGTAACCTTCCTCGCCATAGGCGGAGATGAGTTCGAGCACCAGCGATTGGTCGTTCATCTGAACGGCGTCCCACACACGTGAGTGGAAACCTTTAGGACCGCCGTGGAGGGCGTTGGGACCGTTGTTGATGGCCAACTGGTAGTCCTTGCCGCGCAGGCGGAACTGTCCGCGGCAGATGCGGTTGCCAAATCGTCCGATGAGGGTCGACAAATAAGGTTGTGGTGATTCGAGGGCTTCTTTGATGCTGTTGTAGCCTTGGATGACGTTGGCGTAGTTGCCGTCTCTGTCGGGTACCATGATGCCTACGATGGCGCCGCCATAATTGGTGATGGCCACTTCGTTGCCAAGGCTGTTTTTGAGGATATACAAATCGGTCTGCTTACCGTTGATGGTGGTCTGGAAGTTCTCTCTTCTCAGGCCACAAAGATTTTCTGTTTCGGTTGTCTTCATAATACTTAGCGTTGTTAGTAATATAGTAGTCCGCAAAA